>OLXJ01000807.1_pt1 | contig 14388 bp, 11 predicted proteins | sample 1644591 | NCBI WGS metagenome assembly OLXJ01 (sample SAMEA103958150, study PRJEB25191) | human gut metagenome | biome: human-associated habitat [ENVO:00009003]; feature: intestine environment [ENVO:2100002]; material: feces | place: Germany | collected 2013/2015 | reverse complement strand
AAAATCCCACCTTTTCGGCCTAAAATTCCCGCCCGTTTCTATTGTTATTCTGCAAACAATGGCTATCTTTGCGTCCGGGAACACAAAACTTTAACAAATATAAACAAATTTAAATCATTATGAGCTGTTTTTTATCTAATTCCTCGCTGGGCAAGAAGTTAGTGATGAGCGTAACGGGGTGTTTCCTCGTGCTCTTTATTCTCTTCCACATGTCCATGAACATTGTGGCGATCATCTCGCCTGAGGCTTACAACATGATCTGCGCGCTGCTCGGAGCCAACTGGTACGCTCTGGCCGGCACCGCAGTGCTGGCGGCCGGCGTCGTCGTGCACTTCATCTACGCGGTCATCCTCACCTTGGAGAACCTCAAGGCGCGCGGCAGTCAGCGCTACGCCGTGACGGTAGTCGAACCGGGCGTGTCGTGGGCATCGAAAAACATGCTTGCGCTGGGATGGATCATCCTCGGCGGTCTGTTGCTCCATCTGTTCAACTTCTGGTCGAAGATGCAGCTGGTCGAGGTGCTGGGACACCATGAAAATTCGCTCGGCTTCTCGCCGCAGGACGGCGCTGCGCTGATTCAGTACACCTTCTCGCAGTGGTACTACGTGGTGATCTACCTGGTTTGGTTCTTCGCCCTCTGGTTCCACCTTACGCACGGCGTGTGGTCGATGTTCCAGTCGGTGGGCTGGGGCAACGACATCTGGTATCCGCGCCTGAAATGTATCGCCAACATCGTGGCGACCGTCGTGTTCCTCGGTTTCGCTGTGGTCGTGCTGGTCTATTTCTTCCGGAGTCTTTGCTGCGGTTGTGTCTGCTAACATCTTACGTTGAATTATAAAAATATAGAGATATGGCTTTCAAATTAGATTCAAAAATACCCGCCGGGGAACTCGCGCAAAAGTGGAGCAACCACAAGGCGGCGATCAAGGTAGTAAGCCCTGCCAACAAACGCAAACTGGATATTATCGTCGTAGGTACGGGCCTGGGCGGTGCCTCCGCAGCCGCTTCGCTCGGCGAACTGGGATACAACGTGAAGGTTTTCTGCATCCAGGACTCTCCGCGCCGTGCGCATTCGATCGCGGCGCAGGGCGGTATCAATGCGGCCAAGAACTACCGCAACGACAACGATTCGATCTACCGGCTGTTCTACGATACGATCAAAGGCGGCGACTACCGCGCCCGTGAAGCCAATGTTTACCGCATGGCCGAAGTTTCGAACTGCATCATCGACCAGTGCGTCGGCCAGGGCGTTCCGTTCGCACGCGAGTACGGCGGTATGCTGGACAACCGTTCGTTCGGCGGTGCGCAGGTTTCGCGTACGTTCTATGCCCGCGGCCAAACCGGCCAGCAGTTGCTGCTGGGAGCTTATGCCGCACTCAACAAGGAGATCGCTGCCGGTTCGGTGAAGAGTTATCCCCGTCACGAGATGCTCGACATCGTGATCGAAGACGGCGAGGCGAGAGGTATCATCGCACGCAATCTGGTGACGGGCGAATTGGAGCGTTTCGGCGCACACGCCGTAGTGATCGCTTCGGGCGGTTACGGCAACGTGTTCTTCCTTTCGACCAACGCGATGGCTTCGAACGGTTCGGCCGCTTTCCAGTGCTACCGCAAGGGTGCCGGCTTCGCGAATCCCTGTTTCACGCAGATCCACCCGACCTGTATTCCGGTGCACGGGGATCAGCAGTCGAAGCTGACCCTAATGTCGGAGTCGCTGCGTAACGACGGCCGTATCTGGGTTCCCAAAAAGATCGAGGATGTGAAAGCCCTCCGTTCGGGTGCCAAGAAACCTTCGGATATTGCCGAAGAGGACCGTGACTACTACCTGGAGCGCCGTTATCCGGCCTTCGGTAACCTCGTGCCGCGCGACGTGGCGTCGCGTGCCGCCAAAGAGCGTTGTGACGCGGGCTTCGGCGTGAACGAAACGGGGCTGGCCGTATTCCTCGACTTCAAGACCGCCATCGAGCGTCTGGGCAAGGAGATCATCAAGAAACGTTACGGCAACCTGTTCGACATGTACGAGGAGATCACCGACGTAAATCCCTACGAACAGCCGATGCAGATCTTCCCTGCCGTACACTATACGATGGGCGGTATCTGGGTCGATTACAACCTGATGACTACGATCCCGGGTCTCTACGCCATCGGTGAGGCCAACTTCTCGGATCACGGTGCCAACCGCCTGGGTGCTTCGGCGCTGATGCAGGGTCTGGCGGACGGTTATTTCGTGCTGCCTTATACGATCGGCGACTACCTGTCGCACAAGATCCAGGCTCCGAAGGTGAAGACCGATACCAAGGCCTTCGACGAGGCAGAGAAGGGTGTGAAGGATAAGATTTCGAAGTTGCTTTCCATCAACGGCAAGCAGTCGGTGGACGATATTCACAAGAAGCTGGGACACATCATGTGGGAGAACGTCGGCATGGCGCGTTCGAAGGAGTCGCTCGAGAAGGCGATCGTCGAGATCCAGGCGCTGCGCAAGGAGTTCTGGAAGGATGTGAAGGTCGTAGGCAAGGCGAACGAGTTCAACGTCGAGTTGGAGAAGGCGCTGCGTCTGGCCGATTTCCTGGAGCTGGGCGAGCTGATGGCACGCGACGCGCTGAACCGCGAGGAGTCGTGCGGCGGACATTTCCGCGTCGAGCATCAGACCGAAGAGGGCGAGGCCAAACGCGACGACGAGCACTTCGTATATGCCGCCGTGTGGGAGTACAAGGGCGAGAACGAAGCGCCGGAGCTCACGAAGGAGCCGCTGAACTTCGAGTTCGTACACCCCGCACAGCGTAACTACAAGGACTAATTCTTCTGTCGTCTAACTTTAATACACAATTTGAAACTATGAATTTCACGTTAAAGATATGGCGCCAGAAAGACGCCAAGGCAAAAGGGGCATTCGAAACCTACAAAGTCGAGAACATCTCCGCCGACACCTCGTTTCTCGAGATGCTGGATATTCTGAACAACAACCTGATCCACGAGGGCAAGGAGCCCGTGGCGTTCGACCACGACTGCCGCGAGGGTATCTGCGGTATGTGCTCGCTGCACATCGACGGCCGTGCGCACGGCCCGGGCGACGGCGCCACGACCTGCCAGATTTACATGCGCCGTTTCAAAGACGGGGCGACGATCGTCATCGAGCCCTGGCGTTCGGCGGCTTTCCCCGTAATCAAGGACCTCGTGGTGGATCGCAGTGCCTACGATAAGATTCTTCAGGCCGGCGGCTTCATCTCGGTCCGTACGAATGCCGTGCAGGATGCCAACAACATTCCCATCCCGAAGGCCGATGCCGACGTTGCGATGGATGCCGCTGCCTGCATCGGTTGCGGTGCCTGCGCTGCGACCTGTAAGAACGGCTCGGCGATGCTTTTCGTCGCCGCCCGTGTGTCGTCGCTCGCGAAACTGCCGCAGGGACGTGTCGAGGGTGCCCGCCGCGCCAAGGCGATGGTGGCCAAGATGGACGAACTGGGCTTCGGTAACTGTACCAATACGGGAGCTTGCCAGGCCGAGTGTCCGAAGATGATTTCGATTTCGCACATCGCCCGTCTGAACCGGGAGTTCCTCTCGGCGAAGTTCGAGGACTAATCGTTTGAAGAATAGATGCAAACAAGCCCGGAGCGAAACTCCGGGCTTGTTTGCGTATGGCGGGATCCGAAACTCGCCGAAATTGCGGGGCTGCGGCTGATTTACGCTGTTCGCCTTTCCGGTCGTTGCAGCAAGGAGGCCCGCCGGGAGATTGCCGGCTGGCGATTCGGCCGGATTCGAGGTCGGGGTTGAAAATATGGGGCATAACGACCTTTATGCCCCATTCCGAACCGGTCGTTGTCGCCGCCGGAGCCGAGAATCTGTTTTCCTTCCTACTTTTTTATGTAGCTCTTCAACGCTTCGACGTACTCCTCGAAAGCATCCACGCCTGTCGGGGTAATGCGGCAGAGCGTGCGGGGTATTTTTCCCCGAAAGGTCTTTTCGACCGTGATGTAGCCGGCTTTTTGCAGTTTGTCGATCTGTACGCTCAGGTTGCCCGCCGAAGCTCCCGTCTGTTCCCGGATGAAAACGAAGTCGGCCTCTTCGACCCCGAGGAGGATCGACATTACCGCCAGGCGCAGTTCCGAGTGCAGCAGGGGATTCAGTTCCTTGAACATCTTTTGTGCGATTGGTAGTTGATGATATGTCCCGGGACGACCATCATGATGAAAAATACGCCGGCAAAGATAAGGATTTCGTTGTTCAGGAGTCCGGCGGTTATCTCAATTCCGTCAGAAGTTGCGATTTTTTTCAGGAAATAGTCGTATAAAGGGAAGAGGACTGAAAGAGCCATACAGGTAAGTCCTGCGACGATGTATATTTTCGAACGAACGATCATTCCGGTTGTTGCCGTTGCCGTAGCCATCACCAGTGTAATGAGTTCGAAAAGACTGTGTCGGTAGGAGAGTCCGTGAAATAGCGAAAAGAGGAAGATCGGAATCAATGATAATGAGGATACTAACCAGACCTTGCCGACGATGCGGTCGATCTCCGTGCGGGGCTCCGTCGGCTTCTTGTCCGGGAACAACCGCATCAGCAGACAGCCGATGATGGGAATGAGAAACCAGGTGAAGCACCAGGCGGGATGGCATCCGGCGATGTTGAACCAGTAATTGAGCAGGGCGATCCCGACGGTCGTATAGCCCCATACGAGGAACGGGCGTCCCGCATGGTTTTCCAGCCGGTTGCGGGTGTTTTGAATCATGCGCGAGATGAGTTCCATACTCTCTCGTGCGTCTAATTTTCTCTCTTCCATACGCAGTGAGTTTTGATGATTATATATTTTAGCATGCCGCTTTTTTCTTTGCAGATTCGGGTATCCGTTCGTTGGCAGCCGTTTTTGACTGTGTTTACAAGGCATCCCTCGCCCCGAATGATTTCGGGCTGTTGTCCGACCGTATCGGAAATCGAGTTTTTTCGTGCGGTCCGACCGTCGGCGGATCACTCCGCATCGTCATCGTCCGAGAGTTTTGTCAGGTGGAATATCAGATCCAGAATAAGACCGAGCCCCCAGCCTGCCATGACCCACAGCACCCACCAATAGTGGGGCGTCGTGAGGGCATTGACTCCGGCCAGAAATGCACAAATTACTGCGTATGTTATCCATTCCCGGATGAGCCGGCGCTTTCTGCGTGCGGCTTTCGCATCGATTTTTCGAGTTGTTTCCATAGCTTTCGGTTTTTGTTGGTATTACAAATATAAACTACTTTATTTTATAAACCAAATAAAATGCCTGAAAAATTGAAATTTTACGATGATTCGGGGCAGGGGGCGTTGAGGATGAAATGTACGGGGTAGGCCGAAAGGCTTTACCGAGATCTGTTAAATTATGGTATTATATGCGACCGTTTTTTTTGAATTCGGCGGTAGCCGCAATTTTGCGGGCCGTTATTCGATGCCGGGTTCACCCTGAACTTTTTTCTTGGGAGGGCGCGAGAAACGTCCGAGCATTGTCGGTCAGATTCGGATCGGAGGGCAGTATATTGATTGAGATATATCTTTCGTGGCCCTTTATTCGACGGTTGCAGCGTCGAATCCGAAGGGACGTTTATTCGCGGGCTTGTGGCCGCGTTTATAATTCGCCCCTTGCCTGCATCCTTTTCCCGGAGGGGATTTGGGGTGCTGTGCTTTCGAAGAGGTACATTAAAGTATATAATCGCGCCGCATACTTTATCCGAGCAGGATCAGGCTGAGGGCCATGATCGCCATGCCGCTCATCACGCCGTAGATCGAGATGTGGGCTTCGCCGTATTCGCGGGCGGCCGGCAGCAGTTCGTCGATTGAGATGAAAACCATGATTCCGGCGACGCCTGCCAGGATGCAGCCCATCATGACGGGAGACATGAACGGCATGAGGATAAAATAGGCGAGCAGGGCGCCGACCGGCTCTGCCAAACCCGATAGGAGCGAATAGCGGAAGGCTTTCATCCGGTCGCCGGTGGCGTAAAAGACGGGGATCGAAACCGCGATACCTTCGGGTATGTTGTGTATGGCAATGGCGACGGCGATGGCGATACCCAGCGTGGGATTTTCGACGGCGGTGGCGAAGGTGGCGATGCCTTCCGGGAAGTTGTGGATGCCGATAGCCAGGGCGGTCATCAGTCCCATGCGCATCAGTTTGGCATTTTTCGGTTTCTTCTCCAGCTCTTCGATCATATGGGCTTCGTGCGGGTTCTCGACCGAAGGCACCAGCCGGTCGATGACGCCGATCAGCAGTACGCCGCCGAAAAAGGCCAGGGTCGTAATACCCATCCCGGTTTGGGGTCCGTAGATGGCTCCGATAGCCTCCCGTGCCTGTTGGAACAGTTCGACGAACGAAACGTAGATCATCACGCCGCCCGACAGTCCCAACGAGAACGAAAGCAGTCGCTTGTTGGTACGGTGAGCGAAAAGGGCTATTGTGCTGCCGATACCGGTTGCCAGGCCGGCGCCAAGGGTGAGCATCAGGGGTACAAAAAGAGTGTGAGCCATCTCGAATACTGTTTTTCAGTTGGTCTTTGCAAAGATAGTGCAAGCCGAAAGCTGTGTCAAATTTATTTGGATGCAACCGAGGCGCCGCCTGTTTTCTGTAAAGATCGTGCACGCGGAAGCCGTTCGGTTTTGTCGGAAGCGGCCAGGGGCTGCCTATTTGCCGTAAAGTTAGTGAATTTTATCCTTTCTTTGCCGGAGAACATCGAATAAGGAGTGTGCGTTGTGTGAAAATCCCGTCGTATGGCGATCGATTCACTACTTTCGGCAGGAGAAGATCACTATTCCCGGCGAGTCGCGTGTTTTCCCGATCCGGTCTTTTTTTGCGGCGCTTGAAAATATCGAGCGCAGTGCACGATGAAATTATTCTTGAAGAAATTTTATTTAATTTGTTGATAAGTAGTGTTATATGTATTTTTAGGGTGGAAGTGGACGATATTTTTCGGAAAAGATGGTGCGAATGGTGTAATAATTGTTACCTTTACCCAATAAACAAGGCAGGTTCATTCTGATCTTTATCTTCTTTGCATTTTCCCGGACCTATATCCCGTCCGGATTTTTCCATCGTTGAAATCGACCTTTGTAAACTTTCTTTGTTTAGGCAATTTCGCTTGAGTATGTCTGTCGCAGGCAGAAGAGAGCCGTTGCCGGGTTTTAACGATGTCCCGAAATTGAGATTATTTTTTTACTTGCATACGCCCGTTCTGACCGCCCTTTTTCAGCGTGGTTCGGGCAGATTGCGCTGTCGGGGAACAAGGTGTGCGTGACTGCGGTTTCGACCGGGAACAGGAAACTTCCTCGCTTCCGTTTTTCCGCTTCCGCACCGGATGCCTCCGCGACAGATGAAAACTCCGTCGTACGACGGAATTATACGATGATTATGACATTTAACGAATTGAAAATTACCGACCCTATTTTGAAGGCGATCGGTGAAAAAGGATACCAGACTCCTACGCCCATTCAACAAAAGGGTATTCCCGTGGCGCTCGATGGGCGCGATATGCTGGGCATCGCCCAGACCGGGACGGGTAAGACGGCGGCGTTCGCCATTCCGATCCTGCAGCATTTGAGCAGTGGGATGCAGGCAGAGCCGACCGACGTGCCGCGCCGCAACCGGCGGGGGCGGAATCACGATCGGGAATCCGGAGTGCGGCCGATCCGGGCCCTGATCCTGACCCCTACCAGGGAGTTGGCCGTGCAGATCGGCGACAGTTTTTCGGATTACGGAAAATATGTCGGTCTGAAGCATCTGACGATTTTCGGCGGTGTGAAACAAGGCCCGCAGGTCGAGGCGCTTCGTGGCGGCGTGGATATTCTGATAGCTACGCCGGGGCGCCTGCACGATCTGATCGGACAGGGGTTCGTCGAACTCGACGCGATTACGCATTTCGTGCTGGACGAAGCCGACCGGATGCTCGACATGGGATTCGTCGCCGACATCAAACGTCTGCTGCCGCTACTGCCGAAGTCGCGCCAGACCCTCTTTTTTTCGGCGACGATGCCTGCGGACATCGTGGCGCTCTCGAAAAGTATGCTGACCGACCCCGTGCGGGTGGAGGTGACTCCGGTTTCGTCGGCGGTGGCTGCGATCGATCAGCGGGTCTATTTCGTGGAGAAGCCGGAGAAGAAGAAACTGCTCGTATCTCTGCTCCGCGAGGAGGATAAGTCCGTTCTCGTCTTCTCCCGCACCAAACACGGAGCGGACAATATTTCGCGTCTGCTCTCCAAGTCGGGTATTCGAAGCGAGGCGATTCACGGCAACAAGTCGCAGAATCACCGCCAGCGCGTACTCACGGATTTCAAGTCCGGCAAGATCCGGGTGATGGTCGCTACGGACATCGCTGCCCGTGGCATCGACATCCGGGAACTGGAGATCGTCATCAATTACGATCTGCCGGATGTGCCGGAAACGTACGTACACCGTATCGGCCGCACCGGTCGTGCCGGACATTCCGGAACCGCCCTTACGTTCTGCACCCCGGACGAGCGGCCGCTCATGAAAGACATACAGCGGCTGACAGGCAAAAAACTCAATGCGGAAACATACCGTGCATAATAATCTTTAAGTTGAATTTAATGGCAAAATCGCAAACATTCGGAAAAAGAGAGAACGAAAAGAAAAAGCAGGCCAAGCGCTTCGAAAAACAGAAACGCAGGGAAGAACGCCAGGCCGGAGGAAGCTCCTCGCTCGACGATATGATCGCCTATGTGGACGAGAACGGGAATATTACCGACACTCCGCCCCAGCTGCGGCCGAAAGTCGAGATCCAGCTCGAGGATATCGTGATAGCCACGCCTAAAAAGGAAGATATTGCGGCCGAACCGCTGAAAGGGCGTGTCGAGTATTTCAATACCGAGAAGGGGTACGGGTTTATCAAGGACCTGGCTTCGACGGAAAAATATTTTTTCCATATATCTTCGGCTCCCGAAGGGATCGGCGAGGGGCGGATTGTCCTTTTCGAACTCATGCGGGGTACACGCGGTATGAATGCGGTGAAAATCGCATTTGCGCAATAAACATTTATCCACAGTCAAAATAGAAAAAAATGAACATTTACGTATCGAATTTGAACTTCCGCACCCGGGGCGAGAGTTTGCAGACTTTATTCGGGGAGTACGGAGAAGTATCTTCCGCCAACATCATCACCGACCGCGAAACCGGCCGCTCGCGCGGCTTCGGTTTCGTCGAAATGCCGGACGAGTCGGCCGCACGGAACGCGATTAACGCGCTGAACGGTTTCGAGCTCGACGAGCGGGCTATCAACGTCAATGAGGCCCGTCCGAAGACCGAGCGCAGCGACCGGGGTGGTTACGGCTCCAATCAGGGCGGCGGTTACGGGCGCAACCGGTATTGATTCGGATCGGCCGGAAAGAGCGGGGAGGAGCGTTGAACGCCCCTCCCCGCTCTTCGATAAGGCCGTGCTTTTTCCGGCGGGGGATGGGGGCGGAGGTTTCCGGAGGAACGCTCGATGGCCGTCCGGTCGGGTGGACGGGCGTCGGAGCGCGGACCGAAACTTCTGCCGGGGCGTATCGTTCTGTCGTTGCAGGATGCCGGCGAAATTTTTTGGCCGGGTTATCTTGCCGAAACCGTAAATTATGCTTACCTTTGCCCCTGATAACACCGGAACCCGATCAAGCCAATGTTTAGTTTCATACCGAACGCATTTCAGGAGGCCCAGTACGTACGGCGCCGTCATTTCCGGGGTAATCATTCGGAAAATATTTCCAATTTTTATTATAATTTTTCCAAGTTATTAGGGTAGCTGTCCAAGTTGCCCTATTTTTTTGTGCACCCGCTGCGGCGAGGTGCGAAACGGTACAGCAAAATGAAGACGATTCTCAAAGGTGCGAAGTTCTATCGGGACGGAAGGTTCGAAACGGGCGATCTGGCGATCGAAGACGGTAAAATCGTTGCCATAGGCGGTCGGGTCGCGCTTGAGGCGGACGACCGGGCAGTCGATTTGACGGGTTGTCATGTATTGCCGGGATTGGTCGATGTGCATGTCCACCTGCGCGAACCGGGTTTTTCGGAGAAAGAGACCATTGCGACGGGTACGGCTGCCGCCGCGCACGGAGGTTATACCACCGTTTGTCCGATGCCGAATCTCAATCCGGCTCCCGATTCGCCGGAGCATCTGGAAGCGGAGCTGGCTCTGATCCGCCGCGATGCGGTCGTTCGGGTGCTGCCTTACGGTTCCATTACGCGGGGACAGAAGGGACGCGGGGAGCTGGTCGATTTCGGGGCTCTGGCCGGAGAGGTCGTGGGCTTCTCGGACGACGGACGGGGGGTGCAGGGGGAGGAGCTGATGGCCGAAGCCATGCGTCGCGCCGCAGCGGTCGGCAAGCCGATCGTGGCCCATTGCGAAGTCGATGAATTGCTGAAAGGAGGGTATATCCACGACGGTGTTTATTGCCGCGAGCACGGGCACAAGGGTATTTGCTCCGAGAGCGAGTGGCGGCAGGTGGAGCGCGATATAAAATTGGCAGCCGAAACCGGATGTCAGTATCATGTCTGCCACGTTTCGACCAAGGAGAGCGTCGAGCTGATTCGCCGGGCGAAGGCCGCCGGGTTGAAAGTCAGCGGCGAAACGGCTCCGCACTACCTGCTGCTCTGCGACGAGGATTTGCAGGAGGACGGTCGTTTCAAGATGAATCCGCCGCTGCGGGGACGTGAAGACCGCGAAGCCCTGCGGCAGGCCGTCGCCGACGGGACGATCGAGGTGATCGCCACGGATCATGCGCCTCACACCGCCGAACAGAAATCGCGCGGATTGGCCGGCAGCGCGATGGGTATCGTGGGGTTGGAGTGTGCTTTCCCGCTGCTCTATACCTATTTGGTGAAGCCGGGGCTGCTTACGCTGGAGCAGCTCGTCGAGCGGATGTCGATGGCTCCGCGCCGGATTTTCGGCCTCGGCGGAGGCTTGCAGGCGGGCGAACCGGCCGATTTAACGGTGTTCGACCTCGATGCGAAGTACGAGATCGATCCCGAAACCTTCCTGTCGAAAGGCCGCGCTACACCTTTTGCCGGCTGGCGGGTTGCGGGCCGTACGCTCTGGACGCTGGTCGGAGGACGTACGGCATACGCGACGGAGCGTTTCCGATAGACGGGGCGGGAGCGATGTGCGCGGATTGTCCCGGATCGGAATACGAAATACGATTCCGTTTTTCGACGGGCGGTGACTGCGGCCGTCGCGGATTCTGCCGGATGCGGGAAACAGAGCCGGAAATTGAAAAATGAACGAAGACAAATTACGAAATAACCGAATATGAAACCATTCACCAAAAAAATCGTGCTTGAGTCGGGCCGCGAGTTCTACGGCTACGGTTTCGGCGCGGACCGGGAGGCGACGGGCGAAATCGTGTTCAATACCTCGATGGTCGGCTACCAGGAGATTCTCTCCGATCCCTCCTATACCGACCAGATGGTCGTGATGACCTATCCGCTGATCGGCAACTACGGCATTACGGACGAGGATTACGAAACCAAGTATCCGACTATCGGCGGCATGATCGTGCGCGAATACAACGATCTGCCGAGCAATTTCCGCTATACCAAGACCCTCGGCGAAGTATGCGAGGAGTACGGCATACCCTGCGTCTGGGGTATCGATACCCGTATGCTGACGCGCATTATCCGTGACGAGGGCACCCAGCGGGTGATCGTCGTCGATGCGTCGATGCCGCAGGAGGAGGCCCTGCGTCGCCTGAAGGAGGCGCCCGTGCGCCGCGACATGGTCGAGCGCGTGAGCTGCCGCAAGCGTTGGTTCTCCCGCACGGCCAATCATCGTTTCGACGTGGTGGCGGTTGATTGCGGCATCAAGCACAACATCATCCGCAAGCTCAACGAGAAGGGTTGCAACGTCACGGTGGTGCCCTACGATATTACGGCCGAGGAGGTGATGGCTTTCCGTCCCGACGGACTTTTCCTCTCGAACGGTCCCGGCGATCCGACCGACGTAACGCCGGTGGTCGAGATGGTCCGCACGCTTCGGGGGCGCCTGCCGATCTTCGGTATCTGCCTGGGACACCAGGTGATTTCGCTGGCTTACGGAGCCCGCACCTTCAAGATGAAGTTCGGACATCGCGGCGGCAACCACCCCGTGAAGAACCTCGAAACGGGCAAGGTCGAGATCACGAGCCAGAACCACAGCTTTGCGGTCGATACGGAGTCGCTGAAGGGTACCGGGCTGACCCTTACGCACCTGAATCTGCTGGACGATACCGCCGAAGGCGTCGAATGCCGCGCCGATCGGATTTTCAGCGTCCAGTATCATCCGGAGAGTGCGCCCGGTCCGCAGGACAGCACCTATTTGTTCGATAAGTTTATCAAAATGATGGAGGAGAGTCAAAATGCCTAAGAGAACGGATATCAAGAAAGTGATGGTGATCGGCTCCGGCCCGATCGTGATCGGCCAGGCTGCGGAGTTCGACTACGCGGGTACGCAGGCTTGTCTGGCCCTCAAGGAAGAGGGGTACGAGGTCGTGTTGGTCAATTCCAATCCGGCGACGATCCAGACCGATGTGCAGATTGCCGATAAAGTCTATATGGAGCCGCTGACGCTCGAGTACGTGGCCAAGATCGTCCGTTACGAGCGTCCCGATGCCATCGTGCCGGGATTGGGCGGGCAGACGGGTCTGAACCTGGCGGTGCAGCTTGCCAAAAAGGGCGTGCTTCAGGAGTGTCAGGTGGAGATTCTGGGCACTTCGTTCCAGAGCATCGAGCAGGCCGAGGACCGCGAACTCTTCAAGGAGCTTTGTCAGTCGCTGGGCGAGCCGGTGCTGCCGTCGCTGATTGCTAACAATATCGACGAGGCGGTCGAGGCGGCGAAGCGGATCGGTTACCCCGTCGTGCTGCGTCCGGCCTTTACGCTGGGCGGTACGGGCGGCGGCTTCGCCGACGACGAGACGCAGTTGCGCGAGATGATGCGCAATGCGCTTTTCCTCTCCCCGGTGCATCAGGTACTGATCGAGAAGAGCATCAAGGGGTACAAGGAGATCGAGTACGAAGTGATCCGCGACCACAACGATACGGCCATTGCGATCTGCAACATGGAGAACATCGATCCGGTCGGCGTCCATACGGGCGATTCGATCGTGGTGGCTCCGAGCCAGACGTTGACCAACAAGGAGTACCAGTTGTTGCGCGACAGCGCCCTGCGGCTGATCCGGGCCCTGAAGATCGAAGGCGGCTGCAACGTGCAGTTCGCGCTCGATCCCCTCTCGTTCAACTACTACCTGATCGAGGTCAATCCCCGCGTGTCGCGGTCGTCGGCTCTGGCGTCGAAGGCCAGCGGCTATCCGATCGCTCGCGTCAGCGCCAAGATCGCCGTGGGCCTTACGCTCGACGAGATCCGGATCGCCAATACGCCGGCTAGCTTCGAGCCTGCGCTCGATTATGTGGTTACCAAGATCGCCCGCTTCCCGTTCGACAAGTTCAGCGACGCTTCGAACCAGCTCGGAACCCAGATGAAGGCGACGGGCGAGGTGATGTCCGTAGGCCGCACGATGGAGGAGAGCCTGTTGAAGGCGGTGCGCTCGCTCGAAACGGGGGTTTGCCATATTTACCATAAGAAATTCGACGACTGGACGGTCGATCGGATGCTCTCCTACATCAAGGAGGGAACGGACGACCGTCTTTACGCCATCGCCGAGCTGATCCGCCGGGGCGTCGAACTGGCGCTGATCTACAACAGCACCAAGATCGACATGTTCTTCCTCGAGAAGTTCAAGAACATCGTCGAGTTCGAAAAGGTCGTAGCGGCCAATCCCCGCGACATCGAAACGTTGCGCGACGCCAAGCGTATGGGTTTCAGCGACAAGTTCATCGGTCAGTTGTGGGGCATGAGCCAGAAGGAGATGTTCCTGCTGCGGCGCGAGCACAATATTTTCCCGGTTTATAAGATGATCGATACCTGCGCGAGCGAGTTCTCCTCCTATGTGCCGTATTTCTATTCCACTTACGAGCAGGAGAACGAGTCGATCGTGAGCGAACGCGAGAAGATCGTGGTGCTCGGGTCGGGACCGATCCGCATCGGGCAGGGCGTCGAGTTCGACTATTCGACCGTACACGCCATCTGGTCGATCCGCGAGGCGGGCTATGAAGCCATCATCATCAACAACAACCCGGAGACCGTATCAACAGACTTTGATATTGCAGATAAACTGTATTTTGAGCCGCTGACACCGGAAGATGTTGAGGCAATTGTAAAATTAGAAAAACCGGACGGAGCTGTAGTTCAGTTTGGTGGACAGACCGCAATCAAGCTGACCGAAAGCTTAATGAAGATGGGTGTCAAGATTCTTGGAACCAAGGCAGAAGATGTAGATGCTGCCGAGGACAGAGAGCTCTTTGATGAAATCTTAGAGAAGACCGGAATCCCAAGAGCAGCAGGCGGAACTGTA
>OLXJ01000803.1_pt1 | contig 14435 bp, 14 predicted proteins | sample 1644591 | NCBI WGS metagenome assembly OLXJ01 (sample SAMEA103958150, study PRJEB25191) | human gut metagenome | biome: human-associated habitat [ENVO:00009003]; feature: intestine environment [ENVO:2100002]; material: feces | place: Germany | collected 2013/2015 | reverse complement strand
GACTCGTACGAGAAGAACAATCCGGTTTGTTTCTCAAGCTCCATCAATATATCCAACAGGGGAACCTGCCGCATATCCAACGTAACCGTCGGCGTAGGTTCGGGCATCTGCGCATATAGATGTCCCATCCAACCGGGAAGCAAAAGAATCCCTATCAGCCATACAACAATAGATCTCATAAAATGATCTGATTTTATTTCTTCGAAGTGGAAACCAAACGTGCGTCCAATGTCTGGTTAACAACCTGCAATACATCCTCCAAGGGCAGATTATTAAAAGTAGCGGTCAATCTCGCTCCCTCATTCTTTGTCCGGTTCGCGATCTTGACTTGATAATAATCACTCAAGTCCTCAATCACCTTATCCAGCGGCGTCTCCATAAAACGCAGTTGCCCCGTTCTCCAAGCCAACTTGTTCACGTCTTCTTCCGTCACTACCGTTATCTCCTTGTTCTCCATAGAATACTGAGCCGACATTCCAGCGGTAAGTATCACATTCTCCTTTTCCTCCCCGGCGGTAAAACATACCTTGCCGGTAACTACATTGACTTCCGTAACGGTAGGCTTCTCATCTATCTGGAAACTTGTTCCCAGTACCGTAACTTCCGTTTGGCTCGTTTCCACTGAGAAAGGGCGTGCCTCATTCCTCGTCACTTGGAAAAAGGCCTTTCCATTCATCTCCACGGCACGCCTCTCTTTATCATATCTCTTCGCGTCATACCGGATCCATGAATCGCCAGCCAAAGCGACCAAGGTACTATCCGGAAGATAAACATCTTTCATTTGTCCGGGGGCGGTAGTAATCGCAACCCAATCCGGGGCGTTTCTCTCTACCGTAAACCATGTCCCCAGACCTACGAGCACTAACACGACAGCGGCCGCCCCGATCCAATACCGGCGAAACGAGACCTTCCGGCTAATCGCATGCTCAGAAGCGAACTTCTGCCATGCCTTATCCGGGTCAAGGCTTCCTTCCCGATAGCGCTTCGCTACGAAACGGACGCGTTGTTCTAATTTATTGCCATGCTCGTTATTCATTACTATTCCTTTTATTTAATAAGTCCTTCCAGTCTCATACCACTGGAATCCGACATTTGGGGCCTGCCCCTTCTTCAATGGAACTCCCACACTCATACTGGGCGAGATCCTAGACGATACGCAAACCATCGCTTTCATCCTATTTTCTCTTTAAAATGTGTATCCCAAGGTAAAACTAGCCGTATGATAGTTCAGGCCTATGTTATAAGCATATCCCTTGTATTGCTTATCTACACCAAGATCATAGCCAACCTTGAAAGCGACCCGTTTCACCTCTATACCAGCCTCTATGGTAGCTCCCCAGTCAAAACGAGGCGCTACCGCATATCCTTGGCCGGGATTAAACGGGTTATATGATATTTCCTTATTATAGGGCAGCTTTCCTTTTAAAGAATAATCACTTTCCTCATACGTCACTTTTCCTCCCAAGCCAACCGCCAAATAGGGACCGACTGCCAAATGTAACCGAACATCCTTACTTACCTGCCAATCGAAACGAGCCAAGATCGGTAATTGGATATATTCACGATGCTCCTTCTGGCTGCGATGCCTTATACCTTCTACATCAAAATCCTTAATTCCATAGGTATCATAATAGAAGCCCGTAAAGCCGTAACCATTACCATAACCGTATCCCCACAGATTCAAATAATCACTGGAAACGGGATAGAGAAATATACTCGTACCTTCCCGTCCCCCATATGGACTCTCACTAGTTCCATAAATCTCACTATAAGAAGACAGCCCCTTCCCCCGTCGCACATAGTACAAACCGGATTGAAGCGAGAACCAGCCCGATCCGAATGTATAAGAGACCGCAGCCCCAGCCTTAAAGCCTACCTTAGCGACATCTCCCTTATACTTTGTCACGTTCATACCGGCTTCCGGCGTCACTTTCCATTGCGCTTGGGCCGAGATCACGCACGTCATCAACATCACAAATACCACCAACTTCCTCATACACTCTCCATGCTTTAATGAAATAAACAAGTAACCTTTATCTCTAAGACAGAGAAATATGAAAAACCCCCACTCCTTTCTATAAAATTTATCCGAAAAAGAACATATAAACACGGATAGCGGTCTCTCGCAAAGCTTTCAATGCCTTGCTCATCTGGTTCTCAACCGTTTTTACCGATAAATTCAATTCCTCCGCGATCTCTTGGTATTTCAAGCCATCCCGTTTGGATAACAAGAAAATCTTCTTCCGTTCGGGAGGTAACCGATCGATAGCGTCCCACAGGCGGGCGTCACGCTCCGATCGCAGGATGTCTTCCTCTTCCGAGGTATCTTCTACGTCGGGTAACTGCTCGGTGGCCTCAGCGTTTACGGGTTGTGAGGTAAATGAAAGAGAACGGTTCCTCACCGCTTGATATAAATAAGCCTTGAGATTCCCGATCACATTACCAGCCCGGTTCTTATCCCATACATCCGCGAAAGCCTGTTGCACGATATCCTCGGCATCGTCCACCTGATCGGTATAACGAAGCGCAAACAAACACAAGGGCTTATATAAACTCTTGAAATGATGTTCAAATTCTTGGGTGGTAATAGCAGCCATACGTTTGTTATCTGTAACTATTCACCGCAAAGTAACAACCTTTTCTTTTTAACAAATCGCTTTTCAGGTTCTTTATAATGGTTTTAATAAAAAGAAAGCGTTTAAGGACTTATCCCTAAACGCTTTTTCTTATTTTTAATTAATAAGCATCAATATGGACGAAAACCGATAATCTGGCGTACCTCATTTAAAGTCTTAGAAGCGCTCTCACGAGCTTTCTCCGCACCCATACGGGCTACCTTATCCAGATATTCCGTATTGGCGGCCATATCCAAGATACGCTCACGGATCGGAGCGCAGAACTTATTGATATCCTCGGCCAACTGCTTTTTCATATCGCCGTAACGGATCTCGCAATTGTTGTATTTCTCATTAAAGAAATCATAGGTCTCTTTCTCGGAGACAATTTCCATCATCGTGAATAAATTGGCGATCGGCTCGGGCTTCACGCTATTCGGCTCGGTTGGTCCCGCATCGGAAACCGCTTTCATAACCTTCTTCTTGATTGTTTTCTCATCATCTATCAAGTAGATCGCGTTACCCTCGCTCTTGCCCATCTTACCGGAGCCATCCAAGCCCGGTACTTTCACGGACTTATCGCCCAAATGGAACGAAGCTGGTTCCGGGAAGAAATCTACTCCATAGGTAGAATTGAAACGGCGGGCGAAACGACGGGCCATTTCCATATTCTGCTCCTGATCCTTACCTACAGGAACCTTCAACGCCTTATGGATAATAATATCGGCGGCCATCAAGGTCGGGTAAGTCAACAAACCAGCGCTTACGCTATGTTTATTACCTTCATTAAAAATCTCTTTCTCTACATCGCCTTCACATCCTTCCCGGCTGATATGCAACTGCTGACGGGCCTTATCCTTAAAGGAAGCCGTACGCATCAACTCGCCGATACCGGCGTTCATATTCAAATATAGATACAACTCTACCACCTCCGGCACATCGCTCTGAATATAAATGGTAGCTTTTTCCGGATCGATACCACAAGCCAGATATTCCGAGAGGATCGTCTTTACGCTATTTCGTATATTGTCAGGATGCGGGTGAGTAGTCAACGAATGCCAATCAGCGATAAAGAAGAAGCAATTATACTCATCTTGCATCCGCAAGAAACTCTTTACCGCGCCAAAGTAATTGCCTAGATGCAGATTACCTGTTGGTCTGATTCCACTTACTACTGTTTCCATGTCTTGTTATTTTTAGTTTTCAAGTGGCGGCAAAGATAGTAATATTCTCACAATATACATATATTATATGCCGCAGATCCTCCTAACCACCTATTATAACGGTGGGACATCCCAATACGATTTGCCCTCCGTGAGCTGTCGTATCTCCCATTCTGGCGGCAGGTTTACCGCAGATCATCACGGTGGAAGATCCTTTAATGATCGTATCCGGAGGGCCTACACAAACGCAATTATCTCCCATTACCGCCGCCGGTAGCTTGCCGATTAGAACAGTCGCCGCTCCCGGCCCTACAATAGGACCGCCTACATGGGGTATCGGTGATGGCCAAGCCGGGGTTTGCATAGGACATGTATGCATATCTGTCAATCTTGCTGCTGGAGGCATATTTATTACTTTTTAGTTAACGATTTATTGAAATGATAATCTACAAATATATAATATTTATCATGAATATACTACTTTTGCGCGCTAATATTTTTAATCATGAATGCAAAAGCAAAAGGATATGTTCTAGGGGCTATCGCCGCCGCGACTTATGGAATGAACCCCTTGTTCGCCCTACCCTTGTATAAAGCCGGTATGAATCCGGTTTTTCAGATATTTATTCGCGATCCCGGTATTAGGTATCATGATCAAAGCGAGAGGGCGGAACTTTAAGTTGAAACCCAACGAGATCGTTCCTTTAATCCTCATGGGGCTGTTGGTTTCCTTCTCTTCCCTAGCCTTATTCCAAAGCTATAATTATATGGAAGCAGGCATCGCCTCGACTTTGCTGTTTGTCTATCCGATCTTAGTGGCGCTGATCATGGCGTTTGTCTTCAAGGAGAAATTAACGTTGCAAACCATCTTTTGTATCTTGCTGGCATTAGGCGGTATCGGCTTACTTTATAAAAGTGGCGACGGAACGACTCTTAGTTTAACCGGTGTCCTGTTGGTCATGGCTTCCGCTCTTTCCTATGCTATTTATATCGTAGGCGCGAATCGTCCGCTATTGAAGAATATCGCTACGTTGAAACTTACGTTCTATGTCTTGCTTTTCGGAATGACCTTGTTTTTAGTCCGTGTAGATTTCGGCAGGAGCCTTCACATTGTCCATGATTGGTATTTATGGGGTAACCTGATCGCTTTAGCCATATTCCCAACCGCTATCTCTTTCCTTTGCACGACACTGGCGGTCCAATATATCGGCTCCACCCCGACGGCGATCCTCGGAGCCTTGGAACCGTTGACCGCCGTATTCTTCGGAGTGACTGTCTTCGGTGAATCATTAACGTTACGATTGTGTTGCGGAATCATCCTGATCATCCTAGCCGTTACCCTCATTATCGCAGGAAGTAACGTAACAAGCCACCTAGTTCGTTTCCGAAAGCTTTTCCCAAGGCTTCCGCTTAAGAAAAAGAACGCTAAAGAACCTGCATCCTCATAATATTACCCAACGTCCCGATTTGTTGCTACCTTCACGTTTTAAATAACCGGCATCACGAAGTTCTTTAATCTTTTTTTCAATAGAACGACGGGTAACAGAAAGAGTAGCTGCTATTTCATCAAGGGTGACGTTGGGGTTACGTCGGATTTGTTCAATGATTTACCCTGAATTTATACCGAACTTATCCCGAACTTCGCTTTCCTTGGTTTGGATGATCGGAGTTCCTTAATGTTCTTTCAGAGTATTCAAAATCTCTTGAAGCATAAAATCAATGAATGGGCCGGAATCTGCCGCTGCGGTACTGGCTTGTATAGCATTGTAATAAGCTTCTTGATTGGCATAAACCATATTTTCTACAGGCAAGTACTCAAAAAGGGGGTGGAGTCGTCCCAAAATAAGTGATTGCCAAAGACGACCTGTGCGTCCATTTCCATCACTGAACGGATGAATAAACTCAAATTCGTAATGGAATACGCAGCTACGGATGAGTAAATGATCCTTAGCTTGCTTAAGCCATTCAAATAAATCCTCAATAAGTTTTGGTACTCTATCTGCAGGAGGAGCCATGTGAACCAAGCCTTTTTCCGAAAATACGCCAGCTCCGCCACTACGGAATTTTCCGGCATCATCGGTGAGCGCCATCATCATTGTGCCATGCGCTTTTAGTAAGTCTTTCACGTTGAACGGGTTTAAACCGCTATAAAGTTCATATGTCTTATGGCGTTCTTTACTTCTTGAATCTGGCGCAAAGAAGCCACAACGGTTTTACCATCAATGATGTCTTTCACTTCGTCTTCCGACAACGTATTACCTTCTATGGCCAACGAGCTGTGAATCGTTCTCACCCGGTTGGCTTTTCGCAATCTCAGTTTGTCGTTTTGTTCCAAACGAATTGCGTACCGCTCAATCCGCGCAGATATTTCCGCGATCAGATTGATGGCATTTGCTGAGATTGTGAATGGTGGTACATACATCATATTCATGGGATTTTCGCAAATATAGGAAAAAAGATTCTCTAGTGACGCTCATTTTATGAAAAACACATACCTAATAAAGGAAATCAGATTACTTTAGTCATTATTCGAAGACTATTCTACGGGTCTGTCGCATATCTATGGCAAATTCGTAAATTCATTTGTTACAATCAATTATTTTACATATGTTTGCGACAAACAATACGTATCCAACCATGATCACCAAGTTTGCGACATGTTTATTGTTCCTTGCCTTGCTCCTAAATAGTTGTCAGCAAAGGAATCAACCCACCTCTCCCCAATATGAAGCGGAGTATAATCGTTCGACGACTCCGGCCCTCATTGATATAGAAAAGGCGCTGGACCATCCGGCGATGTTGAAACTGAGTCAAATAGCCTCTAAGCTGGAATATTATAATGTTGGAGACGCTCGTTACACGGTAACACAAGCGATCGCTATTCCGGATAGCGACGCTTTCATCACATTCAATAACCCACGTATTTATTATCGTAAGCAAGGCATTCCCAGCAAACGATATGGATTTAAGGCCTTGGATTATAAATGGAACCATGGGATGAACGGCCTTAATCTATTTTACGACAAGAAAACAACCCGTATGTACTGCGCCTTGAGCGGCCTCGACCAAGACAATAAAAAAGATTCGACCACATTCAACGATATAAGGCCATGTATCGGGGAATTACCCACATTAGATACGATGCTGACCATTCAGAATTATATATTCCCCGAAAACCTGCCTACCCAATATTCGATAAATGCGGATGCCAGTCAAATAGTAGGCTTCTCCTCCTCGGGATATATGCTTTGTGATTATGCGGAAGGCTCTAAAATCCCGAAAGGAATAACGACATTCAACCTTCGAGGAGATACGCTTTGCAAATTCATCCTTGCGGATGCCAAAGATATTAACGTCTCTCCGGATACGATCACCCGGTTTCAAACCTTTTATTGGAATACGGATCAAGACCGGATGAATTTCTTGATTCCTTATCGCGATACGGTATACCAGCTTTCAAGTTCCCACTCGATCACCCCTTTATATGCGCTTCATAAAGACAATCAAGATAAACCGACCGGTCTTCGTTCTTTCTTGGAGAATCCGAATGGGCTATTTATGGGAGTCTTTCAAAAAAGTTCTCCCGCCATCTATAATTGGCTGGGATGGCTGGACGATTACAAACCGGTTATCACCCATCGAGTAGTCTATCTCAAGAAAGAGAAGAAAACATACGCCTTACCCAAAAGCTCCGGAGGATTTATCAATGATATAGATGATGGACTTCCGTTCTGGCCAGACGGACAAACCGATGACTGTGTTTATATGATTCGTACCGTCACCGAAATGCGTGAGACCGTTAAACGCACAGGCTCCTCCCGCCAAAAAGACCTAATCAAATTCTTAGACGATCCTAAAGTGTTCGAGAGGGATTATGTAATGATCGTGGCAAGACCTTGATGGATATTCAATAGATAAAGCCAAACATCCATAAAGGAATCATATTGCGGAAAGCATACTCTATGTCATCTTTCACCACATACCCATCCGCCGCTTGCTTGATCTGTTGCCGCGTCTTATTCTTTCCCCCAATCTCAAAGGTTCGGCCATCTATCTCAAAGTCTGAAATCGCAGAAGAAGTAACGAAGCATACGACTCGCATCCAAGATAGAAAAACCGTCTCACGCACGGAACCGATATCCGGTACCTGCTCCGACAACGCATAAGCCAGATTCGTATTATTCAGATAGATCTTCTCTACTTTCTCCAATAATTTCAAGCCCTGCGCTTTTTCCCGCAGTAAATTAACCAGACCTGCCTTCTCCAAATAACTCATGTAGTCGGGCAACACATTCCGGCTGATATCCAAGTCTCTCGCCAACTTCGTATAATTTGGTTTGAAAGGGACACTTTGAGCTAATACATATAATAATTTCTTCAACTTTACGGCAGAAGCCACCGTCATCTCCGCAAAAATCGGAATATCAGATTCCACCATTTGGTTAATCACGCTACGCAGACGCAAGAGATATTCCGTATCTTGAAAAAATGGATAATAACCTGTCGATAAATAATCATTAAATAATTTGAGTGGACGAGCTTCCTTATAAGGGAACTCAACCTTCCCAGCAAGAATCTCTTCCAACGAATACGATGGAAGCTGCCACCCCTGCGATATATTCAAATATTCCCGAAAAGAAAGTCCGGGTAATCTATACTCTACCTTCCTGCGACTTAAATCCGCACCACCTTTCTCCAGATCAAGAATAGACGAACCTGTATAGATAACTTGAAGACCAGGAATTTGATCGTATATATTCTTCACCTCCCTAGACCAATCTTTGTATTTATGAATCTCGTCAATATAAAGTTTTTTCCCACCCAGATTATAAAATTGATAAGCCATGTCGAATAACCGATACTTGGTAAAATAGAAATCATCTGCCGTAACATACAAAGACTCATCCTCACGATCATACAATTTGATATGCTGCAACAATAGGGTAGTCTTCCCAACACCACGAGCACCTAAAATCGCAACCAATCGGCTATCCCATGCGATCTGATCGTGAAGAAAGCGCACGACTTCTGTCGAAGTATGCTCTAATTGAGTTCTAAAGGAACGAAATAAGGTCTCCATATCGATTCATGTTTAAAGGACAAATATACAAAATTGCACGATACGATGTGCAATTTTGTATGAAAATTGCACATCGTATCGTGCAATTTCCTTTATATAGGTTGACCATGTTCTATCCTATTGATGAACGAGGTTTACCCGGACAAAAATAATTAACATTGTTTGCACAAATTCATTCAACTCACGATATAAATAGGTGACCTTAGATTGGCAATCCTAAGAGCAATACTGACTTGGCTAAGTAATATATACTGACTTGCCCGACACAGTATATATTACTTAGCCAAGTCAGTACTACTGCCGATAGCAAGCTCATCACACGAATAAACCATCAAATGAACGTTGAAATGGAGAATTTACTCTCCCGAAACGATCTTTAGTGAATATCCTTTACCCCGAGCACTCTCTATCACCAAACCCGGAATAGGAGACAAATCCTCTTTAAGCCTTTTAGCCGTAACGGTAAGATGCACGAAAAGTACTATCTAATGATAATATCTGAAGTGCCCCCCCTGTATAAGAAAAACAAAAATCATCCCCAAGTTCTTTGATACGCCGATCTGTATCCTCTTGGACTACCTGTTGAAATGATAGCAATACAAATACATAACTTTATGCCAACAAACCCTCATTTTTTGTCTGTCAGCTAAAAGTCAGCTAAAACAATTGGCCATGAAAAGGAATAAACTTATGTTTGTGAAAAATTAAATACGATATGAAACGAGCAATCTATTAAAACACCGTCCTTCGCAAAAAGAACAAATAAAACGAATGAAACTCTTTTGGATCACGCTACTTATATCTAGTTTAGTCTCTTGTCACAATTTCAAAGAAGACAGACAACTCTCATTCGCTCTTGAAAGAGCAGGCGAAAACCGCCGTGAATTAGAACAGGTATTGGAACATTACAAAAATGATTCCTTGAAATATCGTGCAGCTTGCTTTCTTATTAAGAATATGCCCGGGCATTATTCTTATTGCGGGAAAATCACCAACACATATAATAAACAAATTGACTCTATAATACTTCAAACACAAAAAGAGGGGCGTTATCATGATACACCTTATCTTGCCAATCGCATTGATAGAATCTCTAAAATCCACGAGAACACCTCATTCCCGATACAAGAAGACATTCGTATAATTACAGCTGATTTTCTTATTCAAAATATCGAGCAGGCTTTCCACCTATGGGAAGATGCCCCTTGGAGCCGACATTTAAATTTTGATGACTTCTGTGAATACCTATTGCCCTACTCTATCGGAGCCATGGATGTACTGGAGGATTGGAGGACTGGCATGTACCAACAAATAGATTCTACGACATTAACAGAACTCAACGACTTCAGCTATTCTTCCGATATGCAAAACTCAGCATTTTGGGCTTGTAAGCATATCAATCAGTTTTTAGAGAAGAAATTAGTTCCTGAAAACTCGGTATATTCCATTCCGTTCATAGCAAAAACCTCCACTAGGAGCATGATATCATTCGGCACTTGTAATCAATTCTCGTTAATAGCGTTAGCTATGATGAGAAGCATAGGAATTCCCGTCATGCTAGATTTCACACCACAATGGCCTTTCCGCTCGATGGGGCATTATTGGAATGTACTTTTAGATAATACAGGAAAGAATCTAGCGTTTGGAGGATGCGAGACAAAAACAGATCCGGATATACTGCATAAACCTAGCCAGAAGATGGCTAAAGTGTATAGGCGAACATACGCTATTAATCAAGATCTCGTAAAGCTGAATACAACCGAAGAGGTCGTGCCCGACCTCTTCCGGAATATTTTCATGAAAGATGTTACCTCCGAATACATGAAAACTTGTGATATCATGATTCCAACACAAAAAAAACGAAACCATAAACATGCCTACCTAGCCGTTTTCGACAATCAGAAATGGGTACCTATATGTTACGGTACACAAAAAGGAAAAGTTTGTTACTTCAATGAAATAGGAAAAGATATTGCCTATCTCCCACTTTATTATGACAATCAAGGTATTCATCCTATTACAGATCCATTCATACTTGATTCACGAGGTAGAATAAAATATCTACATGCAGATACCAGTAAACGAAAGAAAGTTATATTATCTAGGAAATACTATCTCGCAAAACATATTTTCGATTATGCAAAAACTCTCACCGGAGGACATTTTGAAGCTTCCAATAATCCGGATTTCTCCGATCCTGATACAATACATACGATTTCTCATTGGTTATTGTCCGCAGATTCTTTCGAGATAAAACCTCAAAAAACATATCGCTATTGGCGCTATGTATCAGCAAAAAACAAGGGTTGTAATCTAGCCGAACTCGCTTTCTACTCAGACAAGGAGGAAAAAGAATTAACCGGCACAATCATTGGAACAAATGCCTCGGTTCGTTACGATACTATGCCAATGGATAAATCCAAAGTATTTGACAAAGATATCCTAACTTACTATGAAGCTCCTTCTACGGTTGATTATCCATGGGTAGGCTTGGACTTCAACAAACCGGTATCTATCAATAAGATCATTTATACGCCAAGAAACGATGATAATAACATCCACGCAGGTGATCTATATGAGCTATTCTATTGGGAATATAACCATTGGATGTCATTAGGCCAACAAAGAGCTATTGAATCAAAGCTAACCTATACAAATGTACCAGACAATGCTCTCTTGTTGTTAAAAGACTTAACCAAAGGAGAAGAAGAACGCATATTCACATATGAAAATGACAAACAAGTTTGGTGGTAATCTTTATTATTCCATGAGAACCATATTAAATTAATTACAACAAGTAGGCAATTTTAATTTTATCTATAAATAACTGATAATCAGCGTGTAAAAAACATCATTATATTTTCCGAAAAACTCGTACGTGTTTTTACTAAAAGTCGTACGTGTTTCTAAAAATTCACGTACGTGTTTTTTAGAAGACGAAGTCGAGAAGAATATAAACATTCAAAAAAATACACTAACCCACCTTGTAAAACCTACCCACCACACTTCAGCACATAGCCATGCCCCCGAGCACTCTCAATCACCAGATCCGGAATAGGAGACAAATCCTCTTTAAGCCTTTTAGCCGTAGCGGTAAGAGCGTCTTTGGACACACTTCCATCCGGCCAGATTTCTTCTTTCAGCCGATTAGACTCAATGAAATATCCTTTATGTTCTAATAAAATACAAAACAGTTTCAGCCGTTGATTTGCCAATTCGATACGATGCCTATGATAATGCAATACGCCATGTGTTTCATCGAACAAGATATCTTCTGTTATTTGTATCATCTCTTTAGATGCTTCTTGTAGCGGTAAGATATTTATCCTTGGTCTTTTCCATGTCAAGACAATCGCAATAACCCAGAGAATAACCATTGCCAGAATCCAAAATATATTTCGCAAAAACACTTCACCTACTATATAAAGGAAAGGAAATTGAACAAACGCTTGTAAAACGATCGTCCGATTCGCTCCAAAAACAATATCTTTTAATGGTATGAAAGATTGATAAAAAGAAGTATCTGAAGAGCTACATTCCGTCTTGTCTATAAAGGTATAACAAGTTACGGTCTGAGCCGAAATCGCATGTTCATACAAAGATGCACGAAAAGCGCTATCCAGCAAGGTTACTTGAATCGGATTCTCCATAGACAAACAATGTTGGAGACAAAAATCAGACTTCTCCTGTGAAGACATCCTCCGTGCCACCTCCTTATTATTCCTCATATGTATAATCGCATCGGCAGTCTTGATTGTAATGCTATCTCGTTCCAATCGATTAGCGCCTGAATAGGAAAAACAAAAAGCATCCCCTAAATCTTTTATCCGCCTATTTGTATCATCTTGAACTGCCCGCTGAAATAACGTTTGAGACTCTTCTTGTAATTCATACTTTACATTTTGGTATGATTTATAAAAAGACAACAAGCAAATCATCGTCATCAGAACAAATACACTCCACTTCCAATAAAATTTCCAATTTTGCTTCTCCATAATTATTCCTCGTTGAAACTGCAAAGATACGTTTTCCATCCCTTTCTACGAATAAATTCATTCAACTCGCAAGATGAAAGATGACTATAGGTAGACAAAAGGCTTATTTTTCAACTGTCAGCTAAAAGTCACCTAAAAAGATTGGCTATCCAAAGACCAAGCCGTACGTTTGTAACAAAAATTAGAAACGACATGAAACAAATTACTTTCAAGAAAGCTTTCGCTATCATTTTCATTTGCGCCTTGTGTGCTTCGTATTTTCTTTTGAAAGAAGGAAAACAAAATTTCTCAGATCTTACTTTCTCTAATATTGAAGCGCTAGCTTCCGGTGAAAGTGGATCCAAAGATTGTTATATGGCTGGCTCTCTATCATGTAATGGAGGATATTACAAATATATATACAACCGTTAAAACAACACATGAACTACTACGTGTACATAGTTCTATTAATAGGTAGTCTGGTATCCTGTTCGGAATCCTCACGGCACTTCCCCCGCTACGAGGATTTTCCCGATGAAAAGGTATTAAATGCGCAGGTTATCCACCTAGATACCGCCTTGTTCCGCTATCCATTCCGGATAGCGGTCAAAGATGGTATCGCTATTATCATGGACTTGCACAACGTAGATTATTTCTTCCATGCCTTCTCTTACCCCGAATGGGAATATATGACATCGTTTGGCAAACGAGGCGAGGGACCCGAAGAAATGGTATCGGCAGATTGCTTCCGGTTTATCTCCAAGGATTCTATCTGGACGCTCGATGCGAACAAAATGCGAACAACCCGGTGGAAGATTGAACAAAATATGAACAACATCATTCCCGTAGAAACGATCGATATGGACAAGCGGCTGGTTAGGGCATTGGACTTTTACCCGATGGAATCGGGCTTTTTAGTATCTGACTACCTCGGTGAATATAGACAAAAGTGGACAGACCGAGAAGGGAAATGGATTCACTCCGCTAATCAGATCCCGACCGAAAATAATTATGAAGACATCGCACGCCCTGCATTGGCGCAAGCGTGGCGAAGCTTCTTCGACTATAATCCCCAAAAAGGCATCTTGGTCATGGCAACCCAACTAGGAGAGGCATTAGAAATATACAACTTCACAGATACTACACAAACCGTACGATACGGACCTAATGGAGAACCTCAATTCGCAATCTCACAATCGGAGGGAATTCCAACGGGTATCATGGGATTCAGTGATGTTCATATCACAGACCATTTCATTTATACCGTATTTCATGGCCGTAGTTTCAAAGATATCGGGCAGGCATACCAACGAGGGGAAGATATCGAGGATGGCGGGCGATACATCTATGTATTCGACCTCAAAGGAAACCCCGTCCGGAAGTACGTGCTCGACCATGCCATTTATGGTATCGACGTAGATGAGGATACGGGGACGATCCTTGCCACGGATGTAAACAGCAACGATCCGATTCTTTCATTTAAAATATAACGACAAAATATCATGAAATACTTAAATCTAATCATACTATTATTATTCCTTCTAGCTTGCCAAGACAAGAAAAAAGACGAGATCAAGCATTTAGTATCCGAATGGCAAGGAAA
>OLXJ01000790.1_pt1 | contig 14639 bp, 7 predicted proteins | sample 1644591 | NCBI WGS metagenome assembly OLXJ01 (sample SAMEA103958150, study PRJEB25191) | human gut metagenome | biome: human-associated habitat [ENVO:00009003]; feature: intestine environment [ENVO:2100002]; material: feces | place: Germany | collected 2013/2015 | reverse complement strand
TATCCAAATTATGCGTTCCTCCTACGGCTACTTTATACCGGTCCATCTCCACCAAGAATGGGAATACCTCGATCTTGTTATCATGGATCGCTAAATCTACCGCTATACTATCAATCATATTCCGTTTTTTATTCTTGAACATCAGCGTCTTCGATATCTCGGTAAATGTCTCACCATCCAGCAGCACCATATTCTTTCCGCTCAGGTAGCAAGAGGCATTTACAGACGGCAGCAACACGGACATCGTAGAATCCGCCTTGCAAGTCGCCGTCATCTGGCAATCTACCATGCCTTCGAACGAACGAAGCATAGGGACCAATGTATCAATATCCGGGAATAAACTGATTAACCGTTCCACTAAAATATCATTTAAGGACAACTCAAATCCCATAGTCGCCTCTTGATCTGTTTTGGTCGTATAAACCATCGTCAGATCTCCAGAACCGATATTCGAGCTCATACATAAATCGCTCAGATTGATACTTTGATCCCGGATTACAACCTCACCTTTCACATCCTCCAACTTCAGATCCTTAAAATCTATTTTTTTAGCATTTGTATGAAGCGTCAGATCCAAGAATTTCGGAACGACAAATAGTTGAGAGATCGAATCCGTAGCGACACTATCCACGGTATTCGCTAATAGATGATCCGTCTCCAGTACGGAGATACTGTCTTCCGAGAAGGCCCCAACTGAATTGGATGCCAATTGATCAGAAAACTGCAAACCTTTACCTATAGCTAGCATCAACTGGTTACAATCGATCAGATCAGATTCCAACTCGAAATTCGCTTTCAGCTTTCCTCCCCGTAGCATGGCCCGCCGGATGTCGCTAAGCTCTCCGCTCAAAGTAAAATCGCTCTTTCCTAAATGCAGGCGGGCACCACTCAACGTCATATTGTTAGTATTGAATTTCACGCTTGTCTCATCAATATACATCGGAATGGGGAATAAGCGGCTAAAGCCCCTCAATTGCTTAAACCTCACTTGTCCCCGAGCCTCCCATTGGCGTAAGACACTGTTTGAGGAAGCGACCGAATCCACTTGCGACCGCTGTCTATTCGCCCTTCGGGTGGTCTGCGTGCGCCTGCGCAAGGTATCACCGGCGGCAATACGGCGTTCACGTTGTTGACGAATCGCTTGCCGATAAGGTAATGCTTCCAAAGAGAACTGGCTTTCCGTCAGAACCATACCCGTCCGTAAAGGGATAAGAATATATTTTAAGGTGTCCACCGAGATCGTAGCTCCCGCCATAGGGATCCGCTTATCTGTAGAAGAAGCCTTGATGCCCCCTTTCAACACGGTCTTACCGGCCACCATCCAGGTAGAATCCGGCAACTTGGTGCGTAAATGATCAAATTCCAACCCTGCGGTCATAGGGATAACAGCCGTTGTATCAATAACCGGCGTCGTATTGGCTACCATCTTCAATCCACCGATATTCGTACTGATCTCATCCTTATACTTTATATTCAAGGTATCCACCGATAGATTAGCGCTCAACAATCCTTTCGCATTCAGATATTTACTTTCATTTTCCGTAGATCCTACAAACAGATTCGCCCCAGCGATATACATATCCACGCCTAACGGCTTACTAAACGCCTTGAAGCGATCAACCGTCAAATTGCCGGATGATTTGACCTTGGCGAAGCGGCTATTCACGATATCATCCACCTTAAACACCGTAGATAAATCAGCCATCATGGTACCCTCCAGCAGCAGTGTGTCGGGATTCAAGAACTCTTTAGCCAAACGGGTAAAATCGACCTGCCCTTTCATCTCCGCCCGAATCGCGGGATTCCTCCAGATATCCCTAACCTCTCCACTCATGGTCAGCGAGGTATTCAACCCGATCAATGTCAGCTCCTCCAAAGAGACATAAGAAGAATCTGGGTAAGCGCCATTCAAATGTAAATCCATGTCCATGCGCAAGGTATCGATCCCCTGTTCAATACCTTTTACATGATAAGAACCATCCTCTATCTTGCAGCATAAGTTCACGGTCGGAACGATACTATCCCCTAATTCTCCACGGATATCCCCTTCCAAAATAATACGTCCCTCAGCAAGTGTTTTATCCCGATCCTTAAAATATTCATCCGGAATAAAATGTAAGAGATCATTCATATCGGAAACCTTCAACCCGAAAGTCATATCGATCCGTGACGGATTATCCTCGGTAGCCGGCACCATAAAGCCATCCGCCGTAAAAGGCAGATTATTCACCAGCAACTCCGCGTCCCTCAACCCAATCCGGCGAAGTCCATCAGCCAACAACAAACGTCCCTTGAAGCGTAACGCTAACTTATTCGCCAAAGAATAAGACGGGCTACGGAATACGATCGAGGAAGAACCGGTCTCCACATCCAACTTATTTCCTCGTTGGGTCAAAAGGCCATCTATATGTAAAAAGAAACCATCGATCGCCGTATATAAATCCTGCTGGCGGTCATCATAGACAAAGTGCCCATTCGTAATATGCACTTGCTGCAAATCTATTTTAGGCAATGGAGATGACGATGATTCGTCTACCGAATCCATCTCACTTTGATAAATCTCCCAATTCGCCTTTCCCTCCTCATTCACATAACCATAAAAACGGATACTATCCATGATAACCCGAGGAATCGTCACCTTCCCGCTAAACAGATAATCCGTAGGGTTAAATACGACGATCGCTTTTTTGAAAGACAACAAAGAATCCGAAGGAATCATCAAATCCTCCTGATAGCCTATAGAATCCTCAGCCAGATGTGAGATCAAACGTCCATTCGTCAACTTCACTCCCAGATAAGGATACGTCTCGAAATAAGTCAACTCCACCCGCTCACATTCCAAGTGCGCCTCTATGAATTCGTTTGTTTTTTCTACGACCAGCGGTGTCAGCTTCTCCGGAGGTAAGACCGCCCATTTCAGTATACCAACCCCGATCAAGGGAAGTATGAAAAAGATCCCGACCAACACAGACACAACAACCAGCAATATCTTTCTTATTCGTACCATACTCATTCCTTCATCTTATCACAAACAACACTAATTAAATTGTATGAGCAAAAATACGAAATACTATCCCAAAGACAACGCTTATCTCATAAAAAAAGGTCCCCCGCAATGAGAGACCTTCTTTTTGTATCTTATTTATTTTTCTACAATTTATTTATCCAGAACCTCGTATTTAGAATGCTGGCTCTTGAACTCGGGAACGATCTCCTTCATCCGCTTCACGATCTGCATATCCCCCTCCACGGCACAAGCATGTACCAAGGCATCAATCCGCAGATTGGCGTCAGCATAATCATACGCACGGACTTGGGCGATCTTGATCTTCGGATGAAAAGTGGGCTTGGTAGTCTCCTCCTCATTGAGTACCTCCTCATACAACTTCTCCCCGTCTCGCAATCCCGTGAACCGGATCTCGATTCCCTTCACCCCGCTCAGACGGATCATACGCTCAGCCAGATCCACGATCCGTACAGGTTTACCCATATCGAACACGAAGATCTCTCCCCCATTACCCATCGTACCGGCCTCTAGGACTAGCTTACAAGCCTCCGGTATCAGCATGAAGAAACGAATGATATCCTTGTGCGTCACCGTAACAGGACCGCCCCGCTTGATCTGCTCCTTGAATAACGGGATCACGGAACCGTTCGATCCCAGCACATTACCGAAACGAGTCGTCACGAATTGCGTACGCCCCCTCACCTTCCCATCCTTGATAGCCTGATCCAAGCTCTGCACGTAGATCTCGCAAATACGTTTCGAGCAGCCCATCACGTTCGTGGGATTCACCGCTTTGTCGGTCGATACCATAACGAACTTCCTCGTGCCGTATTTCACCGCCAAGTCTGCGATCACCCGGGTACCGTCCACGTTGTTGCGGACACTCTCCTCCGGATTATCCTCCATCATAGGCACATGCTTGTAGGCCGCGGCATGAAACACGTAATCCGGACGATGCTCCTCGAACAGCTCCTCCATGCGTTCACGCACACAAATATCGCTCACAACCGTATAGGATTCTATATCCGGCCACCCACGAGCCATCATCAAGCGGACATCGTGTAAGGGAGTCTCCGCCTGATCTATCAAGACCATACGTTCCGGGGCGAACTGGGCTACCTGCCGCACGATCTCGCTACCGATACTCCCGGCGGCTCCTGTTATCAGAATCCGCTTACCGGTAAGCTGCTTCCTCACAGCCTCCAAGTCTATCTCGATCTTATCACGGGGCAGTAAATCCTCTATATTCACCTCCCTCAGCTGGGTATGGCTCAAGTCGCTCCTCCCGTCCCACTCTTGGGCGGCAGGAGTCATATAGATCTTTATATTCGCCTTGATCAGCCTGTCCACCATCTCCTGATTATTCCGGATCGCCTCAACTTTCAATGGAGACACCAGCAAGACATTAGACCGTTTTTTCCTCATCACAGAAACCAATTCCTCATCATTCGGGTAAACCTTGACTCCCATTAAATACCGATTCCCAATCTCAGCCATGTCCGAGATAAATCCAGCCAGCACAAACCGGGCCGGATCCTGATTCTGGATACTCTTCGCCAAACTCACCCCACCTTGCTTCACGCCATAGATAAACGCACGCTCCGCCTTAGCCACCCGGAAAGTACTCACATAAAAGAATTTAACGAACACACGCATCATCCACATCAAGCTCATAGCCAACAATGCGGAGAGGATCAGATCCCGTTTACGGATATACACCAAATAAGGAGAAAAGTCCGTCAACGCCTGAAACACGACCACGCAAATCAAGCCAAACAAGACGGCGAATCCCACCTTTTGCAAGTCCACGAAAGAGGAATAACGTATAATCCCCGAATAGGTATGGAACAGGCGAAAGCCTACCAGATAAGGAATCAGGCATACCAACAGCGTGACCAATAGATGTCCTAAGATATCCAAGGTTGATAATACGCCATTATTCAAGGTATACACCAACAACGCAGAAAATAAGATCAAGCAGCAATCCAGCAAGATAATACCCCAATAGGGTAAGGATTTCTTGGAAAAGTACCAGGTAGATAGTCGAGAAAAAAGACTCATAATAATCTCAATATATTTTTCTTTAAACAATTAACGATATAGGCCATATCCTTAGCACATAAGGATCAGGGGGGTATCACTCATGTAAGCAAGTAAAATCCACATAAAAACCATAACTTAATTCTCTTTTATAATCGAAGCTAAATATTCTTCATGCAAACAATAGTATTTTTTCATAAATACCACATACAACAACGCCACCACCACTACTACCGCCAACAAATACAACCAATGTGCCGTTACGGTATCAGGTATCACATAGATAAATGCCAAAGAAACCGCCAATTGTAAACACATATATACCAACGACACTTTAACGTGACCAATCTTAAGTTCATTCGCCATCAACTGATAAGCGTGTTTACGATGCGCTTGACCTAGATTCTCATGCAGTAGAACGCGATGCATTATCGTCAAACAACCATCCACACCATAAACCAATAAAAAGACCAAGTAAGTCACGTCCGTTGTCTTAATAATCAGACTGCCTATCATAAACAGCAAAATATAGGCTATACTTATAGAACCTACATCTCCGGCGAAGCACTTAGCCTTTCCCTTGGGACGAAAGTTAAAAAGACAAAACACCAAAACACTAAGTGCCGAAACGTAGATCAAAGATGGATCAACAAAACCAGACTTCTCGTTTACCAGCATCAATGGAAGCAATACTGATAGAGAATAACCAGCCGTAATGCCATTTATACCATCCATGAAATTAATGATATTCGAGGCTCCCACACAAACGATAAGCGCCAACAACAACACCCACCACATATTCAGGCGCAATATATCCAATTGATAAAACATCATCACCATGGCAATGAATTGGGCCACCAAACGCACAGAATCAGGCAAGCTACGTACATCATCTATAAAACTTACGCCCCCAATTAAGGTAACGGCCATAAGAAACCACGGCGCAGAAAATCCAAAAAAGAAAGCCCATGTCCATAAACCCACTAAAAAGATAATGCCACCACCTCTCAAGACAATAGAGGCATGGGAACTGCGCTCGTTGGGTTTATCAATGATATTAAACTTATCCGCTATATGGAAATAAAAAAGCTCCGCAAAAAATAGCAAAGCGAAAATCAGTACATAAAGCAAGCCGTTCATATCTTATCACTTCTTAAAGCTAAGAATAGTACAAGCCAATCCCTCTTTTGCGGATACCGGCATCTTTTGTAACCCCAAAGCCTTTTTTATTTTAGCATTACTTACCACATAATTCTCTGTCAGCTTCTGCATACGAAACGGATTGAGTGGAAGATGTAGCCATCCACCCATCTCTGCCATCACGTTCATTACCCCTTTAGGGATATACAAAATTCTCGTCTTCTTACCCAACGCCTCACAAATCACCTCGATTAATTCATTAGTAGACAACGGATCGTCATCAGCCATATGATAGATGCCGCTCTCTACCTTTTGAGTCAAGAAACCTTCTATCACTGTACAGAGGTTCTGTACGCTAGTGAATGAACGACGATTCTCAAATGCCCCAAGCGGCCAAGGAATCCCTTTACTCACTACATTATATAACAGATTCAAATTCCCCTTATTTCCCGGGCCATGAATCATACAAGGACGCATGATATATACCTGTTTGCCGGGATAGATAGAACTATCTCCAAACGCATGATACAAATTGCCTAACGCTTCAGGCGCAAACCTCTCGATGATATAGTTCTCAGCCTTGATTTTACTTTCACCGTACGGTCCTATGGGAACAGGTACACATTCTTCGGTTAGTATATCTCCTTGTACAGAATCAGCCGCACTTTTTACCGTAGAAAAAAAGATAAATTTCTTGATAGAAGGCCGAGCCAAAAACCAATCAAAAATTCGTTGGGTCAATCCCGTATTAATCTTAAAATAAGTATCTGCAGCACTCCTATTTTTAGTATCATGCGCTTTCCCCGCCAAATGGATCACCGCATCAAATTCCGGCATCTCCTTATCTAAGTCATCCCAAGAAAAAGTCTTTATCACACCGTCCTTTTCCGGGGTAACAATATCTAAACCATAGAGGCCATGACGCTCCTTCAAGGCAACAACCAGATTGGAACCCACAAAACCGTGGATCCCTGTTATTAATATATTCATTGTGAATTTATTTATGATAAATACCCTTATTAGGCCCCCTTAAAAAGAACTTTGTCAACACCTCGGCTTGAGTACTTACAGCTAATTCAATCCTGCCAACGGGTTATTTATTTTCTTATACATCACTCTTAGACACTGACATTCAAAAATCAGAAAGCCGATAAAAAACGTTTGTACACCTCCAGTTGCCTTTCAAAACAGAAAGTCGTCTGGGATAATCTTAAGCAGTTCGCTTTTAGCTGTCGATACTCCTCATCCGGCAAGTGGCTCATGGCCCGTATATTTTTAGAAAGTCCCTCATAATCTCCGGGGGCCGAGACAAGGCCCAACTGATTCTCCTTTACAATCTCCTCGCCCTCGCCGCCTCCGCAAAACAAGATAGGAACGCCTAACGGCAGCAAATCAAATAATTTAGAAGGTACCGCCCCCCTTATACGAACCGTCAAGGGGATAATGGAGGCATGGTAACGTGTAAGCTCCTCACGCATCCGTTCCTTGGGCAAAGAGCCATGATAAAAGACCCCTTTATCATGTGTCCCCACATAATCCTCTATCTCCAAGGCTTGATTGCCCCCTCCAAATAAATGAAGCTCCGCTCCCATCCCTTTAAAATCGACACGCTCTATCAACTCCAATATATTCTGCGCCACGCCCAGTAAACCGGCATAGACGATCCTGAAAGGCTTTCGAGAAGAAGGGGTTTGATTCGGTAAAACAAAACGATGCTGCAAATTCCGATACAAGAACGAGGCCTTGCCCGGCTCATACCGTTTTATATAATCCACGATCTCCTTACTCTGCCCTTGACAGGCCGTGGCCTTACGATAAAGGAACCGCTCGATACGCCCCATCACCCCATGATAAACGCCACCCTCTTTCATGGCCCCCAGCTCCACGGCCGACAATGGCCAAAGGTCTGAGACGTTCAGTACCACCTTTTTCCGGTAGCAGCAACGAAAAAGCAACATGGCCGAGGCCGCCGCCAAAACAGGAGGGGTCTGGATGATCACCTTATCATAAGATTTTATACGCTTACGCTTGAGAGCGAAACACCAAAGGGTCGTGGCGAAAGCGCACATACTGGCAAGACGGACCAACGGTTTCTTCGAGATCGAGGCATACGTCCAGTACCTGAAGACCGTTATCCCGTTTACATCCTCTGTCTTGGAAAAAGCCTCCCTATATCCATCAAAGATACGTCCCTTGGGATAATTGGGTAGGCAAGTCAACACATCCACCTTGATCCCTAAGCCGGACAGTCCCTCCGCCATGTTCGTAATGCGTGAGGGTGCCGCACCGATCTCTGGAAGATAAGAGGGAGAAACGATCAAGACCCTCATTCCTTCCGGTTCAAAAATTCCACGATCCTTCCGCAAGCCAATCCATCCCCATAGGGATTAACCGCCTTGCTCATCGTATCGTAATAAACCGTATCATCAAGCAACGCCGAGACCTCGCTCACGATCTTGTCATAGTCCGTACCGACCAGTTTCACCGTACCTGCCGCGAGAGCCTCCGGACGCTCGGTCGTATCACGCATCACCAACACGGGCTTGCCCAATCCGGGGGCCTCCTCTTGGATACCGCCGCTATCGGTCAGCACTATCGTTGATTTCTCCATCAGATAGACAAACGACAGATATTCCAATGGCTCAATGAAGAACATATTACCCAGATCAGATAAATCCCCGCCGAATACCTCGTGAATCGGTTTGCGCACATTGGGATTCAAGTGCATAGGATAGACAAAGTCCACCTCCGGATACTTCCGGGTCAAGTCCTTGATAGCGGTACACATATGGATGAATCCATCACCGAAGTTCTCCCGGCGATGACCCGTGATCAACACCAATCTCTTACCCTCAACCAGACGGTTCACGTCATACCCCGAACGTAAAAGCACGCCTTCCAACTCCTTGTCCAGCTCCAAATCCATCTTTATCTTACGCACCACTTGCCGCAGGGCGTCTATCACCGTATTGCCGGTAACCAAGATTGAGTCCGGACTCACGTCCTCTCGCATCAAGTTTTGCTTGCTCAACCGCGTGGGTGCGAAATTATACGTGGCGATACGCCCCGTGACCTGACGGTTCATCTCCTCCGGCCATGGGCTATAGATGTTGTGGGTACGAAGGCCGGCCTCTATATGACCTACAGGTATCTGTTGGTAGAAAGCGGCCAAGGCGGCCGCCGTGCTCGTGGTGGTATCCCCATGCACCAGCACGACATCGGGTGTCGCCTCACGCAACACGTCACGCATACCGGTAAGGACACGGGCGGTCACGTCATATAAGTCCTGACCCTGCCTCATGATATTCAAATCATAATCCGGCGTGATCTCGAACAATTTTAACACTTGATCCAGCATTTCCCGATGCTGTCCGGTAACGCACACGATGGTCTCGAACGACTCCGGATGTTTTTGGAACTCCTTCACCAGCGGAGCCATCTTGATCGCCTCGGGACGGGTCCCGAAGACTAACATTATTTTCCTCATTACAGCGTATTCTTCTATTTAGCGAACGATTATTTCTTGAATGTCCCGCAAAAGTCCAGCACCTCCACGTCATCCCGATAATTCAACCCCGCAAACTCCCTATGATTCACCAAGAAAACCACTATATCCGCCTTCTCGTATGCCTCCTTATAAGGGGTCAGCTTAAACAACTTATGCTCCGAAACGTTCGGCTCCACCACCATGATATCAGCGTTGTTGCACGATTGCAACACCTTCGTCGTTATTCCCTTGGCCGGCGATTCACGTAAGTCATCGATATCAGGCTTGAAAGCCAAGCCCATCATTGCCACCGCCGGCTTACGCCCATGCTTCAGCTCAAACCGCAGCATGGCGTTCCTCACTTTCTCCGCGCACCAGAAAGCCTTGTAATTATTCGTCTCACGGGCCGTCGAGATCATACGGCTCTCCATCGGAAACTCCGCCGTGATGAAGTAAGGATCCACCGCTATACAATGACCGCCAACACCACAACCCGGCTGTAAGATATTCACACGGGGATGCTTGTTCGCCAAATCGATCAGCTCCCACACATTAATTCCCGCTTTATCGCAAATAAACGACAGCTCATTGGCGAAAGCGATCTGTACGTCCCGGCTTGAGTTCTCGGTCAATTTACACATCTCAGCCGTCTTGCTATTCGTTGGGTGAAGCGTACCCTTCACGAACTGGCCGTAGAACTCCATCGCCTTACGGGTAGAGGCCTCGTCCATGCCGCCGATGACCCGGTCATTATGCACCAACTCATAGATCACGTTACCCGGAAGCACCCGCTCCGGGCAATAAGCGATATAGATCTTGCCCTCCAGTTCCGGCCGCTCCGAGAAAATCAACCTAGCCATCCGTTCGGTCGTTCCCACTGGCGAGGTAGACTCGATCACGTACAAATCCCCCTCCTTCAACAAAGGAAGCACCATACGGGTAGCCGACTCAACGAACGATACGTCCGGCTCATGATCCCCCTTGAAAGGAGTGGGTACCACCATGAAATAAGCGTCGCTCACCTGAGGCTCGGTGTACGCCTTGAAATGCCCGGAGGCCAGTACCTCCCGCAACATCTCCTCCATACCCGGCTCGATGATATGCAATTTCCCCTGGTTGGTAACCTCCACCACTTGAGCGTTAATATCCACGCCGGCGATCTCCACCCCGTGCTTTGCGGCAATAATAGCCGTGGGCAGGCCAATATAGCCCAACCCCATGAAACATGCTTTCATAAGAAATATGTGTTATTTTTTAAGTAAGATATTAGGCAGATCAAGAATGGTCCAATAACGATCAACCGATTGTATAAGAAAGTCTCTTCACAAAATGAATACGAATTGTCTTAGATAGGTGAAAACGGTTATACGTAAATGACACTTGGTCATCTACAATCTCGACAGAGGATGCGCCGGCCATTCTTATCGCCGCAATACTCGTCACGATCTCAGTCCGTGAACAAGACATGATCTCCACGTCCGGAGCCAGATGGATCAAGCTTACGGCTTTCACGGCTGTTGAGACAGAGTCCTCTATCCTAAAACGATCCTTATCGATCATAAATCTTCGCCGATGCCTACCCAATGAGCCAAAGCCATCATGCCAAGCCTCCACCTCATTCGGAGAATCTTTGAGAAGCGTCACCCTTGCCCACCTCCCCACACGAAAGCCTCCCCATACCTCGCTAGAGTTCTTATCCCCTAGCATCACCGTATTATGGGCCGCCGTGCCACGCTCGTATTGCCTACGGGCTGTCTTTTCATACGTAGAAATTCCGGTATCCATAACGAAAGGCTTACCCCCTATCCGCAACTCATAATTGAACGTGTCCGCATGCGAATGGCCGGGTTGGTAAGAGGCCCTTATGTCTCCAACATCCACGATAGCCTCCCAATGGCCCGCCATCAATTTCCGATAGCCACACGCTCCCATCGGAAGCCTTTCCCAGTCCATATCCAATCGCTTGGCGTATGCAAACAATTGAGCCGGAGAAGGCGCGATTCCCTCAGCGGAATCATTCAAGAGAGGTATCGTATTATCCTTATAAACGACAGAGGCTAAATGTCCCAACATTCCACTGGCCTTCTCCCGTAAGCGTTCATTCAGACCTTCCTGCCCTATAAACCGCAAATTATTCATAGAGACATTATAGCAATCCAGCAATCGATCCAATAATATACAATGATACATCGGTGATTGCTCGTAATGAGCGCCATCCGGAAGGAGTTGCTCTTCCAGTTCCCGCAACAATAAGCCTTTCGCCTTTTGATAGATCGGCTCATCCTTAAAATAAAGCCCGGCCCATAACAAGGAGAAAGCGTCTTCCAATAAATGATTCCCTAAAAGATGATATTCCAGATTATCCAGTAAAATCTGATATTGGGCATACAAGGAGGAATCCCATTTTCGTTTATTCTCAGCCAGAATATAAGGATGATATTTCGACAGGAACTTGATCCAATTGATGCCTCGTAAAGCGATCGGATAAGGTTCCAGACCATTCCTATTCCCCTCTATTTCATCGACAAACTTATCGATCCAGCAAACGGCCTGTTCGAAAGATATGGTTTCTTGATGAAGGTAGTCCATATAATTTAGATTATAGGACCATAATTTGCCAAAGCTCTCATCGTTCCATCCTAGAAAAGCGGATTCCTTACCCAAGAAAGAGAAATGCCCCGTAACACTATCCAAGTCCGTATATTTCGAGATGAAAAGTTTAAAAGACAAAGGATGTCCCACTCTCGGTAATGACAATACATACCGAAAGCTCCTGTATTTCCTAATATATGCCCGTAGCCTATACCAGACTTGATAACGAACTTGGCGAGATCTCAAGTTCCGAAGAGTAGAAATATATAATTTTAGAGATTCACCCAACATCTCTCTTTCAAGCTCGTAATGCAAGCGAAAGTAGCTTTCGTCGTATTCAATATACTCCCAAATGGAATCAAAGGCTTACCGCCCTCCCGGATACGTTCATTCAACAACGTAAATTGACGTTTTTGCCCTTTATCCATACCGGCCTTCATCGAAGAGAAACCCTTAAAACCATACCCGGTCAATTTACGCCAGTTATCCAAGACCAAGACCCTCTCCTGAGAGAAAACCTCCACACGTTCCTTCGCGTACGATTTCGAGCCGTTCGCAAAGTAATTGATCACGGCGTTCGTCCCATTCGCGTAACGAAGCAATATGCTGGCATTATCCGTATTCTCCTCCGGATTTTCGCCTAACGCATTCATGCAGACCGCCACGACCTCCGAGCCCGCCAAGAAGGAACATAGATCGATAAAATGGCAAGCCTCACCAATGATCCGCCCTCCACCTATCTCTAGATCGTGTACCCACACTTCTTGCGGGATAAATCCGGCGTTCATCGTCGCCACTATATTTTTAGGTCCGTCACCTAGCAATCGCCTCATCTTCTCGGCGAACGGAGAGAAACGCCGGTTAAAACCAACCGTCAAGGTCGTGCCCTCAGGAGCCCCTTGATAAGCCCGTATAATATCATCCAATTCCGTCTCATTCAAGCATAACGGTTTCTCCACGAACACGCTTTTCCCATTCCGTAAAGCCTCTATCACCATCCGGGCATGCAGGTTATGGCGTGTCGTGACCATCACCAAATCCACCTCCGGATCTCTCAATATATTTTGATAGTCCGACGTGGCGTTCTCCGCCCCCGCCTTCCTCGCCAATATCTTGGCGGACAATCCTTGGGCACTCGCTATATACTTGATTCTAGCGTGGGCCTTAGCCAAGCAAGGTATGACCATGGCGGAGGTATAATTGCCCGCCCCAATAATCCCGATCTTGCCCTTTCCACTCACAAAGGTATTATTGCCGATAGAGACAACAGACTCCATTTTTGAATCAGCGGGAAACCGCAATATAGAGGCGATCGATCCTTTCTTGCGCATATCGCCGTAAATCTCCTCATAATCCACCAAGTCAACCTCTTCCGTTATCAACGACTTGACATCCAACGATCCGGAAGAGATCGCGTGGAGTATCGTCTCAAAATTACGCTTTTCCGTCCAGCGGACATAAGCCAACGGATAATCGTGCCCCTTGTTCTCATATTCCTCGTCATAACGTCCGGCCCCATACGAGCAAGATACCTGAAAACTCAACTCCTTCTTATAGAAATCATCCCTTCGCATATTCAATCCGACAACACCCACCAATTATCCCAAGCGGGTCTAACCATCGGAAATGAAAGGATAGCAAGGTGATGTAATATCACTGATTTACAGTCTATTAGGAATGAAAGCCGATTTTGGATTGGTTCGTTATTCTTTCCTAAATTAGCGGATTGTTTATCCACTTTTGTCTCGTTTTTGTCCCTCGTTGTATTATCTTTGTATCGCAAGTTAAATGCTTGATAATCAGTGATAAAAGAATATATTAACATCAGAAAAGAAAGGAAATAAAATGGGACGAAAGAAGAAGGAAATCCGTTTGAAGGAGCCTGTGCGCATCCGAGAAAAGAAGATAGCAGGTGGCAACATCAGCCTCTATCTTGACATTTACCAAAAGGGATTGAGAAAGAAAGAGACGCTGAAACTCTATCTTGTGCCAGAAATCAACGCTGCTACCAAGTTGCAAAACGCCAATACAAGAAAGTTGGCAGAGCAAATCAAGGCGCAGCGCATTCTTGACATCCAGAGAGAGGGTCTTGTGGATTGGGACAAGGTGAAGAAGTCACGCATGACACTTACCAAGTGGATGGATGACTTTGTGAAGTACAATGCCGAGTTGTCTGAGTCTTCCATGAAGACAAAGCGAAACACTCATGCTCGCATTGACCAATACCTCTTATATATAGGAAAACCAGAGTTTCTGTTGAAAGACGTGGATAAGGAGTTTTGCAAAGGCTTCATTACTTTTTTGAAGACTTGCACCTACAATGATGGAAAGAAACAACTCAGCACCACCACTTGCCGTATGTTCGTCAACTAT
>OLXJ01000785.1_pt1 | contig 14680 bp, 7 predicted proteins | sample 1644591 | NCBI WGS metagenome assembly OLXJ01 (sample SAMEA103958150, study PRJEB25191) | human gut metagenome | biome: human-associated habitat [ENVO:00009003]; feature: intestine environment [ENVO:2100002]; material: feces | place: Germany | collected 2013/2015 | reverse complement strand
CAGCTTTCTGCACCGGGCGGTAAGATGCCGGAGAAGGAATCGGTGCTGAAAAAGCTGGAGCAGTTTCAGCAGAAAAAGTCCCACCACAAAACGACTTCCACTCCCCCAAACCGCGAAGAATCGCTCTAAACGATCTTTCTGTCACCGATATGCTGTTGCAATCAGTGGCAGAAATACATAATTCGTTTTTGTTGGCTTTTGGCTATTCTCGTTGGCTAGTGAGTAAAGGCGCATTTTTAAGGTGGAAATTTTCTCCAACACCCCCCATTTTAGGCCACTTTTTCTGTTAATAGTAGAAACGCTTCTTTGAAGGTCAGTCATTTGTGACCTTTTTGTTAATTCTCAAAAAGATGGTTGTCTTTGGGCTGTTTTCGTTGCCTACCTATTGAGAGGATTTTTTCAAAAGCGGAGATTTGGTTTCAAGAATTACAATTCAATTACAAGTTTCTCACCAATGCTACGAAACAGGCGTTCTCGATGCCTACCAAGTGTAGGGCATCTTTTTCAAGACCACTTTCAACTTTAGGCACTGCCAATGTTGCGAAGTTCCGTCCTCCATCGGTCGCCCCATGGGTCAATGTTATTTTAATCAAGCAGCTACTTCAACTATATTTTCCAAAAACTTTTCAACGAATTTCTTTTTCAGGCTACTTTTTGGCCGTTTTCGATGGCTCGTAAGTAGAGGGATGATTTTTCGGAAGGCTTAACCTCCGAAGATTTTCTATGAAACTCCGTTCTTTGAAAATAGAATAGTTCAATCGTCCGGCACTTCACAAAAGGTACTTCTGTAACTCGCAGCCCGGTCATGACGAAGACGGGGTGGCTGAAATGCCAATGGTGCGGTGCAAGCCCGCCGCCGGACGATTCCCCACTCCTAGGGAAGTCGAGGACCAATATGGGAGACCTTAACTTATTAACGCAGTTGAGCACTTGTTTCGTGCTTTTCTGCGACTGGAGAATTGGAACCCACCAATTCTCGTTACATACGCTTTGTTTCCGATTTCTGCTTCAGCTGGAGGTGATCAACATTTCAGAATATCTTACCACGCAAACTCCGCTGCCGCCGTTTCTCCTATACCCACGCTTCCTTTTGGAACTTGACCTGAGCCAGACTGCAAAAATGACTTATGCGCTGCTGCTCGACCGTGCCACGCTCTCGCAGAAAAATCTCTGGACAGATGAACGAGGTTTCGTGTTTGTCATTTTTACGATTTGCTCTTTGGCTGAGCAGCTAGGGCGCAGCACTGTCAGTGTTTCCAGTGCGCTTAAGGAATTGGACGCTGCGGGATTGATCGAGCGCAGACGAACGCGGTTTTCTTCGCCCAATCACATCTTTGTGAAAATTCCAAATGTTGAATAGTTCTGCGTTTTTCACGATTCAAGAACCGCCAAAATCACGATTCTGCGATGCAGATTCTTAATGGCATCTGCAAAAGATATTTTTCCTATGCAGTATAGCAGCCTTAAAGACTGTATCAAAGAAAACTTTCACCTAACCAACGTAATAAAACAAAAAGAGAAAAACGAATAGAATCCATCCATTCCTTTCCGTATTTGCACCACATGAATGAGGAGGTCTGCCCTTGAACAAAGAAAAATCTGAGAAGAAGCCCACTACACGCAAACGTGCGCCGAGAAGTCCGAAGTCCGTGCGCCTGATCGTGGAACGCCATTATATCGGCAATGTGCCGATGAATACGCTTTTTCAGCGGCTTGCGGAAGAAGAAATTCGTAAAACTGCCGAATCGTATCTCGCCGCTGGTTAATTGGACGTTTTACTGCGGAAAAGGGCTTGCATCATCACGCAGCATCCGCTACAATGTGATTGATGAGGTCTCTTTTCCATTATGGAGGTACACATGGAAAAGGACAAAAAAGTAACTGCTTTATACTGCCGGCTGTCAAAAGATGACGGTTCAAACAGCGAAAGCCTGAGCATCCGCACTCAAAAGGCGATGCTTATGGAGTATGCCACACGCAACGGTTTCGGGAATTGCCAGTACTATGTCGATGATGGTTACAGCGGTACGAACTCTGACCGCCCTGCCTTTCAGGAACTTCTGGATGATATCCGGGAAGGAAAGGTGGCAACAGTCATTACCAAAGACCAGTCCCGACTTGGACGCAACCACATCGAAACCGGAACGTATATGGAAATCTTCTTTCCTGAGCACGGTGTCCGCTATATTGCAATCAACGATGGTTATGATTCCAACGAGCAATCTCAGATGGATATTGCCCCGTTCCGAAACATCATCAATGAAATGTACGCCAAAGACACTTCCCGAAAGATCAAGAGTGCCCTTCGGACACGCAAGAAAAGTGGAAAGTATATCTCCAGCGGCGCACCGTTTGGCTACCAGAAAGACCCTGCCGACCACAATCACCTTGTGATCGACCCGAACACCGCCCCCGTTGTTGAGTATATCTATTCAATGGCAGAGGAAGGGCTGGGGCTTCACCGCATCGCCAAGCGGCTCCACGATGAAAAAGTCTTGAAGCCGTGTTACTACAAGAAAGAGATGTTTGGCCGCTTTATTGATGATGAAAAGATGTATGATTGGGACAGTGCCTATATCAGTCAGGTTCTGCACAGCCCGGTCTACGCCGGACACATCATCTATGAAGCCAAGCCCACCGTGTCCATGAAATCCAAAAAGCGGCGTTATATTCCTTTTGAAGAACGTGCTATCGTTCCGAATACACATGAAGCAATCATCCCACAAGACCGTTGGGAGAACGTGCAGCGAATCCTTTACAGCCGTTCCAGTAGTTTTATGTGCGATAAGACCGACTACGACAATATCTTCAAAGGCATCGTCCGCTGTGCAGACTGCGGCAGAACGATGTTAGTCAAGGTTGAGCACAGGCGCAAACGTAACAGTGTTCTGGATCAGACCTTTTATTGTTGCAGCACTTATCGGAAATATGGTGCGAAAGCCTGTGACTCTCACAACTTGGAAGCCCGTGTTCTGCATGAAGCTGTCTTTGCGGACATTCAGGCACACGCAAAGGCCGCTGTGAGCAATCGGGAAGCCCTTGTGAAGAAGATTGCAAATCAGATGCACCTCCGGATGTCCTCTGACCGGGCGCAGCACAAACGGGATTTGAAGCAGTGTAAAGCACGAATCGCAGAAATCGAAGACCTGTATGCAAAACTTTATGAGGACGTATCAAAGGGACTTCTCCCGGAGAAACGTTTTCAAATGCTTGCAGATCGCTACGACAAAGAACAGGCTGAACTGACCGAGAAGATTGAGCAGTACGAGCGGGAAGGCCGTGCTGAACACGATCAGCTGGACAAGATTCAGGATTTTATTGATGAAGTCAGCAAGTACGCTGGTATCACCGAACTGAACTATAAGATTCTGCATCAGCTGATTGACAAGATTCTGGTATCCAGAGCGGAAAAGGTCGATGGCGAATACGTCCAGAAAATCCAGATTTTCTACCGCTTTATCGGCCCATTGGATGCCATCGAGTAACAAAGTCAGAAAAGTCACCTCCGAGAACTATCCTGCAGACGCAGGGCGCGAGGGAGAACTGATTTTCCGCTTGGTGTACCAGCAAGCAGGCTGCAAAAAGCCCTTTTCTCGCCTGTGGCTGTCCAGCATGGAGGAATCTGCCATCCGGGAAGGCTTTGCCCACCTCAAACCGTCAACTGAATACGATGCGCTGTACAACGCAGCACTCTGCCGGGAACGCGCCGACTGGATGGTCGGCATCAATGCGTCCCGGCTTTTTTCGTGCCTGTACGGTCAACCGCTGGCGGTAGGGCGTGTTATGACCCCGGTGCTTGCCATGACGGTTGTCCGGGAAGCTGCCATTGCCGCCTTTGTGCCGGAAAAATTCTACACGGTTGCCCTGACCCTTGCGGACGGCGGCACCGCATCCAGCAAGCGGTTTGCCCAGAAAGCGGATGCCGAACTGCTGCTTTCCAAATGCCGAAAGGAGAGGCGTGCCACGGTGCAAAAGATGGAACGCAAGGAGAAATCCGAAAGCCCGCCGCAGCTCTATGACCTTACCGCATTGCAGCGGGATGCAAACCGTCTGTTGGGATTTACGGCGCAGCAGACCTTGGATTATGCCCAAAGTCTTTACGAAAAACGGCTCATCACCTACCCCCGCACGGACAGCCGATTTTTGACGGAGGATATGGCGGCATCCCTGCCGGGGCTTGTGGCAGATACGGGCGGGGCGTTTGCCGTGGAGGAACCGGTTTCCATCCATGTGCAGCAGGTCATCAACGGCAGCAAGGTCACCGACCACCATGCGCTGCTACCCACGAAAAGCATGGCAAAAGCAGACCTTGCCGCCCTCCCTGCCGGGGAGCGGAATGTCCTGCGGCTGATTGCCACACGGCTGCTCTGTGCCGTGGGTGAGCCTTACTGCTATGCAGAAACCACGCTCACTACCATCTGTGCCGGGGAGAAGTTCTCCGCAAAGGGCAAGGTGGTGCTGTCCGAGGGATGGAAAACCATGGAGCGGAAAATGCTGGGCGAACTGCTTGGCAAGCAGAAAGAACCGGCGGTTCTGCCGGATGTGCAGGAGCAGAGCCAGTGCAGCGTTGCCGGTGTCGAACTGAAAGAGGGTCAAACGTCTCCGCCAAAGCATTTCACCGAGGACCTTCTACTTCATGCGATGGAAACCGCCAGTGCAGACAGTATGCCGGAGGGCGTAGAACGTCAGGGCATCGGCACCCCGGCAACGAGAGCCGCCACCATCGAAAAGCTGGTGCAGAAGGGCTTTCTGGAACGCAAGGGCACCAAGAAAACCAAGGTGCTGCTGCCCACGGATAAGGGAAAAGCCCTCATTACCGTAATGCCCGAAGAGATTCAGTCTGCGGATATGACGGCTGACTGGGAAGCGAAATTGCTACAAATCGAACGTAGCGAAATGGAGCCGAGTGAATTTATGACTGAGATCAATACGATGATTACCGAACTGGTAAAGAACACGGAAATGAAAAAAGGAGTGAATGCGCTTATGAAAAACAAGATTATTGGTATCTGCCCGAACTGCGGTGCAAATGTTGTGGAGCGTGAAAAGGGCTGGTTCTGCGAGAACCGGGAGTGCCGTTTCGTGCTGTGGAAGGACAATGCTTTTCTGAAACGGCTCGGCAAACGCATGGACGCTCATGTGGCGGACAAGCTGCTGCGGGATGGTCGGGTCCGCCTGAAGGACTGCAAGAGCGCCAAGGGCAAGACCTACAACGCCACCGTGCTGCTGTCCTGTGAAGCGGATGGCCGCAGTAAGTTCAGTCTGGAATTTGAGAATGGGGGCTGCTGATGGAGCAGAAAAAAGAAGCCGTCTACCTGATTAACGATGAACGCTATCTCCACCTCCGGGAAAACGGTGCAGGGGTCGGCTTTGCGACCTACAACAAGGTGACCGGTGAGCCGCTGGAAAGCGGGCAAATTTCGGAAAAGAACCTGCCGCCCGATGGACGAAACACTATCCCTGCCGCCCGGAACTGGTATCTGTTTGAACTTTCGGACGATGACCGCAAGGCCATCCAACAGGAAAGCGTAAAGATCCTCGAAAACATCCCGCAGGCGGGCATTGGCAGGCGGCGTATCTGGGAGCCTGAAACGCTGCCGAAGGATATTCGGCTCATCAACAGCCACTATGATGACCTCTATCGCATTCCAGATGGCGGCGTGATTCAGGTGGATTACCCGGATGGGCGCAGTTTTACGGCACGGGTGGAGCATCTGGATGATTATCACTTTGACATGGGCGGTCTAGGCAATGTGTTCCACATCTGCCAGTTTGCCGAAGTCATGGAACGAAACCATGCAGACTTCTACCCTGAAATTCAGACACAGGACGAGCAGGCCGCATGGGAACTGGGGGGCAAAGGTTATCTTGCCATCCAGTCCTGTGAGGATGGATGGGACTACACCATTTACCACAGCGATTTTTCCGTGATGGACGGCGGGCAGTTGGATGCCCCGGAACTGACCATTCAGGAAGCCCGTGAGCAGATTCTGGAAGCGCACCACATGGAAAAGGGGCGGCGGCTGTTGCAGGACTACGATGCCGTCATGAATAAAGTTGCGGAAGCCGAGGAACTGAGTGCAGACCATCGCCCTTCCACACTGGAAAAGCTGGCAGAACTGGCAAGTGATACGTCTGCGCCAAAATCGTCTGCACGGTCTGCGCCAGAACTGTGAGGTGGACAATGCAGCAAAAATGGAACCAGAGTTTTGACGGCGAACCCATGACGGACATCCCGCAGAAATTTCTGAACGCAGGATGCGATGTTTATATGGTGATGCAGCTGCGGCATGACGAAAAAATCCTTGATGAAAGATTTGCTTCTATGCGGGAGTTGAATCGTCGAGGCAAAACGCCCGACCCGGAGCATTACGAGGTCACCTACTATGCTGATCTGCCCGCCATGTGGCAGGATGTGCCGAACAACGAGGTTTTGGAAGAACTGTTTCAGGTGTTCAACCTCTCCCGTCCGCAGGATTTTGAGGGACACAGCCTGTCGGTCGGCGATGTGATTGCACTTAAACGCAATGGCGAGGTGTCTGTGCATTATGTGGACAGCATCGGCTTCAAAGATTTACAGGGGTTTCTGGACAAGCAGCCGGAACGCCCTTCGGTGCTGATGAATCTCAAGGAAAAGTGCGATGCCCCGGAGTGCAATCCCACCGTCTGCCGGAAAGCGAGGGCTGACCATGAACTTTAACCATGAAGAACTGATGCTGATGATGCTCTACAACACTGGCACCCGACTGGGGCTGGTGCAGGAGTTGCGACTGATGCAGTGCTACCTGATGCCCGACGAAACCGCCCTGCGAGAACTGTCTGAAAATGTGATTGATAAATTGAAGCTCCTGACCGATGAGCAGTTTGCAGAGATCGAATTTCCTATGGACTGATTTTTGCCGCCTACGGGCGGCGTACATATCCTCTCTTGCTCCGAAAATTTTTCATAACCCGCAAGAATGTGGTCTTGATAGTACACTTCAATTCATGCTATACTAAAATCAGTTTTATTGTACGGACAAAAATAGAAAGCGAGGCTTGCCAATGGACACCACAAAACGCTCTCCCCTTGACCGCCTGCTCTTTGCCACTTTTCTGAAAGGCCGCACTTCTTCTCGTGATATATGGGAAGAAAAGGGTGATATGACCCCCGAAGATAACCAGAAGATCATCGAGGAGACCAACGAGATCATCACTGATGATTCCACCTATCCTTATCTCAGTTATCTGACCAACCTGCTTGCGAAATCCAAACCCTCCGGTGATGCTGTCAAAAAACTACATGAACACATTGACACTATCGCAAAAGGATTGTATGAGGACAGCACCGACGTGTTCCGTGCGCTCCTTGCAAAACTGATCGAGCAACCGGAAGAAACGCAGACCTTTGAACGTCTGCTGGAGATGGCAGAAAAGTTTGCCGCACGATACGAATAAAACGCCATAGATTCCATAAGCGAGTGACCTGAAAAGGCCGCTCGCTTTTTTGTTTACAACGAGATTGAAGGGAGGAACGCTATGCCAAGCAAAACCGAAGAATACCTTGCCCTTGCCCAGCGCACGGCAAACGGTCTGACCCGGTATTGGGAACACTGGACGGATTATTTGACTACGGCATCCCGGTTGTATAAGTACAGCTTTGCCGACCAGCTGATGATCTACGCCCAGCGTCCTGATGCGACTGCCTGTGCGAGTTTTGACATCTGGAACAACCGTATGAACCGCTATGTGCGCAGAGGGTCTAAGGGTATCGCCCTGCTCGACCAGTCCAGCAGTGTACCCCGGTTGCACTATGTCTTTGATGTGAGCGATACCGGGGTGCGGCGCAATTCCCGTGACCCGGAGGTGTGGCAACTTAACGATGACCTGTTCCAGCCGGTATCGGAAATGCTGGCGCGGGAATACGGTATTCACCACGAACGGCTCAGTCAGCAGATTGCGGACATTGCCGGAAAGCTGGCAGAATCCTACTGGGATAACAACAGCTCCGACATTCTCGGCATCGTTGACGGTTCGTTCCTGATGGATTATGATGAAGCCGGACAGGAACTCCAGTTCAAGAGTGCCGCCGCAATCAGCATCATGTACACCATCTTGGAACGGTGCGGTTTTGAACCGGAGGGTTATTTTGACCGGGATGATTTTCAGGCAATTTATGATTTCTCGACCCCGGATGCAGTCTATGCACTGGGTGCGGCAGTCAGCGATTGCAGCCGGGATGTGCTACGGAATATCGAGCGCACTGTCAAAACGACCATCCGCCGCCGCAATGTAGAAAGGAGCCAGCATGAATATGATGAACAGGAACGTGACCTACTCGACCGTCGGGGATTACCAGCTTCCGAACCTGACCTTGAACCAGCCGCAGAAGCCGCTGGGCCGGTACGGACGGATGCGCCGGATGTACCTGATGGAGAATCGCCCGGTGCTGTACAACTCGATGCTGCTGACCGGGAAGCTGCATCCGCACCTGCTGGAAGTGGAGCAGGCAGCGGAGAACCAGAAGCAGCAGATGATGACCGAACTGCTGAAGCAGAACCCAGCCCCGGACAAAGCGAAGAACCAACTGATGTGGGTGCAACACATGAACAGCCTGAAAGCACAGGTGGAAGAAGTGATCCTGATGGAACTGATTTACAACTGAGTTTTTTCAATCTCAGCATCCCTACCGAAGCCCAGCAAATTGAAGCAATCGACCGAGCGGAGAACGAGAAATCGTCCTCCGCTTTTTCCTTGTCACAGGCAGAGATCGAACATGAACTGCGCAAACACGGCTCCGGCTTTCAGGATGGCAAGCAGCGAATTATTGAGCTGTACCAGACCCAGCCTGACAAAAAGCTCCGTGCCAAGGCACTGGCAAAGGAGTACGGCATCGGCGGTCATTCCCACGATTATCTGGATGGCAGTAGCGGATTTGTGAATTACGATGGAAAAGGCTTGGAATTTGTCCACTACCCGGATTATCAGAAAATCCCGTTGAGCTGGATACAGGTGGAAAAGTATATCGACCTGATGATTCAGTCTGATCGGTATCTGACGGATGCGGAAAAAGAGCAGCGTACTGTCAGACAGGAGGCTGAGCGTCAGCTCCCGATGCTGGACGGCACGGTTGCCGCAGAGTACACTGCCCTGAAAGAGCAGTATCCTAATACTCTTGTGGGCTTTGAACTGAACGGCAACTATCTGTTCTATGACAAAGATGCCGTTGCTGTGGAGCAGATTCTGCATACCAATCTTCTGTCACAGGAAAATACGCTCGGCAAGGTCAAGGTAACTGGCTTTCCGAGTGAGCAGTGGGTAGCAAAATCCAAAAAGCTGTGGGCAGAGGGCAATAACGTCTATCTGGCTGGCTTGAACGAAGATGGCTCCCACCACCAGACAAAATATCTCCGGGAATCGGATTATTTACCGATTGGCAGCATCGTCAAGCTGGATGACCGGGATTTTCGGGTGGAACACGTTAATTTTATGTTCAAATCCGTCAGCTTGCAGGACATGGAGCTGACGAAAAACAGACTGCCCATTTTCCGCAACGAGCATCTGCCGCACATCCGGGAACTGTACGAAGAACAGCAGGACGCAGCCATTGAGCTGGTTCCCGAAAAAGAGGTCAGCTATAAGGTCGGGGACGAAGTTGTAGTAGACCTTCCCACCAGAACAATTGAAGGAACCATCGGCTATGTTGGTGAAACCGATGTGCGCATCGACACCAGTGCGCACGGTCATTCTTGGGATAACGAGGTCATCAACCGGCAGCAGTTTGAGGAGGGACTGCGGCAGAAGGAGCCGGATGAGCCTGAACTGACCGATGAGGAACTGGATGAACTGCCGATCTCTGCGGTGATTGATGGCGAAGTTCAGACTTTCCCGAATGCCGCAGCCTTGGATGAAGCCCTCCACGCAGAACCTGTGCCTGAACCCGCTGGGAATTTTCACATTACTGATGAGCATATGGGCGAGGGCGGTGCAAAGCAGAAGTACGCCCGGAACATCGAGGCCATCAAAACGCTGTTCCGTCTGGAAGAAGAACACCGTGGTGCTTCTGCCGAGGAGCAGGAAGTGTTGGCGCAGTATGTCGGCTGGGGCGGTCTGGCAGATGCCTTTGACCCCAACAAAGACAACTGGGCAAAGGAGTACACCGAACTGAAAGGAATGCTTTCGGAGGACGAGTACGCCGCCGCCCGTGGGTCGGTGCTGAATGCACACTATACCAGCCCCACCGTTATCCGTGCCATCTATGATGCAGTAGAAAAAATGGGATTCCGTAGCGGCAATATTCTGGAACCCAGCATGGGTGTCGGCAACTTTTTCGGGATGCTGCCGGACACCATGCAGGACAGCCGCCTGTATGGTGTGGAACTGGACAGCATCACCGGACGCATTGCGCAAAAGCTGTACCCGCAAGCTGACATCACGGTAGCAGGTTTTGAAACCACCGACCGCCGGGATTTCTATGACCTTGCAGTGGGCAACGTCCCGTTTGGCAATTATAAAGTTGCAGACAAGGCATATAACAAATTGGGCTTCAGCATCCACAACTATTTCTTTGCGAAAGCCATCGACCAAGTGCGTCCGGGCGGCATCGTGGCGTTTGTGACTTCTCGCTATACCATGGACAGCAAGGACAGCACCGCCCGCAAGCACATGGCAGAGCGTGCCGACCTGCTGGGGGCCATCCGTCTGCCCAACAATGCGTTCAAGGCGAATGCCGGAACCGAAGTGGTTTCGGACATTATCTTTTTGCAGAAGCGTGACCGCCCCATCGACCATGAGCCAGACTGGGTGCAGCTTGGCAAAACGGAAGATGGCTTTGCCATCAACCAGTATTTTGTAGACCACCCGGAGATGGTGCTGGGGCAGCTCACGATGGAAAGCACCCAATATGGTCACGACCTGACCGTTGCACCCATCGAGGGCACCAGCCTTGCAGACCAGCTTGCCGAGGCGGTACAGCACATCGAGGGTAATTACACTGCGGTGGAGATTGCTGCCCCGGACGTCGCAGATGCGGAAGCACAGCGCAAAACGCTGCCCGCAGACCCGACTGTGAAGAATTTTAGCTATACGGTCGTTGATGGCGAGATCTACTACCGAGAGAACTCTATCATGACGCAGATCGAACTGTCCGACAACGCCAAAGGCCGTGTAGCTGGTATGGTGGAGTTGCGGCAGATCGTCAACGAACTGATTGACCAGCAGTTGAACGACTTCCCGGACGAGGACATTAAGGCATCGCAAGCAAAATTGAACGCCGCCTACGATGCCTTTACGGCAAAATACGGGCTGATCAACGACAAGAAAAATGCCCGCCTGTTCGATGATGACAGTTCCTACTATCTGCTCTGCTCACTGGAGAATCTGGACGAGAATAAAAATCTCAAGTCCAAGGCAGATATGTTCACCAAGCGGACGATTCGGCCAGAGCGTGTTGTCACCAGCGTGGATACCCCCAGCGAAGCGTTGGCGGTGTCCATCGGGGAGCATGGCAAGGTTGATCTGCCTTATATGGCAGAACTGCTGGGCACACCCGGTAACTGTGAGCGCATCACCACCGAATTGTCCGGCGTGATTTTCAAAGACCCAGCTGCGGATGCTGACGACCCGGAAGCGGGCTGGCAAACAGCGGACGAATACCTTTCGGGTAATGTACGCGATAAGCTGCGGATGGCACAGCTTGCTGCGGAAAGTCACCCGGAATTCAAGGTCAATGTGGACGCACTGACCAAGGCGCAGCCCAAAGATTTGGAAGCATCTGAAATTGATGTACGTTTGGGTGCCACTTGGCTTGCCCCCTCCATCGTGCAGCAGTTTATGATGGAAACTTTTCAGCCGCCCTATCGTATCCGCTACAACAATGCCATCACCGTTCGCTACTCCCCTTACACTTCCGAATGGCGAATCAGCAATAAATCTGCTACTGGCTTCGGGGACATTATGGCCACCGAAACCTACGGTACACGCCGAGCCAACGCTTACAAGATTTTGGAGGATACCTTGAATTTGCGTGATAGCCGCGTTTATGATACCATCGAGGAGGATGGGAAAGAAAAGCGTGTGCTGAATCAAAACGAAACCACCCTCGCCCAGCAGAAACAGCAGGCCATCAAGGATGCTTTCGCTGGCTGGGTCTGGAAAGACCCTCAGCGGCGTGCCTTATTGGTGAAGAAGTACAACGAGCTTTTTAACAGCACCCGCCCCCGTGAATACGATGGTTCCCACATTCATTTTGTGGGCATGAACCCGGAGATCAATTTGCGAGAGCATCAGCGCAATGCGGTTGCCCATGTGCTGTATGGGTACAACACCCTTTTGGCGCACGAAGTCGGTGCCGGCAAGAGTTTTGAGATGGCGGCTTCCGCTATGGAACTGAAACGTCTGGGCTTGTGCCAGAAAAGTCTTTTTGTCGTGCCAAACCATTTGACGGAACAATGGGCCAGCGAGTTTTTACGTCTGTACCCCCATGCGAAGCTGCTGGTTACCAGCAAGAAAGATTTTGAACCCGGTAATCGAAAAAAATTCTGTGCGAGAATTGCGACCGGTGATTATGATGCAGTTATCATCGGACACAGCCAGTTTGAAAAGATACCCTTGTCCGCAGAACGACAGGAGCGTCTGATTCAGGAACAGATGGATGAAATCGAGGAGGCCATCGAAGAAGCGAAAGCACAGGTTGGCGAGCATTTCACAGTAAAGCAGCTGGAAAAGTTGCGCAAGTCTCTGAAACAGAAACTGAAAAAGCTGCAAGGCGCAGACCGTAAAGATGATGTGGTTACGTTTGAACAATTGGGCGTAGACAGGTTGTTTGTGGATGAAAGCCAAAACTATAAGAACTTGTTCTTATATACGAAGATGCGGAATGTGGCCGGACTGAGCACATCTGAAGCGCAAAAATCCTCCGATATGTTTGGAAAATGCCGCTACCTCGATGAGATCACCGGAGGGCGCGGTGTTATTTTTGCGACAGGCACCCCTATCAGCAACAGCATGACCGAGATGTATACCCTGATGCGCTACCTCCAGTACAACACCTTGCAGCAGAAAGGGTTGACCCATTTTGATGCGTGGGCATCCACCTTCGGTGAGACGACCACGGCCATTGAACTTGCGCCCGAAGGCACCGGCTACCGGGCAAGAACAAGATTCGCTAAGTTCTTCAATCTTCCTGAACTGATGGCGATGTTCAAAGAAGCGGCTGATATCAAGACCAGCGATCAGCTTCATCTCCCGGTGCCTGATGCAAAATTTGAGACGGTGGTGGTCAAACCTTCGGAAATCCAACAGGATATGGTGCAGGCGTTGAGCGAACGTGCAGCCGAAGTCCACAGTGGTTCTGTTGACCCTTCTGTGGATAATATGTTGAAAATCACGTCGGATGGCCGCAAAATCGGTCTTGATCAGCGGTTGATGAATTCCGCTCTGCCCGATGACCCCAACAGCAAGTTAAATGCCTGCGTCAACAACGTCCTGCGCATCTGGAACGACACCAAGGAGCAGAAGCTGACCCAGTTGATTTTCTGCGATATGTCTACTCCCAAGGGGGACGGTTCGTTCAACGTCTATGATGATATTCGCACCAAGCTGCTCAACGCCGGTGTGCCCGAACAGGAGATCGAGTTCATCCACAACGCAGATACGGAGAACAAGAAAGCAGAACTTTTCTCCAAGGTACGCAGCGGACAGGTGCGTGTGTTGCTGGGCAGCACTGCAAAGATGGGAGCTGGCACCAACGTCCAGACGCTGCTTGTGGCGGTGCATCATCTGGATGTAGGCTGGCGTCCGTCGGATATGACTCAGCGCAATGGCAGAATCATCCGTCAAGGCAATCAAAACAAACAAGTGTACGTCTATAATTACGTCACTGAATCGACATTTGACGCCTACTTGTACCAGACCTTAGAGAATAAGCAGAAGTTCATTTCGCAGATCATGACGAGCAAGTCGCCTATGCGCTCCTGCGATGATATTGATGAGCAGGCTCTGTCTTACGCTGAAATCAAGGCTCTGTGTGCTGGTGACCCGCGCATCCGGGAAAAGATGGATTTGGACGTGCAGGTGGCAAAATTGAAAGTTCTGCGCGGTGACTTCCAGAATCAGAAATATCGTCTGGAAGATAAGCTGCTCAAAACATTCCCAGAAGAAATCCAGAAACAGAAAACCCGCATTGCTGCTTTGCAGCAGGATTCGCAGATTGCAGCAGCACACCCGCAGGACAAGGAAAACTTCTGCGGCATGACCATCAAGGGCATGGTGTACGATGACAAAAAGGCTGCAGGCGAACGGCTGCTGCTGGCTCGGCAGGAGATGCCCAATGCTGATATGATGCTGCTGGGCACCTACCGTGGCTTTGAACTGAACATTCGATTCGACAGCTTCAAAAATGAGCATCAGGCCGTACTCCGGGCAGAGTTGAGTTACCCGGTGTCGCTGGGCGATGATGCGCGCGGCAATATCACTCGTCTGGACAATGCCATCGACAATTTCGCTGACCGTATTGCAGATGCCGAAAATGCTCTGCAAAACCTTGAACAGCAGAAGCAGGCCGCAGAGGTCGAAGTGGCAAAGCCCTTTGCACAGGAGGAAGAACTGGCCGAAAAGTCTGCTCGCCTTGCTGAATTGAACGCTTTGCTGAATATCGACCGTGACCGCAGTTCCTCGCAGGATACTCCCGAAGAATCCGAGG
>OLXJ01000778.1_pt1 | contig 14852 bp, 7 predicted proteins | sample 1644591 | NCBI WGS metagenome assembly OLXJ01 (sample SAMEA103958150, study PRJEB25191) | human gut metagenome | biome: human-associated habitat [ENVO:00009003]; feature: intestine environment [ENVO:2100002]; material: feces | place: Germany | collected 2013/2015 | reverse complement strand
ACTTCCACAGAGATCACAGGCTGGGCTATTACGGATAATAATGGTGACCGTTATATCTATCGACAGAGGGAAAGATGTATGGATGTCGAGTATGTGGATGTGTCTACTTCCAATGCTATTTCAGACTCTGGTTATACCTCGGCATGGCATCTTACCCGTATTCTTCCATATAATGGAGCACCGATTGATTTTCATTATAATGGCGATGCGACATCTCAACTCTGGGATAACCTTCCGGCAGGGTGTATGAATACAATGAAAATAGGTGATTCGTATAAAATGACTTATCATTATGGTGAGTCTGTTAAAGAACAGCCATTTGATTTTGAACAGTATCGGTCAAAGTTTGATAATGCGGTTGCGGCAGCTCAGCATTACTTGGAGATGTCTTCTTTGGGAATAAGTTTTGAAAGTACAGATATTAAAATAAGAGATTTTGAAAAATACGGTTATATAAATATCCAACCTCTTCATAGTGAATATATAAAAACAAATAATCGAATTGTTGGTATATTATCGAATATATCACAAATGGCTGGTGTATCAATAGGGCTGGAACAAAGTTTGAGAGATATGTCTAGAGTTTGTAACAATATGGATAATTTTTATGCAAATTTGGCTGGTATGTATTTACAGGAAGCTGCAGATTATATACATGCCTGTTTATCTGAGACTAGATATGTTAGAGAAAAGGAAATGTGTGGTGGAAATAGTTGCACTATTGTGTCTCCTTTACTAAATATGATTGTTTGTCCTGAATATATAGTGAAATTTGTCTACTCTTCTTCTCCGCTTCGTTCCTATTTGTCTGCTGTGACTTTACATAATCGGAATATGGAACAGGTCTCGTCTGTTTCGATTATAGGGGGAGTGCATGAAGTCTCTTTTTTAGATAAGGATAGCAAAAAGATATATGATATGAAGTTTGATTATTATGAGAAGACGGATTTTTTGACTTGTAAAGAAGAAGGGAAAGATTTATGGGGCTATCCTGTGGGGAGAAATGAAGATGAAGAATGCGAGATGTATGCTACTCTCTACTCACTGAAAAACATTATTTTATCTGATGGTGGAAAAATAGAAATTCGCTATGAGAGAAACAAGGCGAGTGGTACTACAGTCGGAGGTATTCGTCTGAAGTCGTTGGTATTTGATGATAGATCAGTTGAACGAAATGATACTATTTATTATGGCTATCCCGAAATGGCTATGAGTGTGTACAAATCCTATTCTAATTTTGTTATAGTCTCTTATCCTAATTTTGATGACAGGATTGATTATGATAGGGTGCAACCAGAAGGTCATCCAGTAGTTAATCTGGGTAATAATGGTTTTTACTATCCATGTGTGACAGAGACCGTTTCTGGCAAAGGGACTACCACTTACAGTTATGAAGTAGCTTCTTCTTCACCCACATCTATTTCTCCTTATCCATATTGGTTAAATGGTTTATTGACAGAAAAATCAGTGTATGACCTTAATGGAAAATTATTAAAGAAGATTCAATATAATTATGAGATAGATAACAATAGTGGAGACAAACTTCCACAAATGCAGCCGTCTAATTTCTATTTAGATGAAGAATCTTTAGAGCCTTTTTTTAAGAAGCAGGGAACTCCGTATTTAACAGGGGAAGAGATGTATAGGTTGAATATTGAGCCACGATTGTCTCCTGCGAATGTAGATAGATTTTACAATTTGCAATATGGCTGGAAAATCGTTTTAAAAGAGGAAGTGGAGTACAGGAGTGATGAGGATATTCCGTATTGTCAGACGAGATATTGTTATGACAATTCGTTGTCTATATATCCTACCCGTATTATTCGTATAGGTTCGGATGGTATTGAGCATGCTGAAGTTTTGAAAAGAGTAATGGATATGGCAGATCGTGCAGATCCTGTTTTCATTGATATGAAAAAGGCTAATTTACTTTTGCCTATTGTGAAATCAATTACTCTTATTGATGGTAAATTGATAAGTGAGTCTGTGTTTCGTTTTCAAGCTGACAAAGAGGCAAAGGTCGGTTCGATAGCTCCAGTTGAGAAATTAACTTATGTTCCTATTAAACCGGAAATTTATGTCCCGAGTTCCATTGATACGCAGTTGTTTAATTATGGGGAAAATAATTATACAATAGATGCCTCTTATCAGTATGCTAGTCAAAAGGTCTCAAGGATGTGGGTAGAAATCGATGGAAGAACAGAACGGAATAGTCGTGCTTATGACAATTATGGGAAATTATTGTTGGAGTGTAATGCAACAGGGGTTATGGCAAGCGATGAATGTAAACTTGTGTTGAATCCAGAAACAGATTTGAGGGCTATTTATAGTACATTAAAACAGTTGGAAAAACCTCACCGAGAATTCTCTTCAATAATGCAAATGATTGCAGATGAGGTATATGATGATCAGTTTAGTAACTTTCAAAGATCGCATGACAATTACGTAGTTGTTACATTTGCGGAAAAAATATTGAAGAGTGAACCAGATTTGATTTGGGCGGGGATCTACTATAAAGAAGTTGTGCGCAATGATTATGAGATATTTAATGTATTCAAGCGAGAATATGAACGGATCATAGAACTCTATCCTAAATATAAGGATTTGAGACGATTTATATATCCATTAGAAACGTTAGTCCATTACAATGAGCAAGAACTTTTTGATTTATACTTTTTAGATTATGAAATAGAAAGACCGATGCACACTCTTGACTATTCTTTGACATTAATTCCGGATTCAGATACCCAGAACCTACGATTGTATATTTTGGACGGAAGTGCAACAGCTTCGGGAATCATTACCCATGCAGGCAGTGATACTTCGTATATTGTTGAAAGCGTTTCTTCTTCTAAATTGAAAATATATGATATTGACCTAAGTAAATACACAGACATAACCTCTGTAACTGCCAATACTCAAGGTTCTTATATGGCATTGGTCCCTGAAGGAGCAAATTTTAAGGCCACTTCTTATAATCCTGACGGTACGGTGTATGCCCGATTTGACCAGAGCGGAAATGTAGAGTATTACACTTACGATGCTGCCGGACGAGTTATCAAAGTGGAAGACCAATATGGTAATATTTTAAAAACGTATGAGTACAACAAGCTTAATAACTAATAAAACAAGATACAGAATATGAAAACAATAGAGATGAAACGAACTTTGTCAATACTCTGTCTGCTGTCGTTTTCCCTTTTCATGAACGGGCAGCAAGCGACAGGTTATACGAAAACACGTAATTATACGGCAGAGCGAACTTATATGGATGCGAGTAGCCAAACGGGTAGCGGTGCTGCACGAATTGTCAATGATATTGTCTATACCGACGGTTTTGGCCGTAAAGAACAGGAAATACAGATAGGCGGCAGTCCTGGAGGTAATGCGGATCTGGTACTTTCTTATACCTACAATATGATGGGTCAAGTAGAGAAGGAATACCTTCCGTATGCAAAGACCGGTAACAACGGTGCCTTTGATAAGTTTTCCCCGGAGCGTTGGAGTGTCTACGGTACGGGAGAACAGGCATATGCTTATAATCTGACTCAATATGAGGATAGTCCACTGATGCGTGTTTCCCGGAAGATGGGACCAGGCAAGGCGTGGCATACCAGTGATAAGAGTGTCCGTGTGACTTACGGGATGAACAGTACAAATGAGGTAAGGTGCTATAAGGTTTCTTCCAGCGGCTCATTGATCGCTTCAGGATTCTATGGAGCGGGGAAACTGGAAGTCATTGTTGAAACAGACGAAGATGGGCATCGGAGTAAAACCTATACCGACTCCAATGAACGGACTCTTCTGACTGTATCTGTCAACGGTGAAGATAGCTTGGCAACCTACTATGTGTACGATGACCGCAATTGTCTCCGTTATGTACTGCCTCCAGAAGCCAGCCATCAGCTGGCGGAGACCGACACGACGGATATCTCCGTGCTGCATAGCTTAGCATACAGCTATGAATATGATAAACTGAACCGGATGATTTCCAAACGTCTCCCGGGTTGCGCTCCCATTTATATGGTTTATGACCGTCGTGACCGTCTGGTTTTGAGCCAAGACGGCAAACTCCGGACTGCTGATGCAAAAAAATGGAGTTATTTTCTCTATAACTCTCATGATCGTGTAATAGAAAGCGGTGAAATGCTTTTATCGGCAGAGCAAACGTGCGGCGAACTGCAATTGTCCGCTTGGGAAAGCGAGCATTATCTTCCTTCGGGAACTCGCACTCCATTGCAATATACGGTATATGACAATTACAAACCAACGGAGAATGTGACTGCCCATCCGTTTGTAGCAGCCGTTGGCTATGATACGTCGTATACCCTGTATCCTTCGGGGTTGACCACAAGTACGAAAACACGTTTGCTTGGCACAGATGACTGGCTGACAGAGACAATCTACTACGATGATCGTAGCCGTGTCATTCAAACGCTCTGTCATTATCCTGAAAAGGGACTGCGATATAGTCATACAGCTTATGATTTCACGGGTAATGTCTTGAGAAAGCAGGATAACATTGGTACGGATATCCTTGAAACCGTTTATACGTACGATGATCGTGCAAGGTTACTAACGAAAGCCAATACTTGGAACGGGCGTTTTACCGATAAAATCACTTATGTATACGATACATTGGGGCGTCTGACTGGCAGGAATTATGGTGATAAGGTGTCTGAGAGTTTATCCTATAATATCCGTGGCTGGCTGACTGGAATCGAAAGTCAGCACTTTTCTCAAACGTTACACTATGTTGATGGAGTAGGTGTCCCCTGTTATAATGGCAATATCAGTAGTATGACCTGGCATTCGGGAAGTGAGGCCGGATTACGTGGCTATAAGTTTACATATGACGGCTTTTCCCGCTTGAAAGATGCTGTTTATGGTGAAGGAGAACTATTGAGCAATAATACGAACCACTTCACTGAACAGGTAACGGGCTATGACAAGAACGGAAACATCCTCGGTTTACTCCGCTACGGGCAAACCAATACAATGAGCTATGGCTTGATTGATAATTTAAACTTGGTTTACAACGGTAACCAATTGGAGTCTGTCAACGACAATGCTACGGGCCATGTATTCGGTAACGGTATGGAATTCAAGGATGGCGCAAGTAAAGAGATAGAATATGAATACGATGCAAATGGTAATTTGACGAAAGATTTGAATAAAAAGATAGCTGACATTCAATACAATTGTTTAAATTTGCCGGAGAAGGTGCAGTTTGAAGGTGGTAACAGTATTTCTTACCTCTACGCGGCTGATGGAACAAAACTCCGTACTACGTATAAGACAGGAAATGCCACTATCATAACAGACTATTGTGGCAATGCGATCTATGAAAATGGTGTGTTGATAAAGGTGTTGACAGAAGATGGTTACATTACCGTTTCGAATAATCAATTTCATTACTTTATTCAGGATCATCAAGGTAATAATCGTGTGGTTGTCACTCAAAATGGTGTGGTGGAGGAAGTGAATGATTATTATCCATTCGGAGGGTTGCTTTCTTCATCATTGTCTAATAATGTTCAGCCTTATAAGTATAACGGCAAGGAACTGAACAGAGATAATGGTTTGGATTGGTATGATTATGGGGCGAGAATGTATGATGCTTCGTTGGGAAGATGGCATGCAGTAGATCCTTCAGGAGAAAAATATCCTGCTTTGGGGTTATATGCTTACTGTAAAAATAGTCCAATAATACGAATTGACCCTGATGGAAAAGATGATTATGTTGTAAATGCAAATGGAGTTGTTTACTTGATGCGTAAGACTGATAGGATAGTAGATGTTTTATATGCAAGTGGTATTAATTCCTCTCAAAAAGCGACGCAGCCTGATCCAAATTGGAAAAGTATTCGGGTGTTTGATAAATCTATGTTGCAGGGATTAACGGCGAGTAAAGGGGAAAAGGGGAGAGACTATTGGGATCGTAAGCTTTACACTACGACAAACTCGGTATATAATGCTGCTAATGTTTTTTTATTTGTTGCGGATAATACAAGTGTGGAATGGACTCTTAAGGGAGGTTATATGGATGGAAAGAGAACATTTATATTAGGTACAAATAATAATAGGAATAGAGTTTCAAGTATGTATGGATTAACTAAAGTGCAAGAGGCTTTATTTCCTACCTTTATACCAATAATAGATATCCATTCTCATCCTTATAATCCCTTTGCTTCACCTGAGGATATGGATAATGCTAGAATGCTGAGAGATATACGATATGGTATTTATTATAAAGATAATATTATTAATTATACTGATCAAAACAATAGCACATATTCTATTAAAGTTAATTCCATGAATGATTTAATGAGATATATATTTCAACAATTAAGATGATTATGAAACATAAAGCGAATATTTCTTTGATATACATATTAATAGTATTAATTATTCCCCTGGCAGTTGCCTGTCAGGGGGCAAATAATGATAATATAGATTCCATACTTTTAGAACATGTAAAATCAGTCATAGATTTCTATCCGGATTGTGGGAAAACCTTAAAAATTTTTCAGTTTGATTCTAGAAAGGCTCATGCATATTATATGTGGCCTAAACAAAGTGGATTTTGGTTTGAGACCGGTCGAAATGGAGATGAACTTAGGTTTATTTTGCCTACAAATGCCATGAGATATAAGGACAAATATATTCTTTTTTATTTGGAAGGGGAAAAAGCATTGAGTGAAAAAAAAATTAGTAGACTATTAGGCATAACGTCTTCAGATGATATGCCCAGTTATCAAAGGCAGGATCCACGAATATGGATATACGTAAAAGATAAGGAATCGGGTAAATCTGCTTTTGGGCAAACTGAATATGGAACTAAAATTTGGGAATATCCTAATCTACGATATTTTAATGGAGGAGAGAAAGATTCCGCTGTAATTGACATTACAACTTGCAATATAGATGTTCATGGAGAAAAAGGGAAGTCTGAAAAGTTTTCTTCGCCTGATAAGATTTCATTAAATATGTCTATCTATAATAAATCGGACTCTAGTCTTTTGATAGGATTGAATCCTGATTTATATGGTAGCTTTATAATAAAAAACGGAAAATATTCAATGCCACTTATGGCAGATGTAGAAGTCAATAGGTATTTTGGGGAATTTCATGAATATTCTCCCGGCTTATATTCCATTGCTCCTCATGGAAGAATGAGTTTTTATCTTAGCACTGCACAACAACCTATTAAATTGAAAGATACGTCTCCACATGAATATGTTCACAAATTATATGATTTATTTTACGACTCCATTTGTTATGTGCCTGCACCTACTATTCAAATGCCTGATACTATTCAAGGAATTGTTTGGAATAAAGAATTTACAACATATTTTCCTTTTGGTAGCTGGTATCATTTTTTTGTAAATGATAGTATATACGACATATATCCTAATGGTAAAATCGCTGGATATGCGATGGATAAGCATCGCTATAAATGGTTTGAAGAATAGTGCGAAGCAACAACTGAAGAAGATTTTTAGTGAGGGTATATTAGATTTTGCAATATTCCTATAAATCTTTAATTTATATCATAAATGAAACCGATAATTAGGATTTTATTAATCGTACTATTATTAGTCCTATATAGTTGTAAAAGTATAGCTTTATATGATACTTCTACTGATTATGACTTTAAATTTGATTTATACAGTCAAGTAAAGATGTATTTTCGTGCGAATTTGAAGTACCCTACTGTGAATGAGCTTTGGGACTATTGTTGGAAAATAACGAATGAAGTTAATGATAACACATTTTTATCATTTGATGACTTTGATAAGGCGGCATATAAAAATGTCTCAGGTCGAGAAGAGCTTTTGCAGCATTTATCTTTATATAAAAAGGAAATTTCGTTCCAATTTAAGAAAGGAGCAATGTTTGTTCTTTGGAAGAATAAAAAATGGTTTAAAATTGAGTTTGATTTAGGTGAAATGATAGCTGATAATGGTTATAAGTTTGTTTACTTCTATGATATGCAAGGCAATTACAGTCTGGATTTTGACTATGAAGAAGATTTTCAAAAAATAAGAAAGGAAGTACGTGATAAATGCGTACCAGATACTACATTGTGGAGTGAATTTCACACGTGTCTCCTGAGATTTGATAGAATTAAAGGATATCAGCTATATTATCCCTCGAAAAATAAGATTAAGGAAAATATTTACCTTAAAGAACTAGGATGTGCTTTGGATAATTTTCTTTTAAACCGAAATCTGCAAATGATTCAATTTGTTACTAATTTGCCTCAATCGTATTTGTATAAGTAAAGTTTATGCAGTTTCTGTTTGCCCTGATATGGATTGGCTAAATAAAGTTAACCATATTAGGGCATTTCAGTTAATTCTACTAGTGCTGTCTTTCATTTTAATAACAACTATATTGAACCTTGATATTGTCTTCTTTTCTTTTAGAAAAAAACAGTAATTGATTGATATCAAGATAGAGCTATGGAAATAACAGGATTGTAGTGAATGAACATGAACTGACCAAAAAGTTAGCTTATGATAGCATAACCCAAATGTTTTCTTCTGTTTCTAAAAACTTCCACCCATAATTCTCCTCTTTTTCTTTCTTTTTTCTCGCAGGAAAGAATATATTTGTATCCTAGTTTAAACGAAAACCAGTGTATGATATGATAACAACCCAGTTGCTTCGTCCCGAGAGTATAGTTGTAGTAGGGGCTTCGAATAATGTACATAAGCCGGGTGGCGCTATATTGAAGAATCTGATAAACGGAGGTTATCAGGGAGAACTCCGGGCTGTGAACCCGAAGGAGACAGAAGTGCAGGGAGTTCCTGCCTTTGCAGATGTAAAAGAATTGCCTGATACCGATTTGGCTGTGTTGGCTGTTCCGGCTGTGATGTGTCCAGATATAGTAGAGACACTGGCAAGCGAGAAGCAGACGCGGGCATTTATCATACTCTCTGCCGGATTTGGTGAAGAGACACGCGAAGGAGCGTTGTTGGAAGAACGTATACTGGAAACTGTCAACAAATATGGTGCTTCACTGATTGGTCCGAACTGCATCGGACTGATGAATACATGGCATCATAGCGTCTTCAGCCAGCCTATTCCGAACTTGAACTCAAAAGGAGTCGATCTGATCTCCAGCTCCGGTGCTACGGCGGTCTTTATTCTTGAAAGTGCGGTGACAAAAGGATTGCAGTTCAATTCTGTCTGGTCGGTAGGAAATGCCAAGCAGATTGGTGTGGAAGATGTGCTGCAATTTATGGACGAGAATTTTGATCCAGAGAAAGATTCCCGTATCAAGTTACTCTATATTGAAAGTATTCACAACCCGGACAGATTGCTCTTCCATGCCTCTTCATTAATAAGGAAAGGTTGTAAGATTGCAGCGATAAAAGCAGGAAGTTCGGAAAGCGGAAGTCGGGCGGCTTCTTCACATACAGGAGCGATTGCCAGTTCCGATTCGGCTGTAGAGGCGCTGTTCCGTAAAGCCGGAATCGTGCGTTGCTTTTCCCGCGAAGAGCTGACTACCGTTGGTTGTATCTTCACCCTCCCCGAACTGAAAGGGAAGAACTTTGCTATCATTACTCATGCCGGAGGTCCGGGAGTAATGCTGACGGATGCTTTGAGCAAAGGCGGACTGAATGTCCCTAAGCTGGAAGGTGAACTGGCGGAAGAACTGAAAGCCCAACTCTTTCCCGGAGCTTCCGTAGGAAATCCGATTGACATCCTTGCCACCGGTACACCGGATCATTTGCGTATCTGCATCGACTATTGCGAAGAAAAATTAGACAATATAGATGCTATCCTGGCTATCTTCGGCACACCCGGACTGGTGACCATGTTTGAAATGTACGATGTCCTTCATGAAAAGATGCAGACCTGTCACAAGCCTATATTCCCTGTTCTTCCCTCCATCAATACAGCAGGAGCGGAAGTGGCGGCATTCCTTGCCAAAGGACACGTGAACTTTTCCGACGAAGTGACTTTGGGAACTGCACTGTCTCGCATTGTCAACGCCCCGAAACCGGCGGTGCCTGAGATTGAACTGTTCGGAGTCGATGTACCGAGAATCCGTCGTATCATTGATTCCATCCCGGAGAATGGATATATCGAACCTCATTATGTGCAGGCATTGCTGCACGCAGCCGGTATTTCATTGGTCGATGAATATGTTTCCAATAAAAAGGAGGAAGTCGTGGATTTTGCCCGTCGATGTGGATTCCCGGTAGTAGCCAAAGTAGTAGGTCCTGTGCATAAATCGGATGTCGGTGGTGTAGTTCTGAACATCAAAAGCGAGCAACATCTGGCACTGGAATTCGATCGTATGATGCAGATTCCTGATGCAAGGGCAATTATGGTACAGCCGATGCTGAAAGGTACGGAACTGTTTATCGGTGCAAAGTATGAAGAGAAGTTCGGTCATGTGGTACTTTGCGGTTTGGGAGGTATTTTTGTGGAGGTGCTGAAAGATGTGTCTTCCGGTCTGGCTCCGCTTTCCTACGAAGAAGCTTACTCAATGATTCATTCGCTGCGTGCCTATAAAATCATTCAGGGAACGCGGGGACAAAAAGGAGTCAACGAAGATAAGTTTGCTGAAATTATTGTTCGTTTGTCCACCTTACTACGCTTCGCCATAGAAATCAAAGAAATGGATATAAATCCGCTTTTAGCTACGCAAAAAGCCGTTATAGCAGTCGATGCACGTATCAGGATAGAAAAATAGGACTATTCTCCGTCTTATTTTGCTAAGTGTTTCCAAAAACAATTTGGAGTGCTTCCAAAAGATTTTGTAAGTTAATATTAATTTATAGCTATAAAGATAAGGTAAAAAGGAACCTTAAAAGAATGATTTAATGAAAAAGTATGTAAATTTGTTCGTTTTCGTTTTCATGGTAGGTGCTTGTTTTTCACAGGGGAAAGCACAGACAAAATCTGCAGTGAGCTATAAGAATCCGGTTGTAGATATTGCTATGCCCGACCCTACGGTGATTAAGGCTGCGGATGGTTATTTTTATATGTATGCTACCGAATCTACCAGAAACGTTCCGATCATGAAGTCGAAAGACTTGGTGCAATGGACTTATTGCAACACGGCATTCACAAATAAAACTCGTCCCAGATTTGAACCCAAAGCCGGAATTTGGGCACCTGACATTAATTATATCAATAATAAATATGTGCTTTATTATGCGATGTCGGTGTGGGGAGGAGAACAGACGTGCGGAATTGGAGTAGCTACGGCCGACTCTCCACAAGGACCTTTTACAGATCATGGTAAGATGTTCCGTAGTAATGAGATCGGTGTACAGAACTCGATTGATCCCAGCTTCCTGCAATATGAAGGGAGAAACTATCTGGTTTGGGGCAGCTTCCGGGGAATATATGTTATTGAGCTGACTGAAGATGGTCTGTCATTGAAGCCGGGAGCGGAAAAAAAGAGAATAGCAGGAACTGCTTTTGAAGCTGCCTATATTCATAAGCACGGCGATTATTATTATATGTTTGCCTCTATCGGAAGTTGTTGCGAGGGGATTAGGAGTACTTATAAAGTTGTAGTGGGCCGCTCTAAAAAAGTCTGGGGACCCTACAAAGATAAGTCGGGCAAACCGATGTTGAAGAATGGTTATTCTTTGGTGATAGGTGCGAATGATCATTTTGTAGGCAATGGGCACGGTTCGCAGATTATCCGGGATGATGCCGGACAAGACTGGCTTCTGTATCATGGTTTTTCAAGATCGATCCCGGAGAACGGACGTATTCTGTTGCTGGACCAAATCAAATGGGATAAAGAAGGATGGCCTTATGTAGAAGGAGAATCTCCTTCTTACGAAACACAAAAAGCACCTGTATTTAATAACTGATTTTCAAATAAACCAATTATAATCTTAAATACCACAAGCATGAAACATACCCCTATTAGCAGGCGGGATTTTCTAAAGAATTTAGGCATAGCCGGGGCTGGCACTCTTCTTGCAGCAAGCCCTTGGCTTTCTGCTTTTTCGGAGGTGATGAACACCTCAAACGAGAAGTGTCGTCTGGCAATTATCGGGCCTGGTTCCCGGGGACGGTTTTTAATGGGATTTTTGGCTAAGAACCCCAAAGTCGATATTGTAGCATTGTGCGACATTTATAAACCGTCTATCGAGAGCGCATTGGAACTTGTGCCTAATGCCAAAGTGTATGGTGACTACCGGGAAGTGCTGGAAGATAAGTCGATAGATGCCATACTCGTAGCTACCCCTCTTAGTTCGCATTGTAAAATCGTCTTGGATGCTTTCGACGCAGGAAAGCATGTATTTTGTGAGAAGTCGATAGGTTTTACGATGGAAGAGTGTTACCGTATGTATCAGAAACATCGTAGCACGGGAAAGATTTTCTTCACTGGTCAACAACGTTTGTTCGACCCTCGTTACATCAAAGCGATGGAGATGATTCATGCGGGTACCTTTGGTGAAATAAATGCAATCCGTACCTTTTGGAACCGGAATGGCGATTGGAGACGCTCGGTACCTTCACCCAATCTGGAACGCCTGATAAACTGGCGTCTTTACAAGGAATTCTCGAAGGGACTGATGACGGAACTCGCTTGCCACCAGCTTCAGATCGGAAGTTGGGCTTTGCGTAAGATTCCCGAGAAGGTGATGGGGCATGGTGCCATTACTTATTGGAAGGATGGCAGGGATGTGTATGATAATGTGAGTTGTGTATATGTCTTTGATGATGGGGTGAAGATGACGTTCGACTCCGTTATATCCAATAAATTCTATGGACTGGAAGAACAGATCATGGGTAACCTTGGTACGGTAGAACCGGAAAAGGGAAAATATTACTTTGAGAATGTGGCTCCTGCACCGGCTTTCCTGCAGATGGTGAATGATTGGGAAAACAAAGTTTTCGATTCTCTTCCTTTTGCCGGAACGAGTTGGGCTCCGGAAACTGCAAATGAGAACACTGGAGAGTTCATTATTGGAGAACGTCCTAAGAGTGACGGTACGTCCTTGTTGCTGGAAGCGTTCGTTGAAGCCGTCATAACACAAAAACAACCGGAAAGAATAGCGGAAGAAGGATACTATGCAAGTATGCTTTGTTTGCTGGGACATCAGGCACTGGAGGAAGAGCGGATGCTCTACTTCCCCGATGAATATAAAATAGATTATCTGAACCATCAATCTGTAAAAACACCCGAAGCAGTATGAAAGACACGATTGTAACCGCACGACGAAAGAAAATAGAGTTAATTACTTTACTCGTTTGTTTCGTAGTATCCAATTTGATACACCTCTATGCAATTATAGCTTATCATGCGCCATTTACGGAGATGATAACTTCTATTTTTTATATCATCATATTTACTTTTGTGCTTTATGCTTTTTGGGGGATTTTGCGTCTCTTGTTTAATGGGCTACGGGCATTGTTTACTCGTTCACGAACTTAATCAATATCAATGAAAATAAATAACTTATGGTAACACGAAGAGATTTTCTGAAAACGATGTCAATGGCTTCTGCCGGATTGGCGTTGGGGGCAGGTGACTTACTGCATGCTCAAACGATTTCACCCAAGAAAGGAAGAGGTGACAAGGTAAAGATAGCCTATATCGGCATTGGTAACCGCGGTGAACAGATTATTGAAGATTTTGCGCGGACAGGTATGGTAGAAGTGGTAGCGTTATGTGATGTGGACATGGGTGCCAAACATACGCAAAAGATTATGGCTAAATATCCGAAGGCAAAACAGTTTAGAGATTTCCGCCAGATGTTTGATAAAGCCGGTAATGAGTTTGATGCTGTGGCGATTGCTACTCCCGACCATTCACATTTCCCGATCAGTATGCTGGCATTGACATCCGGAAAACATGTATATGTAGAAAAACCGCTGGCCCGTACTTTCTATGAAGCGGAATTGTTGATGCAAGCTGCGCTTAAACGTCCTAACTTGGTTACCCAGGTAGGAAATCAGGGACATTCTGAAGCAAACTATTTCCAGTTTAAAGCTTGGATGGATGCGGGAATTATCAAAGACGTAACTGCTATCACTGCCCACATGAATAACCCGCGCCGTTGGCATAAATGGGACACTAATATCTATAAACTTCCTTCGGGACAGCAACTGCCGAAAGATATGGACTGGGATACCTGGCTCGGAGTTACCCCTTATCACGAATATAATAAAGATTATCATTTAGGACAATGGCGTTGCTGGTATGATTTTGGTATGGGTGCATTGGGCGACTGGGGGGCGCATATCCTCGATACGGCTCACGAGTTTCTGGAACTGGGATTGCCTTATGAAGTTACCATGCAATACGCAAATGGTCATAATGATTATTTCTTCCCTTATTCTTCCACGATTCTCTTCCGCTTCCCGCAACGTAAAGGGATGCCACCGGTAGACATTACTTGGTATGACGGTCTGGATAATCTTCCTCCTATTCCTGCCGGTTATGGAGTATCGGGACTGGACCCGAACATTCCTGCGACAAATCAGGGAGATACTCCTGCGGCTAAATTGAATCCGGGAAAGATTATCTATACGAAAGATTTAATCTTTAAAGGGGGGAGTCATGGAAGCACTTTGTCTATTATTCCGGAAGAGAAAGCGAAAGAGATGGCTGGCAAATTACCGAAGGTTCCTAAAAGTCCTTCCAATCACTTCGAAAACTTCTTATTGGCATGTAACGGTATTGAAAAGACGCGCTCACCGTTCGAAATCAACGGTGTTTTGAGTCAGGTGTTCTCACTGGGTGTAATGGCTCAACGGCTTAATACACAGCTATTCTTTGACAGCCGCACGAAACAGATTACAAATAATGAATTTGCTAATGCAATGTTGGCGGGACTTCCGCCGCGTAAAGGTTGGGA
>OLXJ01000772.1_pt1 | contig 14970 bp, 10 predicted proteins | sample 1644591 | NCBI WGS metagenome assembly OLXJ01 (sample SAMEA103958150, study PRJEB25191) | human gut metagenome | biome: human-associated habitat [ENVO:00009003]; feature: intestine environment [ENVO:2100002]; material: feces | place: Germany | collected 2013/2015 | reverse complement strand
GTCCCCTTTAAATGGATGATATTTATACCAAAAATGAAGTCCTGTCGGATGAGAAGCAAACTCTATTCCCTTTTCATTATATTTTCCTAAAAACAATTCACTAGGAGTAACAGCCTTAGGATTAGAACTATTACCACCATAACCATAACCAATTGTTATAATCCAGACAGCAACATTATCATTTGCCCCTATCCTTATATCTGAAACAGGTCGAGTACCCGAGCGTGTGTTATAACTATATGCAGTTATAGGGCAATTAGGTGTAGTCAATTCATTTAAAGTAGCCCAACTAGACCATTCAAACTGAGCTCCATATCCTTTCCATTTATTACCATCTTCTCCTCTTACAACAGAGTATGAACTTAAATTACCATTCTCCAACTCTATAATCGGATACGTCTTCACCTCCGCAACCTCACTTGCAACCTGTCCACGATACAAGCCACGAATGAAGTAATTCGTTCCCGGAGTTAAATCAGCCTTCCGCAAATCTGCACTTATGTCCGTCCAACCAGATTGTCCATCCAAACTAAATTGATACTTGATGTCTTTACTCAAAATCGTAAAATCTCCACTTTCCACCTGCTCTTCCATTAAGGGGTTCATTGTAAACTCCTTTGTCCAAACATTTCCCGGATAAGCATTCACTCGGAAAATCGGCTTATTACACCTCAACGTATAAACCCTATTCGGGTTTTCTTGATCTTTAACCGTTTCACTACTCCAGCGATTGTTCGCCTTCGCATCTACCTCTATCTTATTCTCTACTGTCGTACCCGCATTTGTTTGCAATTTGGAAACAATAGATGTCAAATCCAAAGAGGCTTTTTCCGCACCGATCTCGGGCAATACAATACCTAGCACCTTTTCCACTTTCTCCTTATCCGTCGGAACAGATAAGAGATATTCCTTATCATTCAAGCTCTCAAATTGCGGATCACCAAAAGTAAACTTCAACTTCAAATCTTGCAAAGCAGAGGCCGTATTAAGATTCAATTTCGCTGTTTTACTCTCTGTCTCGGCAAAAGCTAGCACATTATTCTCAAAACCTTCGGCCTCGATCTTCGGCCTAGGTAACCAATCCATCGGAATATCACTCGTGATCGTCTCCTTTTTAACCTCCACCTTAGCGATATCCAATAATAAATCATCCGACAGCTTTAAGGTCAGCTTCACATTATGCCCGGCTTCCAATATCGAAGGAAGATCCTTGTGCTTTAACTCCTCTGAAAAATCCGCACCATTCGTCTTTTTCCCCTCAAAATAAAAAGTCACCTGTTTCCCCGCTTGAAAATAAGCGCTCCTCTTGCTATCCGAAGTTAACTTACAAGAAAGATCTCCAACAACCACTTTCACCCAATAAGAAGAGAAGATCTTCTGCAACTCCGCATCAGCAGGGAAAGAGACCGAGGCCAACGCATTCGCCACCTTACACTTCAAGGAAATGCTTTTCTGCTCGCCCTCCTTAATGACTACCTTAGTCGTATCCCCGAAATAATAAGGCGCATCCCATGCCAAAACAGGATTATCCCCATAAGAGGCAGCGATCGCATAAGTACCGGCTGAAGCTGGTATTGTTTGGCTGGTATAAGCTCCCTCGTACAACGGTTCAGAGACTCCCTCCCTCACGATCTTTAATTTAAACTTATCTACAGCAGGTTTCCCTAATTCCACCGGGGTACTTTTCGTCTCAATCGCAACCTCCCCATCCTGCAAAGATATTTGGAAGCCAGCCGTCTTATCCATCAAAGCCTCCTCCTGACAAGCCGTAAAGAGAAACAATGACAGTATACAATAATAGAATTTATTTATTCGCTTCATCATATCATTAGTCGTATATAAGTTCGAAATCATCTACATACAATATGCTACCGTCACCTCCGGTAAAATAATCGCCATATTTACTGGCACTTGCCACTACGATAAGATACATATCATTGGGCTTCTCCAGCGTCTTATATTCCAAATCGATCGTAAATTCTTTCCATGTTCCATTCGTTGAGACACACTCTTTGAGAGGAAGCTCACCATAAGCTATAATATTATTATCCGTCTTAAATTGGATAAACGTCTCAACCTTGGTATTATCCACCGTATAAGACTTTTTAGCCAATGCGATATAAATCGAGCAAACATCCGGATCTCCTTTTGCGATCGTTCCTGTAGGCTGATTATCTCCTACATACCCAACTGTGGCCGGCGCATATTGAAAAAAGCCATGCAATGCGGTTGGACGAGAAGTAAACAGTTGCCCAAAATTAATCTTAGCCCCATTCATTCCGACCAATTCTCCAAAAGATCCTGTATATAGACTCGCAGCAGCGAATTTCACCTTAAACTGCGATTTCAGCTCCGCCGACTTTCCTCCTTGCGTATGCACAACATTCGTATTTCCTTGGGTAGGATTGATATTGACCGCAGCACCAAGCCCCTGTGTTGTTCCCGGATTACTCGTATCCCAAAATGATTTGCCGGACTCACCCGTGTACCATGTCTTCCCGGCTTGGTACCATAAATCAAAATTACCGTTATATAAGGCTGTAGCCTCTTCTGTGGTGAAAGTAGATTCTCCCAATACACTGCCAGAAGCATTAACCAAACGGCACTGATAAGTCGTACCCGATTGTAATCCCTCAATCTTTGCCGATGCTTTTGTACCATCAACTGTCGCTGAGACCTTACTCCAAGAACTTTCACCTTGTCTCGTATATTCAAACGAGCAATCGGAATCCGATATTTTTCCTTCCACATACGCATATTTACCCCAAGCATTCACCGACAAATCCCCAGTCGAGGGCTTAGAACCTCCATCTTCATCAGTAAGCTGGACATATACTGTCCATATTGTTCCTTCATTCGGTTTACTCCAAGCGTATTGAACCGTAAACTTTCGTGGTGAAGTAAAATCTTTCACTGTCGTTGGATCTGGGGTAACCTCACCATACGCACCTCCCAAAGCCAAAGAAGTAATATGGATATTCTTTAAATCCTGTTCTTTCCCGACATAGATAATCACACGAGAATCTGACTCGTCGATCGAATAGTCGATCATTCCCTGAGCTTCAATCTTTCGATCTATAATTTGTCTCACTTTGACTTGCCATACATACTCTTGATAAGTCTTTATGGTAAAATTGACCGGATTAGTGAAATTTATCCGGGTATTCGATGACATAGGAATACTATCCAATGAAGCAAACCCCGCAAACGGGAACTTATCAGGATTAGCGCAAAGAGCGGAATCTACCAAGACCTCCGCTTCTATCGGATTTATCACCAAACGAGTCAGTTTCAACTTAGTCATATCCACCGAATCGTTTACATATAACATGACCGTTTTTGCGGATGCATCAATAATAGCCTCCGCATCCGAGGAACCTTCCGCCGCTCGTTGCCCCTCTACACGAATATCTGTAATACCTCCATTAACGACCGGATATGGGATATCATTCTCTATCGCACATGAAGTCGCTAATAAGAAAAGGAACAAACAAAAGCCCTCAACTACTTTTTTATAACCACGATATACTTTCTCCATATCCGAATTACAAATAGAATGTCATACCTATATTAATAGAAAAAAGGTTGATCTTGAAATTACCGGATGAAGTTCGACTTGATCCCTCCTCGACTTGATTCGTCTTCTGATCGATCCACTTAAAATCAAATCCCATCACACCGACAGACACCTCTATCGCCGACCAATCCGTGATAAAGGCTGTTAATCCCGGAGCAAAACCAATCTGCAAATTCTGGACTTTTTGATAGGTTCCATCATAATTAACACCAGAACCAGTAGAGTTTTTTCCCGTACCATACCCATAAGTCAAGCGAGCCTCATTAAACAGTCCGAAGATCTTACTACGCCCGATAGGAATATAAGTACGCAAAAAACCGGAAGTCTCATACTTATGTTCCAGATAATACAAATCTTTAAATGAAATAGTAATATCACCTAAATTGGCATCCACATTCCCCAAATCCAGATAGTCCCTATGATAAGCAAAGCGAACACCCGCCGATATGTTATTCCGAAAGAAATATCCCACATACGGACTTACCGCAAAGTTATATCCCTTCCCCTCCAAATCTTTTATAACCAAAAAATTCAGGTTACTCTCATCGTGTTCGGAATATGAAACGGTACCTCCGACCATCCATGTCCCCTTAGGGATAAATACAGTCTCTTGGACCTCACGGTCGATGCGCTTGATAGCACGCTTACCTCGTTGCGCACTTACTGTACCAGCCATTATTGCTAATAATAGCAATAGGATCAAAAATTTTCTACTCATTCAAATAATTTACTCTATATAGTTATTGCTGCGTTATGCTCTATCTACGTATTCCACCACAAAGATACTTAAAATCTACTTAGCAAGGCAGATATACTTACTTGCTAAGTAGATTTATAATAAAAACTCATTGTTTCAGAAATAGATTTTCTGTTTATCGACTATTTCCCCATTATAGGCTCACTACCATAAATTAAGGAGAAATCATCGACATACATTACACTACTCTTACTTCCTGTAAAATAATCGCCATATTTACTTGCAGAAGCTACAATAATAATATATTTCGGACTTCGAGTAAGATCACGATATTTCAGATCAATGGTAAATTCCTGCCACTGTCCGGTTCCTTTTTCCTCCTCCCCTGTTATCGTTCCATAAGCGATAACATTTTTATTGTTTTCAGAGAAATCTATGGCATTCTTATACTTAAAATTGGCAGGATCATCACCTTCCAAATCACCGTTCACCACATAAGCGAACTTTTTACCGTCATACTCAAAACCTTCATTATCCACTAAAGCGATATAAACAGAGCATAAATCGCCTCCCGCATTTGTTAGGATTGTCTTATATTCACCATCACCTGTCGGATAATCTATCGTTGTCCCACGATTATACTTAAACCAACCTTTCAGTTGGGTCGGGCGAGAAGTAAAAGGTTGTCCGAAGTTGATGCGAGCTTGATAGGAACTCATATTCGCGCTACAGAAATGGCCTGTATAAATATTCCCCGCAGCAAATTTTCCTGCAAAACTGAATCCCACATACTGGGAAGCCAGCTTAGCCGCTTTACCTCCAGACGTATGAATCTCTGTTTCTTCAGGCTCAGTAGGATTTTTACTCAACATCACAGTTCCTCCATTTCCGGAATCCCAGAAAGAGAACAACATACCTTTTTGCGTATCAAAAGAGGTTGCATCTCCAGACGCAATCGCATACCAAGGAGAATTATCTTTATTTTCTTTACGCCACCATTCATCAAAATTACCATTATACAAAGCTACCTGCTCTTCCGTTGTAAATTCAATCTCACTTACTATCTCTTCCGTATCCTTACACACAAAACGATATTGGTATTGGGTAACCGGAGTCAAACCTGTAATCTTTGCCGAATAGGAATCTTTCTCCACTTCTTCTAATTGCGGCACAGAAGTCCAAGTCTCCGCGTTTGCCTGTTTATACTCCATCACCAACTTGCTCTTATCCAAATTACCGGCCTTCGAAAGCACTTGTCCTTTCAAATAAGCAAAAGTGCTCCATGCACTCGCACTTGCCGACAAAGTTGTCTTTGCCGTCATAGGTACGCCAATAGTAAAGGTATATGTTTTGATTGTTCCATCCAATGTAATATCAATGTTTGTAGAACCATTTGGCGAGTCAGCCACCTTATATATCAGCCGAACATTATCGCGAGCTTTTACCTCTCGAACGGTATCTTTCTGAGAGTTGGGCAGATCCTTTTGATTGGTTACACTCGTTGAGACAATCAGCGATTTTTCAGGAACCGGGAAATAGGCTTTTGCCTGTTCGTTCTTACCTAATTCAAATGTAAGACGAGTTCCTTCCATATCAGCAGAGTCTGCAACCACAATAGTAGCAGACTTGAAACTTTGCTTGAATTTCTCATCAAATTCCACCGTTACTAAAACATTAGCCAAGGTACAAACGACTTCAGCCGTCTTTTCCTGCCCCGCTATAACCTCTACTTCCTTAGAGCCTACGTAATAAGGCTTATCCCACGCCGCAGCCTTACCATCAAAACCATTTGAAGACGCTTTCACCGTATATTTACCCACAGGCAGAGAGAAACGCTCATTCTCCCACTCCGTATAATCATCAGTCTTCTTAATAACACCACCATCTTTATCCAAGATTTGTACTGCCAATTGCTTGGGATTATAAACAGGCTCTTCATCTCCGGCTTTTGTGACCGTAGAATTATTGGCGGCTATTTCCAAACTCAAATAACCGATGCTCTTCATAGAAACATCCTCTTCTGTTTGACAGGCAAACAAACCTACCACCAATACAAATAATAAAAGTCTATATATTGTTTTCATGATGTATTATTCTGTCACTTTTACACTCAGTTTACTTGTCTTCGATTTGCCATTGGCATCTGTTACCATTATATTAAACACATGCCCATCCGAAGATGTAGTAGCTCCCATCGGAGATATGAACTCAAAGAAACTTCCTACAGGGAATGCATATTCTTTATCTTCTGTCGTAGGTAATACTATTCCCATATTCGTTAAGATATCTGCTAAAGCTGCATTATCATTTTTTACTGTCATTAAATCAAAATCACCTAATCCCATTCCCTCTACAATAGTCGAAAAGGAATCATTACCAGCGGCTATCTGCACTCTTACACTCGTCAAATTAGCATCCGATTTTATCACGGCATTCGCAGTCTTGGCAAGAGCAGCATCCGCAGGTAGCGTATAAGCCGCTTGAGGAATCGTAATCGTCGGGCCATCACCTTCTACCGGAGGTTTAGGATCTTCACCATTACCACCACCAACTTCCACTTCTATATCGATATTCTCATTTGTCTCTTGATTAAATCCGTTAACCGTAATTTCAATACCCTCTTTATTTAACTCAACATCTTTCCCCGGTGCTAAGGAGATAAGCAAGCCATCGCCTCCCCCAAAATAAGGGCTGTCGCTCTCTTCGCTATCAGGGCTATCCTTCTTCGTCAATGTTTCATTAAGAGTCACAGTTTCTCCCGGTTTTAGGAGCCATTTTCCAATAAACAGGTTTCGGATCCGTATTTTCCTGCGTATAAACATCACTATGGCCAAGCTTATCATCGATCGTAATAGTCCAAGAACTATAAAAGTCAATAAATTCAGGGGTAAAATCCATAGCAATCTTGACATTTTGAATAGAACATTTCACTATTGCAGGTTTTTCTACGCCAGACATTATTTCTATTTTTTCTACGCCTCCATAATATGGATCGTTCATCTTTTCGGCAAACTCCCCCGGCGAATGGGCTTCGATCTCGTAATTCCCAATCGGCAGCTCAATCACGCCCTCCGTCTCTTCCTTGAATTTACTGAATGATTCATACTCTTTCGTATATTCAAAGCCCAACGCTTTGATCACGAGCGGAAACTCCTCCTTTTGATCGGTAGCTCCCTTTGTTTCTACAGAAGACGATGAACCGGCATTCACATCAAGCGTCAAGTAACCGGTTTCCGTAGGGATATCTTTCCCGAAAATCTCCTCTTTCATCTCACACGATATCAAGCCGGAAAACAAAACCGTACCCAACATCCATATATTGATAGCTTTCATATTATAATCTATTATTATTATATTTTCCACATCTTATCTTATACCCAATCTCCCGGAATGATAATATCAACCGGATGATCGACCGTTGTTTCATCTACAGTGATAGAGATTCCCAAATTACCATTATTGATAACCGGCTTCAACGTTATTCTCAAAGCATCTGCCGGACTTAACGTATAAGTTTTGACAGAGCCCTTGGCCGTTACGTTTTCCTTGTTTGTCAGATTCACCGTAACCCTAACCTCTTCCTGTTTACCTACCTTAAAATACACCGGGCCGACAGTATCTTTTTTCCATTCAAATGAAGACGGCTTTTGTGCCTCCGTCTCAATCTTTAAGGAATAATCAGAGAAATATTCATCCATCTTTGCGTCAAACACCACATTGATCCGCACAGAAGAGGGTTTACAAGTTACCGGGGCTTCAACGATCTTTCCTTCCTTCACTTCAAAACCTTGTTCACCATAAAAATACAATTTGTCGGTAGAAACCGGTTTCTCTTCTCCCATAAAAGCCTTCAATACATATTGACCTACCTGTAAAGAATATTCCGCTTCTAATTCCCCATATAAACCTTCAATAACAGGATTGCTCTCTTGTCCAGATTTAAACACCTGTACGGTATACTTATTTACATCCTTATACTCATTCTCATCCACAGCCTTTGTTTGGAAACCAACCTCCGGCATCAGATCTATTTTCACTAAACCTTCTCCTTCCGGAATATCCAAATCCTCCGCCTCCGAACCGCAACTGCCCAGCATCAAGCATCCGCCCAACAAACAGGCCAAACCCCAAAATCTCATTTTTTTTCTCATATACATACTTTTTCTATTACTCTTATTTAAGCAGACTTACATCCGTCCAAATTTGAATGCAAAAGAATCATTTCCTCAGAGATCTCACAAGGTCTATTTGTATTATTAGTTATTCTTTTTTTTAGATTTCGCTTTTCATCACCACACAAACAGAGCTATTTAAAAGAACCGATCTATCCTATTTTTACAAGTCACTGTTCTTTTTATCAGAATATCAGTTTCTAGACAATATATATATGCACAAAGACCTGTCACACAAAAAACGATCGCCAGACGGCCGCAAAACATGAGGGAAAAGCATTTTGACATTCTGACACTTTGTAACCCGAACCCTCCGAGAATCGATTATCTCGACCCTAAGAACGGCTCGCCTCCAAATTCGCAAGAAAAAAACAGCAATCAACTGTTGATTAGCCAGATACCTAAAAACAGCCTTTCATTCTAGCGAAAATTATTCATCCTAATTCATATCCTAAGGGTTGTTTGGACGAAATAATAGGGTTACGACCGGGCTGTAACAGGGTTAGAATGCCCATTCACGACTACTTACAACCCTATTCGCGACTATTTACGATACCCAACGGCACTACTGGTGTTGCCCAACACCGCCTATCGTACGGGGTTTCGCCGCCTAACGTGTGCCGAAAACACCACTTTTTAACATAAAAGGCCGCTTATCTGCCCAATCCTTCCTCTAATTTGGGAAGTTCGAGAAACAGCCTTGTTACGATATGCGGCTTATTTTGATCATTTTGCCGGGAAAAATGTTATCTTTGCGAGAAGAACCAATTAGGCGAACATGGAAAACGACATCCCTAAAATAGACCTGCCCCAAGATTGGGTGATCGGAAAGCTCACGGCCGGAGATATCGGACTGTTGAACCTCTACGCCAATTATCCCTGCCGGTTGAAAGCGGGGATCTTCGTGCTTTGCTTGGGCGGGGAGGTGGAGGCTTCCATCAACCTGACGCAGTTCAAGGTAGAACCGGGAAGTTTTATCACGATCTTACCGGGTAGCATTTTCCAGATTCATAAGGTAGATGGAGATCTGCAAATCTATTTCATGGGATTCTCGTCCGATTTCCTTAGTAAGGCAAATGCAAGTAAATCGGTCATAGATATGCACTATATCGTGAAAGAAAATCCGATCTATCAACCGAAAGAAAAAGCACTACCGCTGTTGAAAGATTATTTTGAGTTGTTGATCAAGACGTACGATATTTGTGGCTCCCAATTGAACAGGAATGTTATCAATCATCTGTTTGGCGGTATATTAATGGGGGTTAGCTCCATGTATAAAGATCAAATGACAGATAAGGCAAATCTCTCTAAAGCAGAGCAAATCAGCAAGAACTTCACTCAATTAGTCATGCAAAACTATACCATGCAACGATCCGTTGCATGGTATGCCAAGCGGCTTGGCATCACACAAGCGCATCTAAGCAGCATTATCAAACAAACTACCGGAAAAACTTGCATAGAGATCATAACCTCCATGGTAATCATGGACGCTAAAGCTCAACTGAAATCAACGAACCTTTCCATCCACGACATAGCCTATACGCTAAATTTCACGAATATGTCTTTTTTTGGAAAGTATTTCAAGCGGTATGTGGGCATGAGCCCACAGGAGTATAGAAATAGTTAGTCGATACTCACATTCCCCAATTCTCCCTATCCAAACTCCTATACTGTATAGCCTCCGCCAAATGCCGGACTTCGATATGTTCCGAATTATCCAAGTCCGCTATCGTGCGGGAGACTTTCAGGATACGGTCATAGGCACGGGCGGAGAGGCAGAGACGTTGCATGGCGGTTTTGAGGATGGAGAGGCCGGAAGCGTCGGGAACGGCGTACTGATGGAGTAGCTTGGAGTTCATCTGGGCATTACAATAAATACCCTCATAAGCGGCAAAACGCCTTTCCTGGATCGCACGGGCTTTTATGACCCGCTCACGGATAGCGATACTAGGCTCTGAGGGCTGTTGCTCGGAAATCTTCTCGAAAGGGACAGGGACAATCTCTATCTGGATATCGATACGGTCCAATAAAGGGCCGGAAATGCGGTTCATATATTTCTGGACGGCTCCGGGAGAACAGAGGCAAGGACGGTCCGGATGGTTGTAATAGCCGCAGGGACAAGGATTCATGGAGGCCACAAGCATAAAGCCGGCTGGATATTCCACCGTGAAACGGGCACGGGAGATATTGATCACTCGATCTTCCAATGGCTGTCGCATGACTTCCAAGACACTCCTGTTAAATTCCGGCAACTCATCCAAAAAAAGGACACCATTGTGAGCCAAGCTGATCTCTCCCGGCTGCGGGAAAGTGCCCCCTCCTACCATGGCGACATTAGAGATCGTATGATGGGGAGAGCGAAAAGGACGTTGTACCATCAAGGAGGCGCCACCTCCTATCTTACCGGCTACGGAATGGATTTTAGTTGTTTCCAAGGACTCACGCAAGGTAAAGGGAGGCAAGACCGTAGGGAGACGTTTCGCCAACATGGACTTGCCACTTCCGGGAGGACCTACCATGATCAGATTATGTCCGCCGGCGGCGGCCACCTCCATCGCACGCTTCACGTTCTCTTGTCCCCGGACATCGGAGAAATCGCAATCAAACAATTGCTGGCGGTCGTAAAACTCCTTACAGGTATCAATAACCGTAGGCCGCAATGTAGGTTTACCCTCCATAAACTCCAGCACCTCTTTGATATTCGAAGCTCCATACACTTCCAGATCGTTCACCACCGCAGCCTCACAAGCGTTTTGCTTGGGTAAGATAAAGCCCTTAAAGCCTTCTTCCCTAGCCTTGATAGCGATAGGCAATGCCCCTTTTATCGGTTGGAGGCTCCCGTCCATAGAAAGCTCGCCCATCAATACGAATTTGGATAAGTTGGATGAATCTATCTGCTCTGCCGCCGCCAGAATACCGATCGCCAAAGGCAGATCATAAGAAGACCCTTCCTTACGGATATCTGCGGGGGCCATATTAATAACGATACGATTGCGGGGGAATTTATAACCACATACTTGAAGAGCCGAGATAATGCGTTCATGGCTCTCACGAACGGCCACGTCCGGAAGACCGACTAAAAAGAATTGGATACCTTTGGAACAGTTCACTTCTACGGTAACGACCGTAGCGGAAATCCCCTGCACGGCAGCGGCATAAGATTTTACTAACATAGTTAAGAATTTTGAGTTACTAATTACAAATTAAAACCGGAACCTCCTGTTTTCAATCGCTCAGTCTTCGAACAAGTTTTCCAGTGTTTGCTTGATCTCGATTCCATTCTCTGTTTTCATCAAGATCTTATGATCCTCATCTATCAAGAAACAGCGTGGCAATACGCTTACGTTATACAGATCTATCAACATAGCCGCTTGTCCAGCCGAATCTGTTACCAGGTTCCACGCTATACTATCCTTCTTCAGTACATCCCGGACATTATCCGGATTATCGTCCAAGCTAACCAAAAGAATATCCAACTGATCTTTCGGATATTTCATCGCTACCTTATCCAGATATAGATCCTCTGTCTGGCACATATCACACCAAGGAGCAGTAAATGTCAGCAATAAATATTTCTGCGGGAAAGAATCCAAACTTACCGTATTCCCATAAATATTCCTTACGGAGAAATCTGGGGCTTCCGCACCCAAAGCCGTACGTTTCGCACGGGCGCTATATTGCTCCAGCTCCTTCACCAGATAAAAGTCTTTCAACCTTGGATTCAATAACGCCAACAACTCATCAATTTTACGAGTATCATCGGGATCTGAGAAAAAAGATTGAATCAAGACAACGGATACCTCTTCATCCGGGTTCTCTTTTACGTACCGGATCGCTTCCTCGCTCAATTGCATATTAACATTCGCCAAACGAGCGGCGATATCCGTCTCCTCGATCGTATCGTTCAAATCCTTGCTATTTAAAGAATTTGATAAATTTGTCAATTCCGTCAATAAAGGAGCGATTTTTTTCTTAAAAGCGGTCAACTTATCATTTGTCCGTCCCCCCTTTACCTGCAATAGCAATGGAGAGTTAGCGTCGCCCGTGATTTTTACGGTTTCTCCCGGTTCCAGATAAGCCGTAACCCAATGCTCTTTATCCGCAAAGAAGATAGTCACACAATGGAAACCCGCTTCATTTTGATCGATCTGGAACTGCCCGGGTTTCGTACAAACCACCGTATCAACCACTTTATAATTATCCTTCTCAAATACAGCATATACGGTTTGATCTTCCAGATTAGAAAGTTCCCCTTCAATCCGATAGACATAATCCTTGCCACAAGATGACAAACAAATTATAAAGCCAATAATAAGTGCCAGTTTTTTTATCATTACTCCTTTTTAAGCTCTTCTTATAACAGATAATCCGGTCTAAAGGTAGGAATATTTTTTTTAACTACTTTACATTTATAATAAAATTAACGTAGTTATCATAAAAAAAGCGCAGAATTAGTAATTCCACGCTTTTTTATAAAGATATTTTTAGACCTTGACCTTTTTTGATCAAGGTTTTTTAAGCAATTATAACTGAGGACCAGCAGCAACCAATGCCTTACCAGCTTCGTTGCCCGTGAACTTAGCAAAGTTCTTCTGGAAGCGAGCAGCCAAATCCTTCGCTTTCTCATCCCATTGAGCAGGATCAGCATAGGTATCGCGAGGATCTAAGATCTTCGGATCTACGCCCGGTAATGCAGTCGGAACCTCGAAGTCGAAATACGGGATCTTCTTTGTCGGAGCCTCATTGATAGAACCATCAAGGATAGCGTCGATGATACCTCTTGTATCTTTGATAGAGATACGTTTGCCGCTACCGTTCCAACCTGTGTTCACCAAGTAAGCCTTAGCGCCAGTCATTTCCATCTTCTTAACCAACTCTTCGCCGTATTTTGTCGGGTGCAATGACAAGAAAGCAGCACCGAAACAAGCGGAGAATGTAGGAGTCGGTTCCGTGATACCACGCTCTGTACCTGCTAATTTAGCGGTAAATCCAGACAAGAAGTAGTATTGAGTTTGCTCCGGAGTCAAGATAGATACTGGAGGCAATACACCAAATGCGTCAGCAGACAAGAAGATAACTTGTTTTGCGTGCGGGCCTTTAGAAACCGGCTTAACGATGTTCTCGATGTGATAGATCGGATAAGAAACACGAGTGTTCTCTGTAACTGACTTATCAGCGAAATCGATCTTACCATCAGCGGCAACTGTTACGTTCTCAAGAAGAGCGTCACGTTTGATAGCGTTGTAGATATCCGGCTCGCTCTCTTTATCCAAGTTGATAACCTTAGCGTAGCAACCACCTTCGTAGACAAAGTAGTCTTACCAGTACCAGACAAACCGAAGAAGATAGCTGAGCTCTTGCCCTCTTTATCCGTGTTAGCGGAGCAGTGCATAGAAGCGATACCACGCAACGGGTTCAAGTAGTTCATGATAGAGAAGATACCCTTCTTCATCTCACCACCGTACCAAGTATTCAAGATAACTTGCTCTTTAGTCTTCAAGTTGAAAACAGTAGCAGTCTCAGAGTTCAAGCCTAATTCTTTGTAGTTGTCAACTTTAGCCTTAGCAGCGTTGAAAGAAACGAAATCAGGTTCGCCGTAGTTAGCCAATTCCTCAGCTGTCGGACGGATGAACATATTAGTTACGAAGTGAGCTTGCCAAGCAACCTCCATGATGAAACGTACTTTCAAACGAGTAGCCTCGTTAGCGCCACAGAATGTATCGACAACGAACAAACGTTTGCCAGACAATTCTTTTACGGCTTTAGCCTTCAAGTCTGCCCAAGCGGCCTCAGAACAAGGCTTGTTATCATTCTTATATTCATCAGAAGTCCACCATACAGTATCTTTGGAATTTTCATCCACAACGATAAATTTATCTTTCGGTGAACGGCCGGTGTAGATACCGGTCATAACATTAACTGCTCCGAGTTCGCTGACCTGTCCTTTTTCATAACCTTCCAGTTCTGGTTTGGTCTCCTCCTCAAATAACATCTCATAAGAAGGGTTGTACACAATTTCGGTGGTTCCGGTAATACCATACTTTGTTAAATCGATTTTTGCTGCCATCTTACTAACCTCTTTCCTTTCGTAATTGATTATAAGGGATAGATGCGATTGTATTTTTTCGCATGCACTACAGATTATCCCACTAATTTGTTAAAATGTCAACAAAGGATAATGATAATATTTTAACGTATTTTTATCATTTCTTTGTGTATTTATTCAGCGAATTGTAGAAATTGTAAAAAAGGGCTCTCCGTGTTAAAATAATTGGGAATAGAGACACAACAAATAGATCAGGAAAAAATGATCTTAAAACTCAGGAGGATCTTACATGACAACTCTGCCGGAAAAAGGCGAAGGGATTTTTGGATATAAGATAATGGACCGGACCACTGTTTCCATGCTGGGAGCCCAAATAACAGAATTTTCCCACATTTACAGCGGCGCCAGAGTCCTGTATATAGAAAATGACGACCGGGAGCTGGGTTTTAACCTGATCTACCGCACGCCCCAGTTAGAC
>OLXJ01000755.1_pt1 | contig 15200 bp, 12 predicted proteins | sample 1644591 | NCBI WGS metagenome assembly OLXJ01 (sample SAMEA103958150, study PRJEB25191) | human gut metagenome | biome: human-associated habitat [ENVO:00009003]; feature: intestine environment [ENVO:2100002]; material: feces | place: Germany | collected 2013/2015 | reverse complement strand
GCAAAAAGAATTGGTTACATTGACAATGGAGAAAAGGTAAAAATTCTGGAGAATGACGGAGACTGGCTGAAGGTACAGTACACCGACAGCAAGGAAGGCTATGTCTCTGCGGAATATGTTACGATCTCGGAAGAATTTATCTATGCGAAGACAATAGAAGAGGAACAGGCGGAAATTGCCGCGCAGAAGGCATTGCAGGCAAGAGAACAGACTGCCGAGCAGGATGCCCCGGAGGTGATCACGAACATCACACTTCCCACTACAACTTATACCTCAAATGCGGAGCTCAGACAGGGAATCATTGATTATGCCATGCAGTATCTGGGCAACCGGTATGTACACGGAGGTTCCAGTCTGTCAGGAGGTACAGATTGTTCCGGATTCACCTGCTTTATCTATGCGGAGTTCGGCTATTCTATCAGCCGTACACCGGGAGGACAGTATTCCGGTGCCGGACGCAGTATCAGTTCTGAAGAACTTCAGCCAGGAGATATTGTATGTTATAGTTCCAATGGAGGGAAGAGCTGTACCCATGTAGGACTGTATATCGGTGACGGACAGATCATCCATTCCGCCAATTCACGGAAAGGTGTCATTATCAGTGCTGTGGACTACAGTCCCATCATCGGTATGAGAAACGTTATTGATTAATAGAATCGGTTTTGAAATTATGGAGCGCCTGATCTTTGGTGAGTACGAAATCACCGAGGATCTCGTCGCTCCATTTTTGCAGGTCTTCCAGATGAAGGACCACACCGGCATAATTGCGGATGCCGTGGGAGGCCGCCAGCTCTTCGATATATTCTTCCAGCAGATAGACATTTTCAAACCGTACCGGTCCGGAGGTGTACTGACAGACCAGCGGGATCACACCGGTGGTCTTCCGCTCGATGGAGACACCGTCCTCTGCAACGTGAAAAGTCAGCCAGGCCATACCCTCTAACATGCTGAGAGCATTTTTCTGGGTGGACACATAATTGCCCAGCGAATAATAGCACAGAGACTCATTGCCGTTTTCTGCGGTGATCCATTCCACAGGCTCTACCACATGGGGATGGGTTCCGATAATGACATCGGCACCGGCTTCTGTCATCTCCAGTGCCCATTTTTCCTGATAGCTTGAGATTTTGGAGGAATACTCAGTCCCCCAGTGAGGACAGACGATGACGATATCTGCCAGTTCTTTTGCCCGGGAGATATCCTCTAAGACCTGCGGGTTCAGCGTGGTGAAGTCCATCTGTCCGTTTTTCTCATTTACGGCACACAGAAGATTCAGATGCCCCAGCAGATCTAAGGGGAGTGTCTCGGTATTGGCACCGTAGGTATAATTTAAGATGGCGAAAGTGACATCATCGATGGTAAGTAACGGAATGTCATCTGCCTGTGAAGCGTCTTCGTGAATACCGGTTACCAGTACCTCCGGGTGCTTGTTTTTCCAGAAATCCGCACAGTACAACAGGCCGTCCAGCTTCTGATCCGCGGTATGATTGGATGCCTGCAGGACCACGTTGAATCCGGCATCCGCAATCGCATCCCCAACTTCGGTAGGAGAATTAAAATAGGGAAAACCGGAAAATCCCCGGGAATTGCCGCCCATGACAGTTTCCTGATTGATGATCCGGATGCCTGCCGCGTTTAAGAAGGGTGAAATCCCCTGAAACAGCATGGAGAAATCATAAGTTCCGTCCTCCTGTTTTCCACTGGCCACGATTCCCAGATGCATCAGGTTGTCCCCGACAGCCATGAGCGTAATGTCATGCTCCGGGAAGGGAGTGGGGGTCGGCTCCGGAGTAGGGACGGGAACCGGTGTGGCAGAAGGCGGTGCAGGGGTCTGTGGAACGACAACAACATCGCTGCCTGCAGCAGTTTCTTCCAGAAAGTAATAGCCGCCCATGCTCGCCAGTAACAGTAACGGAACGAGAACCAACAGCAGATAGAAACGTGAAATCGGTTTTTTCATATATTATTCTTTTGTTCTCCTTTATTATCTCTTACGGAATTCCGGTTACAAGGTCTGTTTACAATCAAAAGTAACAAAAGTATTATAGCATTGATTTTATTTTTTCGCAAAAAGCAAAAACAAATCACTGTTTTCCTATTGACATAGTATGAAATAGGAGATATAATCCTACCCATAAGTTGATTCGATACTTAAATGAGACATCGAAGAGGAGGAAAAGGATTATGAAGAAGTTTGAGTGGAAGAGCGTTTTGGCACTGGCATTAACAGGAGTATTGGCACTGGGACTGACCGCATGCGGCAGCAGTGACAGCAAAACCGCAGACGCAGGAAGCGCAGCGGCAGCAGACGGCAAGGCAGTATACCGCACACTGGATGAGATCAAGGAGAGCGGTACGATCAATATCGGTGTATTCTCCGATAAGAATCCGTTCGGTTATGTGGATGAGAACGGCGAGTATCAGGGCTATGATGTCTACTTCGCCTGCCGCCTGGCCGAGGATCTGGGCGTGGAAGCCAACTTCGTCTCCACGGAAGCCGCCAACCGCATTGAGTATCTGCAGACCGGCAAGGTCGATATCATTCTGGCAAACTTCACCGTCACGCCCGAGCGCGCTGAGGAGGTGGACTTTGCACTGCCCTACATGAACGTTGCACTGGGTGTCATCTCTCCCGACAGCAATGTCATTACCAGTCTGGACAACTGGAACGCCGACGATCAGATGATCGTCATTTCCGGCACCACCGCCGAGACCTACCTGACCAAGGAATATCCCGACATTCCCCTGCAGAAGTATGATTCCTACGCAACCGCCAAGAACGCGCTGGAAAACGGCAATGGCGTAGCATGGGCCAACGACAACACCGAGGTCATCGCTTTTGCAAAGCAGAACTCCGGCTACACGGTGGGCATCCCCTCTCTGGGCAGCCAGGATACCATCGCCCCCGCTGTGAGCAAGGGCAACACCACCCTGCTGGACTGGATCAACGACGAGATCAAGAGCTTGGGCGAGGAAAGCTTCTTCCACAAGGATTACGAGGAGACGCTGGTGGATACCTATGGCCTTGACTATGAGGATGAGCTGGTCGTTGAGGGCGGCGAGACCAACGCATAAATCTGAATTTTAAGATGCAGTAATGAGAAACACCCCGTGCAGAAATGTACAGGGTGTTTCTTTTGTGCGAATCTGTGCAACGATGTATTGACAATGTTGCACGATATGAATATAATAAAAGTGACAAAGGAGCGTGAGAGTATGACGACGGTAAGTGTCCGGATGGATGAGAATCTGAAGCGGGATTTTGATGAGATCTGCAATGAACTGGGCCTTTCGATGACAACAGCCATCACCATGCTGGCCAAGAAGATGACGCGTGAAAAACGCATTCCGTTTGAAGTCTCGATGGATCCCTTTTATAGTGCATCCAATATGGCCGCCCTGAATGACAGCATTGAGGAAATGCGTCAGGGAAAGACTGTAACGAGAACGCTGGAAGAGCTTGAGGCTATGGAACATGAGTAAGATCACCTTCACGGAGCGGGCCTTTGCGGAATATCTGTATTGGCAGTCTCAGGATAAAAAGACGCTGAAACGGATCAACGCATTGCTCAAGGATATTTCGCGCAGCCCGTATGAAGGCATTGGAAAACCGGAAGGGCTGAAAGAAAATCTCAGCGGGTATTGGAGCCGCCGGATCGATGATGTGAACCGGCTGGTCTATCGCATTGAAAATGATCTGATCGAAGTGTATCAGTGCAAGGGACATTACGACGATTGAAGCAAAAAACGAGGACAGCCAATGGCTGTCCTCGTTTTGCTGTATCTGGGGGATTATACTTCCTCAGTCTCGTCCTCGTCGTCATCTTCGTCGGCGAGAGCTTCTGCATGGATGCGCTGGCGCAGGCGGGTGCGGAACTCCTCGGCGGGGATGCCGCTCTGGTTGGGGGTCAGGTCCGGGGCGGGCTTGCCGTCGGGCAGGTGGGCACCAAAGGCCGGCACAAAGAAGAACTTGCGCACGACAAAGATCAACGCAATGGCACCCACGCTGATGAGGTTGTCCAGAGCCGATTCGTGGCCGACCACCATGTGGCGGGCAATGGCGTAGAGCAGCACTTCCAGGCTGCTGCCGGGGCTGTGCTTGGCCAGCATCTTGATGAACTCCACGCCGATGACAATGTCCAGCGCCCGCTCAAGGAAGCCGCGGATCTCTACATCGTTGCCATCAAACAGCAGGCCCGGCATCCATTTGAGCAGGGGAATGAAGCTGAGCAGCAGGCCAATGAGCACCAGCCCGGACAGCACGATCTCCAGCAGGGTGGCGGCCTGAATGATGTAGCTGCGCAGCGCCTTGCGGCTGCGGCTCTCAACATGGGCGGAGTGCGGGGTGTCGGAAGGATGGGACATGGTGCAGCATCTCCTTTGTTCAAGATCGTGAAACGAAAAAAGCTGACAAACTTTTTTTCAGTTTAGCAAAGGATCTGAGCAAAGTCAATGAAATGTGTCGAATTTTCCGGGAATTACTGGACGGCCACATAGCCGGAGTGCTCAATGCAGGAACGGCCTGCATCGGTGGAGAGCCACTCGTAGATCCTGCGCTCCGGGCTGTCGGCAGCGGAATCCTGCAGGATGGCGGCATAGAATTCGTTGCATAGCGGGTAGCTCTGGTCGGCGATCGTCTCGTTGGAAGGGGTCACGCCATCCACGGCCAGCAGCCGCAGGCCGGGCTTGGAGTACATCTGGTCGATGTAGTAGTAGACCGAGAAACCGATGGCGTTGGCGGAGTTGTTATACTCTGCAATGCTGTCCACCAGCTCACCCATGGCGGTGGGGGCCAGCTCGGTGGGGGCCTCCATCAGCGGGCCGTCCTGGATCAATAGCTTCTGGAACAGGGTCTGGCTGCCGGAGTCCGCCCGCCGCTGGAAGGCAATGATCTCCTGATCCTTGCCGCCCACATCTTTCCAGTTGGTGATCGTTCCGGCGTAGATGTCCTTGAGCTGCTGCAGGGTCAGGCTCTGCACGGGGTTGTCCTCGTTGACGATGAACACCAGCGCGTCCCGGCCAATGGCCTTCTGCTCCAGCGGGTCACCGTCAGCCTTCAGCTCCTCCTTGACGGATTCCGGGGCCTCGTAGGCGATGATAAGCTTGACCGAATCGCCGTAATTGTTGCCGTACAGGCCCAGGTTGCGCCAGGCCTGGGCCGTGGTGTTGGTGGTCACGGCGCTCCGGGCGGTCTCCAGATCCAGCCCGGTGGTGTCGGCCATGATCTGCGCGATCAGTGGGATGCAGGCCGTGCTGCCATCCGTAATGGGGAATTCATCCACGCTCAGGATGGGCTGTGCGGGCATTTCACTGGCGGCAGAAGAGGCAGGGGCCTCAGAATCCGGCTGAGACGGTGCCGCCCCCGAATCAGAGGAGGCAGGCACGGTGTTGCAGGCGGAGAGCAGGGCGGCGGTGGATGCCAGACCCAGACCGGTCAGGAACGCGCGGCGGGAAATTTTGACAGTACGCATGGAAAAACCTCCTTAGAAGAAACCGTTGTCCATTTCATCGTTGCTGGAAGCGAAGATGCTCTCGGCGTAGAGCCACTGGCCGGTCAGGTCCATCCAGCCGCTCTCAAAGCCCTTGACGGCAGCGAACACGCCCTCGGGCAGGCCATTGACGCTGTTGGCGTAGTACCCGGCACAAGTGCGCAGACCGCTTACCACCACATTGCCGTCGCTGTCCAGAACATCGTAGAGCCAGCTGCTGCCGGGGCCGTTGTAGCAGCCGTAGAAGTAGATGCCGTCCTCAGTGGAGAGCAGGGGCGAGTAGTAGTTGTAGGTCTCATTCAGCTTGGCCGGGTCGAGGGTTTTGTGGATGCCGTCCGGCCCGCAGATGTGGATGGCCGTTGCGTCGTAGCTGTCATTGTCATCCTGCTCGATCCAGGCCCAGCCGTTCCCCTCGGGGGAAATATGGGTACGCACCTGATTTTCCACCGGGTCGATGGTGGTATCGGTCAGCAGAACACCGGTCTGCAGGTCGAACACCCGCACGGTGCCGTCTACGGCATAGATGGCCAACGTGGCATCATCCGTATTGGCATCGTAGAGATCCTTCTCCTCGCCGGTGAGCAGGTCGTGGAACAGATACCGCCCCGCCATTTCGGGGGTGGAGGCATCTGGCTCCGTGACTGCCGCGCCGGGCACATAATACCGGATGGGCTGGTCATACTCGCAGAGCACGGCGCTTTGCTCCGTGCTGACCAGATCCACCAGCTGGTATCTGTCGTTGTTGTACAGGCTGACCGTGCCTGCACCGGTGTACTGCTGGTAACCGGTCAGCTCCTCGCCGGTGGTGGGGTTGTACAGGCTGTCGGCACCCGTCGTGCCATCCTCGTTGTAGTGGCTCACCACCAGCCAGTCGGTGGGGGCAGAGCTGTCGCTGCTGCTGGCGTAGAAGTTGGAAAGGGCAGACAGCTCTGCCTGATAGACCACCTCGCCCTGCCGATCCTGCACCTGCACGGCGCAGTAGAGGGGCAGATCATCGCCCCATTCGTTTTCCTGCACATAGTCTGCCGGGACATTGCAGACTTCAAAGGCCAGATAGCTGCCTGCTATGCTGCATCCGTAGGCGTTTTCTGGCACAGCCAGCTCCTCACCCGTGGCAAGGTCGATCACCCGGCAATCGCCTGCGGCGTGGTTGTTGTAGGGGGCATAGGCCATCTGTTCCGGTGCGGTCAGGACCAGCAGGCTGCCGGTCAGGACAGCATCGTAGGCACGGTCAAAGGTCAGGATCTCCTTGCCGCTGCGGTCACACAGGGCGGTTGCCCGCCCGGTGGGTGTGCCGGGGGCTGACCACTGCCGCAGATAGTACCGCACGGTGCCGGTCAGGGTATCCGGCACCAGATACACGGTCTCACTGCTGGCGGCCTGATACAACACGGTATTGCCGCAGAGCACGGTATTGCCGCCGTTGGAGCCGTTGCTGTACAGGATGCGCAGCTTGCCGTCGTCCAGTGAAGCGGCAGCGGGGCCGGGCGCTTCCTCAGCCTGGGCGGGCTTGGAATCGGGCAGGGGCGAGGCCGGAGGCAGCAGGGAGCAGGAGGCCAGCAGCCCTGCCGCGGCAGACAGGCTGAGCACTGCACAGCCGATGCGGAGAACAGAACGTTTCATAAGCGTACCTCACAGGTTTGGCAGAATTTAACTTTCCTATCCTGATTATAATACGAATAAACCGGACGTTCAATTGCAATCGAACGTCCGGTCATGGTTACAGTTTTGTTACAGGGGTCGCTCAGACCTCGGCAGCCTCGGCTTCGTCCATCCGCACCAGCTGACGCAGGAAGGGGAAGAGGAAGGGCACGGTGACAAAGAAGGTCAGCACATCGGCGATGGGCTGGCAGATCTCAACACCCAGCAGCCCAAAGGCCCGGGGCAGGGTGAGGATGAGCGGAATAAAGAACACGCCCTGACGGCAGCAGGCCAGAAAGGTGGCCCGGCCCGATTTGCCGATGGACTGGAACAGCATGTTGCCCGCCACGATCACGGGCTGCAGAAGCATGGCAAAGCACTGGTAGCGGAAGGCGGGCAGGGCCACGGCGGTGACTTCGGGATCATCACGGAAAAGGCGGATGAGGGTCTCGGCATTGAACCAGCAGGCGGTGAGAATGACAGAGAGAAAGCAGAAGCTGGTTGCCATGGTGAACAGGCAGGCCTGCTGCACCCGGCGGTACTTTTGGGCACCATAGTTGAAGCCTGCCACCGGCTGAAAACCCTGACCGGTGCCGATGGCCACCGAGATAATGAACATGAAGATGCGGGAAACGATGCTCATACCGGCCACGGCAGCGTCGCCATAGCCCCGGGCGGCGATGTTCAGCAGCATTCCGCCAATGCTGTTCAGGCCCTGACGGCCAAAGCTGGGCATACCGGTCATCAGGATGGTGCCGAACTCCGCCGGGCTGCGGGTGACTGCCGTGATCCGGAACTGGCTGACTGTTTTGCCCCGCAGGAACATGGACAGCAGGATGCAGAAGCTGATGGTCTGGCTCAGGGCCGTTGCAAGGCCCGCACCGGCGGTGCCCATGCCCAGCCCAAAGATGAACAACGGGTCCAGTGCGATGTTCAGCAGGCCGCCGGTGACCAGGCCGATCATGGCAAAGCTGGCCTTGCCCTCATAGCGCAGGATGTTGTTCATCACCAGACTGGACATCATAATAGGAGCGGCCAGCAGGATGTACCGCGCGTAGGCACAGGCATGGGGCAGGATGGTCTCGGTGCTGCCCAGCAGCATCATAAAATCGGGCAGGGTGAGCAGGCCCGCCACTGTGATGACACCGCCGAACACCAGCGCCGTGAAGAAGCTGGTGGAAGCAAACCGGGTGGCAGCATCGGTGTTCTGGCTGCCCAGGCTGCGGCTGATGATGCTGCCGGAGCCGTGGCCCAGCATAAAGCCCAGCGCCTGGAGAATGGCCATCAGGCTGGAAACGATGCCCACCGCACCGGATGCGCTGGTGGAGATCTGGCCCACAAAAAAGGTGTCGGCCAGATTGTAGATGCTGGTGATGAGCATGCTCAATATCGTGGGAGCCGCCAGACTCAGGATCAATTTCGGGATGGGGGTCTCCGTCATTTTGCGGAACTGCTCCGCGCTGCGGTCGGCATTTGCCATGAAAAAACCTCGCTTTCTCTTTGACACGATCTTTCAATAAAAATAATCCACTCCAGTATACCGCAGGATCTGTTTTGTATCAACCAATTTCTTGCCGGGGTTATTGCAGCAAAAGACCGCCCTGCCCGGCGGCAGAGCGGTCTTGGGTCATGGAAAAGAAGCGGAACATTACAGAGTTTTGCAGAACTCCTTCAGGTAGGCACGGAAAGCCTCGCCGATCTCGGGGTGCTGCAATGCCAGCTCCACCTGAGCCTCCACCACACGGAGCTTGTTGCCCATGTCGTAGTGGGTGCCGGTGAACTCCACGGCGGTCATGCCGCCGCAGTTGCGGGCATACTCGGCCATGGCATCGGTCAGCTGGATCTCGCCGCCTGCACCGGGCTTGGTGTGGGCGAGGATATCGTAGATCTCAGGGGTCAGCAGCACACGGCCCAGAATGGAGTAGTTGCTGAACTCCTGGCCCTTCTTGGGCTTCTCGATCATGTCATCCACAAAGAAATAGTTGTCGTGGATGGGGGTGGTCTTCAGGCTGCAGTAGCGGCTCACATCGGCCCAGGGCACAGCGGAGACACCGGCAGCCGGGCGGCCGAACTCCTCATAGGCGCGGATGAGCTGGGCGCAGACAGGGTCCTCGCCCCAGATCACGTCGTCGCCGTAGATGACCACGAACGGGTCGTCACCGGTAAAGGCCTTTGCCATGCTCACGGCGTGGCCCAGGCCCAGCGTCTGCTTCTGGCGCACAAAGAAGATGTTGGCAAGGTTCGAGATGCCCAGGCACTCCTCCAGCATTTTTTCCTTGCCGGGGGCGGCCAGCTTTTCTTCCAGCTCGGGGCTGCGGTCAAAGTGATCCTCAATGATGCTCTGGCTGCGGCCCAGAATGATCAGAATGTCCGTGATGCCGGACTTGACGGCTTCCTCCACCAGATACTGGATGGCGGGCTTATCCACGATGGGAAGCATCCCCTTGGGCATGGCCTTGGTGGCGGGCAGCACACGGGTGCCCAGACCGGCGGCAGGGATGACAGCCTTCGTAACTTTTTTCATGGTTCGGAACTCCTTCATCATATCATTTCAGGCTGAACGCTCAGCCGTAGACCAGATGGATCAGGGCATCCACATTGGGGCCAAGCAGCAGGGTGAATGCACTGCCAATGACCATGAGCAGGACCAGACAGCCGAGCACGGCGGCCCAGCTGGTGCCGCCCTGAGCGCAGAGCACGGCTTTGCGCTGTGCCGCGTCCGGGAACTCCGCGCGGATGCGGCGGATCTTCTCGGCGGCACTCTGGCGGTAGAGCCACTTGCCATACAGGCCGCGCACGATCATCAGCAGGAAGCTGAGCACCGAGCAGACCCGGGAAAGGGTGAGCAGGGTGGAGGTGGAAAGCCCCGGGGCCAGGCTGCTGCCCGTAATCTGCAAAAGGTCAATGAAGGTGGGCAGGGCCAGCACCAGCTCAGCGGCCAGAAAGGCGAACGCGGGCTTCCACGCCTTGCGGTAGAAGAAATAGAACGGGCCGAACAGCATGGCCGAAAAGCTCATGGAGGTCTTGGTGTGGGACAGCTGCATCCGGCAGTAGGCGCTCAGGTAGGCAGGGGAAGCCGGGCCGATGAAATCTGCCCAGTCCTTGCAGGGGATGCCGTCCATGACCTCTTCCTTGCCAAAAGCGGCCTGATAGGTCTGGCGCAGCGGGTCTACCTGCGGGGCTCCGGTCTCCTGGAACTGGCGGTAAAAGGTGGAGTAATCAAACTCCTCGCTGTGCTCATCCGAATCGGCACGGTCGGCGGGCTCCTGTGCCCCCTCCGGGGGCAGGGCCGCACCGCAGCAGCGGCAGACAGATTCACTGCGCAGGGTGCGCTCGCCGCAGGCAGGGCAGGTGCACAGCTCACTTTCCTGATAGGGGAACTTCCACTCGTATCCGGCGGCGTGGGCCGGGGCATGGATGCAGCGGCCGAGCTTTTCATAACAATCGCGGTGATAAGGCGCGCCGCAGTCGGGGCAGACAACGATATCGTCCTGCAGTGTCAGCGGCTTGCCGCAGCCCTCACAGGGGCAGCCATAATATTTGGGCATAAGATCCTCCCGGTATGCTAGTTGAACTTATTATACTCCCTTAAAAGAGAAAAGAAAAGGCAAAAATCTTCAAAATTCCAGTAGGTTGAGTATTTTTCCTCTTTACTTTATCATGGATTCTGGGTATACTAATGAAGTATCTGTGTATAAACTGTATCTTTTGAGGGATTCTTAAAATATGATTACTACTGACGAACTGAAAGTGCAGCTGGCCGATTACGGCACCGCTGTGAAGGACCTGGAGGAAGCGCTGGCCATCGACGCTTCCCGCAAGCGTGTGCAGGAGCTGGAGCACACCATGAGCCGCCCCGGCTTCTATGATGACGCTGAGCTGAGCAAGAAGGTCTTTGATGAAGTGGGCGACCTGAAGGGCAAGCTGAACCGCTTTGAAAAGCTGCAGGGCCTGTACGATGATGCCGAGACCATGCTGGTGATGCTGGACGAGGAGTACGACCCCGACATGGTGCCCGAGGCAGAGGAAGCCGTGAACGCCGTGGGCAAGGCCGTGGACGAGCTGCAGCTGATGACCATGCTGAACGGTGAGTACGACCACAGCAACGCCATCCTGACCTTCCACGCAGGCACCGGCGGCACCGAGGCACAGGACTGGGCCGAGATGCTCTACCGGATGTACAACAAGTGGGCGCAGGCTCACGGCATGACCGTCGAAGTCCTGGATTATCAGGACGGCGACGAGGCCGGCATGAAGAGCGCTTCCATGATGGTCAAGGGTGCCAACGCCTACGGCCTGCTGAAAAGCGAGAACGGTGTGCACCGTCTGGTCCGCGTGTCTCCTTTTGATGCCAACGCCCGCCGCCAGACCAGCTTTGCCTCTCTGGAAGTGATGCCTGAGCTGGACAACACCATTCAGGTGGACATCCGCCCCGAGGATATCGAGATGCAGGTGTTCCGCTCCTCCGGTGCCGGCGGCCAGCACATCAACAAGACCTCTTCCGCTGTCCGTCTGATCCACAAGCCCACCGGCGTCGTGGTCAGCTGCCAGACCCAGCGCAGCCAGTTCCAGAACCGTGACTACGCCATGGAAATGCTGAAGGCAAAGCTGTATCAGATCGCAAAGCAGCAGCATATGGACAAGATCGACGACATCAAGGGCGTGCAGAATGAGATCGCCTGGGGCCACCAGATCCGCAGCTATGTGTTCATGCCCTACACCATGGTCAAGGATCACCGCACCAACTACGAGACCGGCAATGTCGATGCCGTGATGGATGGTGATCTGGACGGCTTTATCTTTGCTTACCTCAAGGCCGCCAGCCGCGGGGAGCTGCAGGATACCTAAAATTTATCATAAAATGTCAGAGGGACCTCGCCGTTGGGCGGGGTCCCTCTTTTGGTTACAGGTGCAGATATTTTCCGGTGATGCTGGCGGGATCGGCGGCCACCTGCTCCGGTGTGCCGCAGGCCACGATGCGTCCGCCGCTCTCACCGCCGCCGGGGCCAAGGTCCACGAGATAGTCGGCGTTGCGGATCACATCCAGATCGTGCTCAATGACCACCACAGTGGCCCCGCTGTCAATGAGACGCTGGAACACGCCTAGCAGAGTGCGCACATCCAGCGGGTGCAGGCCGATGGTGGGTTCGTCGAATACAAACACGGTGTCGGCCTGCCCTTTGCCCATCTCGCTGGCGAGCTTGAGCCGCTGGGCCTCCCCGCCCGAAAGGCTGGGCGTGGCCTCGCCCAGAGTCAGGTAGCCCAGCCCCAGGCTGGAAAGGGTCTGCAGCCGGCTGGCCACCAGCTTGAGGTCGGCACAGGCGGCAAGGGCTTCGTCCACGCTCATCTCCATCAGGCGGGGCAGGCTCTCGGCCTGGGTGCCGTCCTTCCGGGTGCGGTAGAGGGCAGCGGCATCCTTCTGGTAGCGGGAGCCGCCGCAGTCCGGGCAGGTGATCTCCACATCCGGCAGGAACTGGATGTCCAGGCTGATGGTGCCGGTGCCGTCGCAGCCGGGGCAGCGCAGGCGGCCCGTGTTGTAGGAAAAATCGCCCGCCTTGCAGCCCTTCTCCCTGGCAAGGGGGGAGCGGGCGTAGATCTTGCGCAGTTCATCGTGGACATTGGCATAGGTGGCCACCGTGGACCGCACATTGATGCCGATGGGCGTTGCGTCAATGAGCTTGACCTGCGCAATGCCCGGTGCAGTGATGCTTTCCACATGGGCAGGCAGAGCTTCGCCCTTGGCGGCGGCCTCCAGCGCGGGGATCAGGCTTTCCAGCACCAGCGTGGTCTTGCCGGAACCGGACACGCCGGTCACCGCGATGAGCCGCCCCTTGGGCAGCCGGACTTCCAATGGCTTGACGGTGTGGATGGCCCGGGTGCGCAGAGTGATGGTGCCCAGCGCAAAGAGCTCCGCCTCCGGGGTGCGGGTGCGGGCTGAGAGAGTGTGCAGGTCGGCAAGGAAGGGCCCGATGCGGGAGGCTGGGCTTTGGGCCACCTGCTCCACAGTGCCCTGCGTCAGGATGGTGCCGCCGTTTTCACCGGCACCGGGGCCCATCTCAATGAGCCAGTCGGCATCCCGCAGGATCTCGGTGTCGTGATCCACCAGCACGATGGAGTTGCCGTCCGCGATCAGGTCGTGCATCACGCCCCGCAGGCCCTCGATGTTGGAGGGGTGCAGGCCGATGGAGGGCTCGTCCAGCACATAGAGCACGCCGGTGGTGCGGTTGCGGACGGCCCGGGCCAGCTGCATCCGCTGGCGCTCACCGGTGGAGAGGGTCGAGGCCGAGCGGTCAAGCGTCAGATAGCCCAGACCTAAGTCCATCAGCCGCTTGGCGGTACTTTCGAATGCCTCGCAGATGCTCTCCGCCATCGGGCGCATCTCTTCCGGCAGGCTGCCCGGCACGCCCTTCACCCACTCCACGAGGGCTTCCAGCGTCATCTGGCAGGCTTCGTCCAGCGAGATGCCCCGCAGCTTCGGCGCACGCGCCGCTGCTGAGAGCCGTGAGCCGTGACACTCGGGGCAGACATCTTCCCGCAGGAACTTTTCCATCCGCTTCATGCCCTTGTCATCCTTGACCTTTGCAAGAGCATTTTCTACGGTGTAGACGGCATTGTAATAGGTAAAGTCCAATTCCCCGGCCTCGGGCGTGCTTTTGGCTTTGTAGAAGATATGCTTTTTCTCCGCCGGGCCGTTGAAAACGATGTCTCTTTCCCTGTCGGTCAGTTCACGGAACGGCACATTGGTGCGCACGCCCATGGCGCGGCAGACGTCGGTCATGAGCGACCACATCAGGCTGTTCCACGGCGCGACGGCCCCGTCGTCAATGCTGATGCTCTCGTCAGGCACAAGCGTGGCACGATCCACGGTGCGGACCAGGCCCGTGCCGTCGCAGGTGCGGCAGGCGCCCTGGCTGTTGAAGGCCAGCTCCTCCGCCGACGGCGCACGCACAAGTGCGCCGCATTCCGGGCAATAAATCGGCTGCTCGGCGGCGACGTTCAGCGTTGGCGGCACGTAATGGCCGTTGGGGCAGCAGTGGCTGGCCAGGCGGGAGAACATGAGTCGCAGACTGTTCAGCAGCTCGGTACCCGTGCCGAAGGTGCTGCGGATGCCCGGCACACCGGGCCGCTGGTGCAGCGCCAGCGCGGTGGGGACGTAAAGCACCTCATCCACCTGTGCCTTGGCGGCCTGGGTCATGCGGCGGCGGGTGTAGGTGGACAGCGCGTCAAGGTAGCGGCGCGAGCCTTCGGCATACAGCACGCCGAGTGCCAGCGACGATTTGCCCGACCCGGACACGCCCGCAATGCCGACGATTTTGTTTAAGGGGACATCGACGTCGATGTTTTTCAGGTTGTGTACCCGCGCACCGCGGATTTTTATTGCGTCAATCATAGTACCTCACACAAACAGCTCGATCACAAACACCAGCACACAGCAAATGACCGGCACAGGGAAAAGCCCTGCCCTTGCGGCAGAGCTGTGTTGTTTTCCCTGTCCCGATAGCTTCCCTGTACTTCATTATAGCGCAGGCACAGGGCAAAAGGAAGAGCGGGCCGCAAAAATGTTGCCGTGCCGCTGCAATCTTGACGCCCGCTCCCTCGTACTTTACAATGAATACGAAAGGGGTTTTTACCATGTCCCGTGATTCCATCAAGATGGTTGCCATGCTCACCATGCTTATCAACCACATCGCGAACGTCTTTCTGCCCGCCGGTCAGCCGCTGACAAATCTGTGCCTCTGCATCGGCTACTTTACCGCCGTGACGATGTGCTTTTTTCTCGTCGAAGGCTACGGCTGCACCCGCTCCAAACGCCGCTACGCCGGGCGGCTGCTGGGGTTTGCCGTGCTGGCGCAGCTGCCGTATCAGCTGGCCTTTCCGGCAAACGGCATTGCCGGGTTTGTGCAGTTCAACATGCTGTTCACACTGCTGCTCTGCTTTCTGGTGCTGCTGGTGCAGGAGAAGATTCAAGACCGTGTGCTGCGCGGCGTCTGCATCGTGCTGCTGATCTGCGCATCGCTGTTCTGTGACTGGGCGCTGCTGGCCCCGGTGTTCACGCTGCTGTTTGCCCGG
>OLXJ01000750.1_pt1 | contig 15277 bp, 12 predicted proteins | sample 1644591 | NCBI WGS metagenome assembly OLXJ01 (sample SAMEA103958150, study PRJEB25191) | human gut metagenome | biome: human-associated habitat [ENVO:00009003]; feature: intestine environment [ENVO:2100002]; material: feces | place: Germany | collected 2013/2015 | reverse complement strand
TCCTCATTTTAGGGTTTTCGACTGCAAAAGTAGTCATTTTTTTATTCATACGTAGAAGGAGTCGTACCAAATGCATCCACAAAATGTTTGCGGAAAGTCGGAATGTCATTATACCCCACCATTTCGGCAACTTCCTGCACAGCATATTGTTTCGTTTTCAACAGCACTCCCGCACGGCGCATACGTACTCCTCTGATCAGTTCTATAATGGTATAGTCTGTACTTTGCTTCACTTTGCGGTAAAGGGTGGGCTGACTCATATTCATTTCCGCTGCCAGTTTCTTCACGCTGAAGTCCGCCTCGCAAATATTTTCTTCCACAATTTTGATAACGGCTGTGATAAACGGATCTTCCGTCTTCACTTCCTCACCCGCCTGTTCCGGTTCGCTCACGACAATTGTATCCGTTCCCGGCAATTTGAACAACTTCGTGTACATCTGCTTCAACGTCTGACGACCATTAATCAGACTGCTGACTTTCGCCTTCAGAATGCCCGGAGTAAATGGTTTCAATACATAATCATCCGCACCCAGCTGCAGTCCGTGAATAATATCGTCGTCTTCCACCTTTGCCGTCAGCATGATAAAAGGAATACTGCACGTTTCCGGATTCTCCTTCACCTCCCGGCAACATTCGAAACCGTCTTTCACCGGCATCATGACATCACAGATGATCAAGTCCGGCATCTCTTTCATTGCCGTATCGACTCCCTCCTGCCCGTTGGTTGCCATCAACAAGTTATATTCATTGCCGAAGAGCACTTTCAGATACAGGCGGATATCCTTATGATCTTCTACAATCAATATCGTCTTTTTAACTCCGCCCGCTACGGGGGATACTACTTCTTCGGCAGGCAATGCCTCCGCAAAAAACGGCAGTTGCTGATCCTGTTGCACCACAGCATCCTCTACTGCCAAATCCTGTTTCTGTGTTTCTGCCGATTCGGGTTCCAGCTCTGCTACTTCTGTCAGTTCTTCCGGATCAATAAACTGAATATTCGGATTGTTTTCAAAGACATCTCTGTCGGCGGGAAGATTGACCGTGACCTTCGTCCCCTTTCCTTCAGTACTTTCAAGAGTAATCGTTCCGTAATGAGCTTCGATCATCTGTTGCATGATGGTGAATCCCATTTGCGCAGCCGACATATCACGTTCCGATCCTTCATTCTCGCTCATCAACTGCTCAACAGTTCTTACCCTTTCTTTTCCGTCATCTTCTACTATCAGGCAGACATAGTGCATATTGTCATTCACGACCTCACAAACAGATAAAGAAACCGTTCCCGCATAATGCGTATGGGTGAAAGCATTTGTCAACAGATTATGAATGACGAATTCTATTTTCTTTTTGTCCACATAAAATTCCATCTCCTTCTTGATTCTCTTCTCGCAATGGAAATCAATGGTATACACCTTCAACAAGTCCCGGACACCAAAAAGAGAGCTGTCGATCATTTTATCCACCGAATACGGAGCAACTTCCAGTTTTGATTCCATATTGCCCTGCCCGTATACTGCCAGCAACTGGTCGCAGGCATCCACCATGCGGAGTGAGTTCCGGTACGCCACCTGTAGAGAAAGCTGAGAAGTCTGAGAGTCATCCTTCTGCAATTCCTTCAGCGGAGCGATGATGAGTGACAACGGTGTACGCAACTCCTGTACAAAGAGCATCAGCAACCGGTTCCTCATCGCTTCTATCTCTTTCTTTTGTTCCTGTTTCAGCTTTTCGAGATTCAAATTCTCCTTCAGTATCATCTCACGGTCACGATGAATCTGTTTGCGCTGATCCTTCTTTTTGAAATAAGAATAGAAGAAATAAGATAATCCGCCAAGTAACAGAACATACATGATATACGCCCATATAGTCTGATACCATTTACCCTTCACCACCAGAGGAATCTCGATTACCTCCCCTTCTTTCCCATCCGGGAAAACCAGCTTAGCCTGCAAGGCATATTTTCCGGCAGCCAATCCGTTGAACCACAGTCCTTCTGCAAGCGGTATCATTTTCCATTCTTTGTCCGCAGGAAGCAGACGGTAAGCAATCTTGCGCTGTGCCAGTCCGTAACGCAGATCGGAAAAGAACAAATGAAAGTCGTTGTTATCGGAAGCAAACACCAGTTTCTCCTGTTTTTCCGGAGAAACAGCCAGAATCATCTGCCCGTTCCGCTTTTCTCCTGCCAGCACCGTTTCTCCACCGACTTCCACATCGGTCAGCATCAAATGCTTCTTGCCACTATCGCCTTTGGTAGCAGAAGGATCAAAGAAAATCAGCCCCCAGGAATTCGCCCATAACAAGCGTCCGTCATTCAAACGACAGACTGCACTGCAGTTTCCCACCGACAGATAACTATAAAAAGCCTCCTGTCCATTTCTGATGGTCATCACTCCTACATTGTTTCCTGCCCATGTGTTTCCGATATGGTCGTCGACCATGCAACTGACATGTCCGTCCGTCAATCCACTCTGCAGTGTATAAACAGATTCTATCTTATCCTTCTCTCTTCCGTCGATGCGAATAACGACGTTCAGATAGGCTGCATAAATCTGATTATAGTTATTCACATACAGGGTTCGCACTCCGGCTTCTTCCAGCCCATTCTCCTTTTCATAGTTTCCTTCCACCCGTATCTGGTCACCGTTCGTTTCAATTCTTTTCAGCCCTTTATCCGTACCTACCCATACATTTCCTTCCTTATCTTCAGTGATGGCAAATACATTCTTGATTTCACCGGGCAGTTTTATATTTTTGCATCCGTGAGTTTTAGGATCTACCTGTACCAGTCCATTCGAAGTACCTACCCACAAACGATTCCACGAATCCAGACAGAAACAATGGACAACAGCCTGCATCCTCCCGCCTTCGCTGTTTTTCAACTGAAAAGATTCCACGTCTTCCGTAAGCGGATTGACAGAGATGATCTCTCCAAAATTGTTACCCAGCCAAATGTTTCCATCTTTACCTTTATATATGTGATAACGTCCGGAGAGACCGGATACTTTTTTCCATGGTTCAAAATGTGTATCCATCGAAAATGACGGAGTAGTGCTTCTCATGATGCCTCCATCGGTCACCGTCAACCAGATATACCCTTTTGCATCTTCGACCATGCCATCCACTCTGGATTTGAAATTCTGCCGTACCCGGCTGTACATACTGTCGCTGATATCAAACTTTACCACTCCCCCGCCAGAGGTACCTACCCAAAGAATCTGCTGCCTGTTATCCCATAGCAGACTGGTCATCTTATTTTCAATCCTTGAATGGAACGCTCTTTCCCCCTGTGTCAGTAGTGTCAATGTAAACGGGCTCTCACACAAATTCAGATTCTCAAAATGCAATTTATATAATCCGTCCCATGTCGTCAGATAAAACGTCTGCTTATCTTTCATCACCATATCCGTAACATACGAGTTGGAGAAATCCGGCTGGTCGCCCCCCTCGAGAGAGACTACACGTTCCTTATGCGATTTAAGGTCATAACATACAATATCATTCCATAATCTGCATATCCATAAATATCCCTGTCGCAAAAAGAGTCTGTTCACCACATCATATTCTCTGATCACAGAAGTTCTTTTGGTTACGAGATCATAATGTATCACCTTTTCGCGGTCAACGGCAAAGTACAGGTTTGTTTTTCCATCCGTGCAAAGATTAGTAATCTTTCCTTTTATCAAAGGTTCGGGATTCAATATACAATAGACGAAATCTTCTTTTCCTTCTTTCTTGCGGATGGGACGCGATTCGAACAATCCATGCGAAGTAGCCAGATACAGGCTGCCATCATTCCAGCAAAAATCCTGAATCTCTTTAAGTTTCAGCGACCTGTCAAAACGTACAGGCAAAAACTTTTCCATTTCTTTGTCAAAACAGGTTATTCCCCCTTGATAGAGTGAAGCATAAAATAAACCGTCGGAACCTTCCTTCAACGTTTTTACAGCTTGATGCAAAGGGGTGGAAAGAGAGTCAACGCTCATAATGAGCGGATAATCACGAAATCTGAAGCCATCGTAGCGGGAGATTCCCTTGTCGGTAGAGAACCACATAAAGCCTTCGCTTCCGTAACAAACATGATAAATAGTATTATTTCCGACTCCGTTTTTAATTATTTGCGGTTCCAGGTCCCAGTGGGTATCTATAGAGTATGACGGAAGAAAAACCGTCAACAGCAACAACAGAAAGAAGAACTTCCTCATATCTTAATTGTATTTTGTTCATGTGTATTGGCTGATAAAGATATATAATTAAATCATTAGCAAATCGGATAACAAATATTTTTTAGCAATAATTCACAATAAAGTAAAAGCCCGCTGATTCGTAAAAGAATCGGCGGGCCTCCCATTGTTTGTTTCTTAATTGCCTGAATGACCAAAGCTATATTGTTTGCTGTCTGGTTCCTCTTTTTGTCTGATGGAATCTCCGTGCACGGCGCAAGGAGCCCTTTTATATAAGTTGTATATATTGTAACGTAATACCTAAAATCAATAAATTCCTGTTGTATTAATTAGCTGCTTTGGAAAGAGTAAAGCTATAAGTTCCCTTATTATCCTTGAAGTTGTAGCTACCTTTAAAGCTTACGGGTACCTTAACCAGGCAATTACCCTGGTCGCTTACACGGAAATAGAGATAAGAAGTCGAGCTGAATACACTGTTTCCTTCAGCAGTAGTAGATAAGGAAGCTCCATAACCCTGCCAGTTGAACAGGTCAGTCGAGGAAGAGTATGTAGTACCTATATAAAATACTCCGCCGTTATTATCAATATTAAAGTTGATGGAAACACACAATGCGAATTGTTCTACGAAAGCACCGCTTCTGGTACGGGCCTGATATTCTGCGATCATCTTCACTTCTTTTCTGTCACCACCTTCGTAGTATCCTTCCAAAGTTTCCGATTCACAGTTACGGATAGTATTACCATTCTGACGAAGCGCTTCAAGCACACTTGCCATTTCTTCTGCAGTCACAGAAGGTACATCACCTACTTTAGAGTCAACAGTTGCAGATTGTATACCATATAAAGATATCATGGATTCAAAGTTTGAAGAGTTGTCTTCAAAACTATCACTTTCAGCATTAGAACATGCTACAAAAGTTAATGCCAATACACATGCGAAAAAGAATTTAATTGATTTCATATTAGTTCCTCCTAAATTTTACTTATTCATTTAATCTGCTTGCGAATCGTTATTTATCAGTTCGCGGTCTTTTTACACTTTTAATTGTTTATTTATTCATGTTCCTTAGGAGGGGAATCTTAAACTTAAGTTGTCTTATTTATCTTTCCTTGTTCGTTTGTACATTACAAACATAGGCATTTTATTCAATAAGGAAAACTTTCTGAAAAGAAAAATGAATGAATTACCACTCTTTAACGAATAAAATACAGCTTACTCAAGCGATTGACTAAGTTCTACAAGTATTAAACACCACCCACGTGCAAATCATTCATCACAAAGGATAAAAACACCAATTAATAGCAACGAATGATTAACCACCTATAAATGAATTATTCACCACTCTACTTATCAATTTCCATTGAAGACAAAGACAAGAAAGATGAATCTGCCAATCAACAGCTATCTGCATTATGCCTACTTTTGTAACATCAACAAACAAAACCCATCATGCGATGAAAAAGAAAAGAATCTTATTTTTATTCGTTACCCTGTTTGCTTCTACCTTATTATATAGTCAGGTAGTCGGAGTAAAAACCAACGTCGTAATGGACGCGCTTAAAATTATCAATCTTGGAGCCGAAGTCGGTTTAAGTAAGAAATTAACTCTGGACTTGTATGCCAACTACAACCCTTGGACATACAAAGATCAGAAGATGATGAAGATGCTTGCCTTCCAACCGGAGCTTCGATATTGGTTCTGTGATAAATTCAACGGTCATTTCGTAGGTGCACACCTTCATGGAGGCGTTTATCAGGCAGCAGCCATTGATATGCCATGGGGCATCTGGCCCGAATTGAAAGACCACCGTTTCAAAGGACACTTTTACGGATTTGGCGTTTCCTACGGTTATCAATGGATTCTGGGCAAGCACTGGAATCTTGAAGGAAATATCGGTATAGGTTACGCGCGTGTCAAGTATGAGCAGTTCGAATGTAAGACGTGCGGTGAAAAAGTCAAGGAAGGACATAAGAACTATGTAGGTCCTACAAAAGCCGCCGTCAGTTTAATCTATTTATTTTAAAACAAAACAAATATGAAAAAGATATTATGCATATTCTTCTGCCTGCTGCCTATATTAGGCGGGAAAGCACAGACTCTCTATAAAGATCAAGTGCGTATAGAGAAAGAATCTATCACACGCAGTGAAGATAACAATGTATTAACTATCAATCTGGACATTGTCTTGAAAGAAAACCTGAAACTGGAATCCAACAATGTAGCCACATTGACTCCATTTCTTGAGGCAAACGGAAAGACCAAGGTGTTATCTTCTATTGTGGTATACGGACGTAAGCGCGACATCGTCAACCAGCGTAACCATAAAGCTCCCGAAAACACTTATACCATTATACGTCGCAAACAACATCAGGAACAAAAAATAAACTATCTGGTACAAATGCCATTCGAAGCATGGATGCGCAATGCAAACATGAAACTGAATATAGACCTATGTGGTTGTTGTGACATCCTGGAGGACAACAGCGGTGAATTAATCACCCAGTTGAACATTTTACCACTGAAAGTAAAACCTTCCATAGCCTATATCACTCCAAAAGCCGAAGACATAAAATATCGTGCAGTAGAAGGAAGCGCATTTCTGGATTTCCCAGTCAACAAAATCATCATCTATCCGGAGTATCGTCGTAACACAAGTGAGTTGGCAAAAATACGTGCAACAATCGATACCGTGCGCAACGACAAATATACAACTCTTACCGGTATAAAGATTCACGGTTACGCTTCACCCGAAGGCAGCTACGCCAACAATACCCGTTTGGCAAAGAATCGTACCCAGGCTCTTGTAGATTATGTGACCAGTTATTACAATTTCGATAAGAAGCTCATCACTTCGGAATATACCCCGGAGGACTGGAAAGGTTTCCGCAAATTTGTTTCCGCTTCATCAATAGAGAAAAAGGAGGAAGTTCTTCGCTTGATAGATGATGAAAGCATAAACATTGATAAGAAGGAACGCGATATCGCTAATCTAGTTGGACCTCAGACATACCAATATATATTGGCAGAATGTTATCCTGCACTCCGTCATTCAGATTATACGGTCAATTATACAGTACGCGGTCTCAGTCTTGAAGAGTCTAAAGAGATAATTAATAAACGCCCGCAATTATTGAGTTTACAGGAAATCTACCGGATTGCAGAAAGTTGTGAACCGGGAAGCGAAGAATTCAACCATTCTTTCCAAGTAGCCGCTACAATGTTTCCGGATGATCCAATCGCCAACCTCAATGCCGGAGCAATGGAAATACAAAAAGGTGGTGATATGACAACCGCTAAGAGATATCTGGCTAAAGCTAATCCAAAAGCCGCAGAGACACAGAACAATCTAGGAATTATCGCTATGATAGAAGGAGACTTAGACACAGCCGAAAAATATTTCAATGCAGCTAAAGCTGCCGGTCTCATAAAGCAAGCAGACGCCAACTTGAAAGAATTAAAGAAGAAACAAAATTACCCCTTAGAATAACAAAAAACAATAGCACAGACAAACAGTATTTGTCCCCCCCTATGATTTATAATTAAAATTTTAACCCCAAATCAAGAAACGCATCACCTGAGAAGGCAATGCGTTTTTTCTTATCTATCAAGTAACGGCTCACATTATTTTCCTGGGGATTTAATATATTATTTCAGTTTGCCAATTTGAGGGATTTATTTCAAAGTAGCCTTATCCGAAATAATAGTCTCCGCTACTACAGATTCGAACTTATCCAGCACGGTTACAAACTCGCTATTTAATTAATACATAGCAAAATACGCTTCATTAAATTCTCAAACAATTCTCACCGTTGTGAGAAAAAATACTCATTACTATGAGAAAATATTCTCACCTCGATATGAATTAATTCTCACTAAGGTGAGAAAGTATTCTTGTAACGATGAGATCATCCACCTGTTCCACGTAACGCAGTCTACTATGAACACGACAACAGCAGCAATAAATCATTCAAAACAGAATGAAAAAGACACAAATCATTCCATCCCGCCTAAATAGTTGCAAAATTTATTCTATTGCGCAGAATAAGTTGAAGAAAATATATAATACAAACAGTGGAAAAAGAAAAGGAAAGGCGGTATAATATTCATCTCCTCAACAAATCATTCACAAAATGACTAATTCACCCACCCTAAAAGTAACATTTGAAAGATTGAAAAATTCACCTTCAAAATTGAAAAAAACACCAATTAACGATTTCGCATTTCTCCCATACCTTTGCAATGTCGATAAGGAACAAAAAGATTCCTTAAAACAAACAAAACAAAAATTTAGTAATAAACAAATAAAAGAAACATTGCCTATAAGAAACAAACAAAATCCCTCCAACTGGAAGTTAGTTATTTCACCTTATAATATATAAGATAAGGGCTTCCGATCAGAAAAAGAAATGATGTTTTTCACAAAACAAATGCTCCTCATCTTTTAGATGACTCTTACCCCAAAAAAAGAAAAAGAAATCAGCATAACTACTAATAATATGTAGTGTGCAACTAAAGAAAAGAAAAAAATTATAGCATCACACATTAAACTCAAAACAAAGATGAAAGTTAGAAATTTATTATTAGCAAGTCTAGCAGTAGCTGCCATGACAGCTTGTAGCAACGAGAATGACGAATTCGTAAACAATGGTAATCAAACCAGTGAAAAGAATGCGATTATGGAATTTGGTATCGCATTTCCTAGTTTAACCCGCGCCACAGAAACTGGATTGTCTGCAGAACAGGACTTCCAAAGCGCAACTGTTATTATTAGTTATGAAAGCGGAGGAAAAGATGTGACCATTATTCCTAGAATTAAGTTCGAAGAATCGACTCCCAATGTATTGTATACCAAAGACAAAATCACGGTACAGCCAGGAAATGCTACTGTAGATGTTGTGCTTAACCCGACATCTGCAATTGAAGCTGCTTTAACCGGGGATGGCTGGTTCACCAGCATTTATAACACATCCACATATAATGCTGGCGAAATCACTGGAATCGACGATATCACTGGCAAAAACAATTTCTTGATGAGTAGTGACGGCAAGACAAAAGTTAAATTTGTAGCAGAACAAGAAGTCCCTGCTTTAGTAAAAGTCAGTCGAGTAGCTGCTAAACTGGAAGAAACAACTCCAACCAATAATGCTTTTGATGTTGCCAATAGCAGCGAAGGAACAGCTATGAAAGATCCGGCTGGAAATGCTATCAAGGTGGAAATTTCCATAAGCAACTATTCATATGCTAATTTGCAAACGACTTCGTATGTATTCCCACAGACAAATGCCATCACCCCAGCTTTGTTCCAAGAATATACATTAGGTTCATTTGCTTACAAGCCTATTACTGGTATAACGACTCAAAACGAAGAAGAATTTGGTTCTATCGTATACTGTCTCGAAAACTATGGAGAAAATCACACAATGGCGATATATAAAGCTACAGCTACTATCAATGATGAAGCCAAAACATTCTGGGTAGACAGAGACAATGTATTGTACCAATCTATCAATGAATTAAAAGCAGTATATACAGACATTGAAGCAACGACCTCTATTGCAGATTGTTGGAGTAAGTACGGTGTCAGAAAATATGAAGAAGGTGTATGCTACTACAAAGCAGACATCCTAAGTAATGGCAAAGCCGAGATTGTTCGTAACAACGTTTATAAATTAAAAGTTACAGGCATAGCAAAGCTAGGATTACCGGAACCAAAAGACGAACCCAAGCTGGCAACATTGAAACTCTCAGTTGAAGTTGAACCATGGACTATTCAAACAAATAATTTTGAATTCAAATAATTTCCAAAGATAAAAAGTTGCAAGAGGGAGAGAAGGAGATTCCTCCTCTCCCCCCTTATCTATTTCTACATCTCTCGCGCTTCACCAAAAGAAGATTAATCAAACAAAACATAAGCGTTCCAAAAGCATAAAAACAGAAACAATGATAAGCATATTAACTGACATACAAAAAAAAGCAAACAAGATATTGCTATTCACAACATTGGTTGGTACAATGACTGCTTGCGATTCCGTACTTGATTTCGATGAAGGCGATTGCAGTATCGAATACGGCGTAACATTCAAGTACGACTACAATATAAAAAATGTGGACGCGTTCGCTCAAGAGGTGAAAAACATAACGCTTTATGCTTTTGATGACAACAATAATCTCGTAGCCATGAAAGCGGAATCAGGAGATATGTTGGCAACAGGCGAATATGCCATGACAATGGATATCGATCCCGAAAAATATCACCTCATAGCATGGGCAGGACTGGACGATGAATCATTTGCTGTTCCCTTGCTTACTCCCGGCAAGGCTAATATTACAGACCTTAACGTCAAAACGATACGCAACAGTGTGGTAGTCCCTACTAAACAGGGTAGATCAGAAGGAGATAAAGACAAGTTTATTGTAGAACATGAACTCTCCTCATTATGGCACGGAGAATTAAAGAAAGGCCCCTCTACCCGTAGTGGAAGAAAGCGCTTCACAGAAGTCAGTTTAATAAAAAACACAAACAATATACGCATTGCTTTGGTGCAAGTAAAACAAAACGAAAATGCAACAATCACACGTGCTATCAATAAAAACGAATTAAAATTCAATATATACGACGATAACGGATTTATGAATTATGACAATACGCTATTGGACGATGATATGTTGACTTACAAACCATTTATGACTGAACAAAAAACAGTTGCTACTAGGGCATTCAACGTGGTAGACACTGAATATCCTGCTGTCATTGCAGAATTGAGCGTAGCACGACTCATGAAGGACAAAAATCCCGAATTAAGTATCATAGATACGAAAACAAATAAAAATATCCTAAAAACCGGAGATTTGATCGGGTATCTTAACCTGTTGAGAACAGAGAAATACGCGGATATGCCGTTACAAGAATACCTGGACAGAGAAGACAACTATAGTATGCTTGTCTTTGTAGATGAAAACCTAACATTAATCAATACAGTTGTCGAAATCAATGATTGGGTTATCCAATTAAACGACTTTGACTTGTAAGAGAAGTTTAAAAACAAAACAACCCATTAGCCATGATACGAAAAAGCAATATATACAGTTGGTTATCCATGTTAGCAATGCTTCCTATAGTGTTGACAGCGTGTTTGGAAGAGGATAATTATGAACAACGTCCCAACCAAACTGATAAAATTCAACTTACAATAAGCCTACCGGAACAGACACGCATCGCAACGAACACCCGTGCGGTAAGTAACCGCGTTGATTATTCTATTGTTAATAATTTAAATATTGTATTAGCTAGTGGAAATGATATAACTAAGATCTATTATTTTGATGAAAGTGGTTTGACTCCCAACGATGACCGTGTTATCATGACCAGAAACTCTTTACCAATGAGACCCGAAGAAGGAGACAATAAAAGGTATATCACGATCAGAGGAGAAGAAGGAGATTTCGACCAAGTTACTGAAATATATGCAATTGCTAATTATAACAATTCTATCACGGTAAAAACCATTGATGCACTCAAGCAATTAAAACAAATAGCTGCAGACGGGCAGCCCAATCGAGCAAATGATTGTATGATGTTCGGCTCTACCAAACAATTAACCAATGGTACGCTTTCATTAAAGCGGACTCTTGCCATGTTTTCGGTGAAGATAGATGGTAGCGGACTAAAAGAAGGTGTTAGAATCACACCAAAAAGAATGAGCTTGCACAACGTCCCCAAATCTTGTTTCATCGGAAATGATAACAAAATAAACCATTCGGATGAATTCGTTTCATCCGGGCAAACGATCGACTTGACAAATGCCGAAGGCTGGGGAGCACTGACAAATACAACCGAATTTGTAGGAGGACATGAACTAGAACCGGGGACTATTCCCATGTTTATGTTTGAGAATCTTCAAGGAACCAATGAAAATATCGCAATAGGTGACCAAATAAACAAACATCCTAAAGAATACACAGGCAGTACGCCTGCTGATTTACAATCGTTCTTAGATGGTAACAATGGGAATAAGTATTCATATATTTTAGTTGAAGCTGAATATTATTATCAAGACCCCCAAAATTCAAATAAAGGAGTCCAAGGAACTATCGCATATCGTTTTCTATTGGGCAACAATGCATACAATGACTTTAATATAAAAAGGAACAACTATTATCAAGTTACGCTAACTTTAAAAGGCAATGGTGGCGCTAATGAAGATGGGAAAGAAGATGCCGATGGAAATCTAATAGTCAACAAAGAAGATCTTAGTTGGCGCATAGATATGAATATTAAAGACTGAGGATTCGTAAAAGACGATTTTGATTTCGATTGCCATGCGACACACGGGTATTTAGAAGTAGTGGGTGATAACAATTGGAAAATCAGTGCTGGTCCAGCCAGTGGTCAGTCATGGGTTAAGTTTTACTCTGAGACAGAAGGTAGATGGGTAGAACCTACTGAATACGGTGAGTGCGGTCAGAATGGAAGAATAGAATACTATGTTCAAACATGGTCTCTATATGCGACAGGCTTCACTGGAACAGAAGACATATCAAGAGAAATCACATTAACAATTAAATCCAAAGAAACTGGCGAGACTCAGACAGTCACCATGAAGCAATGGACTCCTATAAAAATCACTAATAAAGTATGGGTTGAACGTTTCGAAGAGGAAGACAATTTAACTTGGGGATATATGGGTGATGATATGAATGGAACAGTTACTCAATCTAATCCTTATTTCAATACAACGTTCAATTTCGGAGAAAGCACAACCCAGCATGGACTTTATAATACATGGTTCATGTACTTTAAAGAAAATGAAACATCTCCGGTTCAAACATATTGTTATAGGAAATCCGGTCGCGATTTACCACACGAGCTCCGACAAGTACTTCTGATGACTATTGTCTACCAGATGCAGAGACCATGAAAACTATCATGAATTTTAAGTATACAGGAAATAATCCGTTCCAACCGCTTCGGACTGATAAAGATTACTGGACCGGTTCTGTAAATAGTAATAGTAAACAAAGTACTTACTATCTGGACTCCGCTACGAAAACTCTTAAAACGACTCAAGACAGAAATGCCACTAAAAGAGCCAGAGCGATATATGTAACTCCCTATTAATTTAATACGCCACATTATGACACCGAAAGACATCCTACAACTAGAATCAACAGATATACGCCAAGCGTATCTGTTTGAAGAAAACGGGCACTGGTATGCATACGAACATTCAGCCAACCGGATAGAGAAATTCGTGAAGGGTTTTGTAGACTTTAAACACAAAGTGCAAGATGTCTGCGGTAGAATAAAAATAGAGATCGATCTCAACGTCCTGGAAAAATGCTCCGTTACGCTGTGTGAAGACTCACTGCTTATACTCGACTGTCCTACGGCATAGAAGCCGTCAAAGAGTATAAGCTTCATAACTAGATATAAAAGAATTACACAGAAATTGTTTGTTTTGTTTGTGTTCCTCAGTCCACTCAGAGGCAGCTTGTGAAAGTAGCGCTGAGTGGGTGGGGATTTTTTTTATGAATTATCTTTGTTTATCTCCCATAAACCCGTATATTTGAGGTATTATAACTAGAGACTTTATATTAATACAGAATTACTATGAGCCATACCTTTTTTCTCATCATCGCTCTTGTCACAACGGGAATCTTTCTCATCCAATTCATATTATCTATCTTTTTCGGAGATCTGGATGCAGATGTAGACGTAGATACCGACATCAGCAGTGTGGTTTCCTTTAAAGGACTTACCCACTTCGGAATCGGATTCGGCTGGTATATGTATCTGGCGGGAAACACGGAAATCCAAAGTTACGTTGTCGGTATTATGGTAGGGTTATTCTTTGTTTTTGCCGTCTGGTTTCTGTATAAGAAAGCCTACCAACTGCAACAAGTCAACCGCACGGAACAGACAGACCAGCTTGTGGGACGTGAATGTACCATCTATTTCAAACAAAGCGACAGCAAATACACCGTACAAACCAACCGTGACGGAGCAATGCGCGAAGTAGACGTCATCTCCGAATCGGGAAAAGCTTATCAAACCGGAGACCGTACCGTTATCACCAGATATCAGGACGGAACATTGTATATTCAATAATTATTCTAAATACACAAATTTATGACACAAGAAATGCTAATCATGGCCGCTATATTAGTAGCGGTTATCCTGCTCACTTTCATCGGTATCCTTTCACGCTACCGCAAATGTAAGAGTGACGAAGTCCTCGTTGTATATGGTAAGACGGGAGGAGAAAAGAAATCTGCTAAATTATACCACGGTGGTGCCGCATTCGTCTGGCCGATTATCCAAGGCTACGAATTTCTGTCAATGAAGCCGATGCAGATCGACTGCAAACTGACAGGCGCACTTTCCGCACAAAATATCCGTGTAGATGTTCCGACTACAATCACTGTTGCTATCAGCACCGATGCCGAAGTCATGCAAAACGCCGCCGAACGTATGCTGGGATTGACCATGAACGACAAACAGAATCTGATTACAGATGTCGTTTACGGTCAGATGCGTCTGGTCATAGCCGACATGACAATCGAAGAACTGAACTCCGACCGCGATAAATTCCTTTCTAAGGTAAAAGACAATATCGACACGGAACTCCGCAAATTCGGTTTGTATCTGATGAATATCAACATCAGTGATATCCGCGATGCTGCCAACTACATCGTGAACCTGGGTAAGGAAGCCGAGAGCAAGGCCCAGAACGAAGCACAAGCTAATATCGAAGAACAGGAAAAACTCGGTGCTATCAAAATCGCGACTCAAATCAAGGAACGTGAAACGAAGGTTGCAGAAACCCGCAAAGACCAGGATATCGCCATTGCAGAAACCAAGAAATTGCAGGAGATATCTGTTGCCAATGCAGACAAGGACAGAATTTCCCAAGTAGCGATTGCCAACGCAGAGAAAGAAGCGCAGGTTGCCAAAGCCGAAGCGGAGAAAAACATCCGCATCGAACAGGCAAATACCGAAAAGGAAAGCCGCATCGCCGAACTGAACTCCGACATGGAAATCAAACAAGCGGAAGCCGGTAAGAAGGCTGCTATCGGACGAAATGAAGCACAAAAGGA
>OLXJ01000734.1_pt1 | contig 15632 bp, 9 predicted proteins | sample 1644591 | NCBI WGS metagenome assembly OLXJ01 (sample SAMEA103958150, study PRJEB25191) | human gut metagenome | biome: human-associated habitat [ENVO:00009003]; feature: intestine environment [ENVO:2100002]; material: feces | place: Germany | collected 2013/2015 | reverse complement strand
ATATATTTAAATAATAAAATATGCACCGAAATCACAATATATGTACCTTAATGAAGATATTCTAGCATGATGATTTATGAATTACAATATATTTAGAAATGAAACAGTCAAAATCAGTCAAAGTTAGATTGATGCAAAATCTAAATTAGTCAATTTGAACTATTAATATTAATTATAAATTAGTAATAGAAAAGATACTAAAAATAGTATTTAGGCAAGTATTAATGATATATATAGTATATTCTGCACAAAAATGAACGTTACATTTGCATATATTGCACAATTTTAAAACTTACTTTATATATTTTCAACAATTTTTAGTGTGATTATTTGTGAATATAAATGACGGATTATGATTGACAATGACGGATTATGAAAATATAATTATACTACAAGTTAAATGAATGTTGAAATGTTTAATACAGTAATTTGAAAATAAGCATTAAATAAATGGCTTATAAAATAAGTCTCTGAATAATTTGATAAACTGGGGTGATTAGATGCTGGCGGAAGATAGATGCAAAAAAATACTCGATATATTAGATTCGATGGGAAGTGTGACTGTTCAGCAGCTTATGGATGAGCTTGATACATCCGAGTCAACAATCAGACGTGATCTGGTTGCAATGGACAAGAAGGGGTATCTCACCAAGGTACATGGTGGTGCGATTGCCAATAATACGAATATCCATACTCAGGATGAGAAGGTTATCAACAGGCTTAAGCAGAATCGCAGCGAAAAGGAACAGATTGCCAGATATGCGGCATCACTTATTGTGGATAATGATTTTGTTTATATAGATGCCGGTACTACAACAGCAGTCATGATTGATTATATTACTGCAAAGAATGTGGTTTTTGTTACAAACTCTCTGACTAATGCCAAGAGAATTTCCGATAGGGGATATACAGTATATATTCTGGGTGGCGAGTTCAAGTCTACTACTGAGGCTATTGTCGGAGATGAGGCCGTTGTGACGCTCGATAAATATAATTTTACGAAGGGCTTCTGGGGGACCAACGGAATTACTGTGAAGAATGGATTTACAACTCCGGAGATAAAGGAGGCCATGGTTAAAAAGAAATCCATGGAGAATAGCAAGGAGAAATACATTCTTGCGGATGACAGTAAGTTTTCACAGGTATCAAGTATCAAGTTTGCTGATTTTGAGGATGCTGTAATTGTTACAAATGCACTAAACAATGACAACTATAAGAAATACAAAAATATTAAGGAGGTCTAACATGATTTACACAGTTACCTTTAATCCATCATTAGATTATATTGTTGATGTAACAGATTTTAAGACAGGAGTAGTCAATAGAACAACCAGAGAGAAGATTTTTGCAGGTGGTAAGGGCATCAATGTTTCCATGGTTCTTAAGAATCTTGGAATGAGCAATACTTCACTTGGTTTTACAGCGGGTTTTACAGGAAATGAAATTAAAAGACTTCTAGCAAAAAAAGGTGTTGATACTGATTTTATAGAGGTGGAGGATGGTATTTCACGTATCAATGTGAAGCTTCGCTCAAATGAGGAATCCGAGATTAATGGTCAGGGACCGGTAATCACTGAGGATAACATTAAAAAGCTTTATGAGAAGCTAGACTGCTTAAAGGAGTCTGATGTGCTTGTGCTAGCAGGAAGTATTCCTGATGTAATGCCTTCATCAATGTATATGGATATTATGAAGCATCTTGAGGGCCGCGGAATAAATATCGTGGTTGATGCGACGAGAAATCTGCTCACAAATGTGCTTGCGTATAAGCCATTCCTTATCAAGCCAAACAATCATGAGCTCGGTGAGATATTCGGGGTTGAGATTACAGACAAGGACGATGTGATAAAGTATGCAAAGAAGCTTCAGGAGCAGGGCGCAAGAAACGTGCTTGTTTCTATGGCAGGTGACGGAGCAGTGCTTGTGACCGAGGATGGACAGGAATTTAAGGCACAGGCTCCTAAAGGAAAGCTCAAAAACTCTGTAGGCGCAGGTGATTCGATGGTAGCCGGATTTGTTTACGGATACCTTAAATCAAATGATTATAAGCAGGCATTTATTTATGGAGTATGTACAGGAAGTGCAAGTGCATTTTCTGAGGAGCTTGCTACAAAGCCTGAGGTTGAAGCGCTTATTGATAAATGGGAGAGTGCTTCCAATTAAACAACGGTATCAAAAAGGTTGATATAAATAATTAAATTAATACATTCTATTAGGAGGAATGATGTATGACAATCAGGGATTTATTGGCAGCTGAGAGTATCAATTTAAATGGTACGCCTGCCGGAAAAACCGAAGCATTGAATCAGTGTATTGATTTGATGGCAAAAAGTGGCAAAATAGCCGATGTGGAGAAGTATCGCAAGGGTGTTTTTGCAAGAGAGGAGGAAGGCACAACAGGAATTGGAATGGGTATAGCAATTCCTCATTGTAAGTCTGATGCTGTTACTAAAGCAGGTCTTGCGGCAATGGTTGTAAAGGATGGGGTTGACTTTGAATCACTCGATGGTACACCTGCAAAGATTATTTTCCTTATAGCTGCACCAAACACAGAGGATAATGTGCATCTTCAGGTGCTTAGCAAGCTCTCTGTTATGCTGATGGACGAGCAGTTTACAAATTCTCTTATCAATGCCGGTTCAGTTGATGAGTTTTTAAATATCATCGATAGCGCTGAAAAAGCAAAGGATGAGAAAGAGGCTGCCAAAGAGGCAAAGGCTAAAGAGTCTGTTGAGGTGAAGAAGGACGATGTATTTATCGTTGCAGTTACAGCCTGTCCTACAGGAATTGCCCATACTTATATGGCTGCTGAGGCTATCGAGAAAAAAGCCAAGGAGCTTGGATATCAGGTAAAGGTTGAGACAAGAGGCTCAGGCGGAGCCAAAAATGTGCTCACAGATGATGAAATCGCAAAGGCTGCAGGTGTTATAGTTGCCTGTGATACAAATGTACCTACAGACCGCTTTGACGGAAAGAAGGTTATTGAGTGTCAGGTTTCTGACGGAATCAATAAGGCAGAAGAGCTCATAAAGAGAATTGCTGCTGGTGATGCTCCTGTATTTAAGGCATCAGGTAAAAAAGAGGCTTCACATTCATCAGTTGGTGGAAAAGAGAGCATTGGACATCAGATTTACAAGCATCTGATGAATGGTGTTTCACATATGCTTCCATTCGTAGTTGGTGGTGGTATTCTTATCGCAATCGCATTCCTTATCGATGGATTCAGTGTTGACCTTAATTCACTGCCGGCTGACCAGAGAGCAAATTTCGGTACTATTACACAGGCCGCAGCAATGTTTAAGGGAATCGGTGGAACAGCATTTGGATTTATGCTTCCAATTCTTGCAGGCTTTATCGCTATGAGTATTGCTGACCGTCCGGGTCTTGCAGTTGGTTTTGTAGGCGGTTCAATCGCAGCAAACGGTACATCAGGCTTCCTTGGAGCACTTGTAGCAGGTTTCGTTGCAGGATATATTGTGCTTCTCTTAAAGAAGGTATTTTCTAAACTTCCGGAGAGTCTTGATGGTATGAAGCCGGTTCTGCTTTATCCGCTGCTTGGTATATTCCTGGTAGGCGTTATAATGCAGTTTGTAGTTGAGCCTCCAATCGGAGCTTTAAATACAGCTATCAACAATGGTCTTAATGGACTTAACGGTGCAAGCGCAGTAGTGCTCGGAGTACTTCTCGGAGGAATGATGTCAGTAGATATGGGTGGCCCTGTAAACAAAGCCGCTTATGTATTTGGTACAGCTTCAATCGCTGCCGGAAACTACAATATCATGGCAGCAGTTATGATTGGCGGTATGGTTCCACCAATCGCAATCGCTCTTGCAACAATCTTCTTCAAGAACAAGTTCACAGCAGAGGAGAGAAAGGCAGGACCTACAAACTTTATCATGGGATTATCATTTATCACAGAGGGTGCAATCCCATTCGCAGCATCTGATCCGCTTCATGTCCTTCCGGCATGTGTAGTCGGTTCAGCAGTGGCAGGTGGACTTTCAATGGCATTTGGATGTACACTCATGGCACCTCACGGAGGAATCTTCGTAGTTCCTACAATCGGAAATCCGTTAATGTATCTTGTTGCATTAGTAATTGGATCTTTCATTGCATGTGGATTACTCGGATTACTCAAAAAGAAAGTAAGTGAATAAGCAATCCTCAATTATCATTTAATCCAACCTATAAACTAATCAACAAAGGCACTGCTTCGGCGGTGCCTTTGTTGTTATGTTGTGATATAAAAATTAAAAGTATAAACATTCTCTGAAATAACAGCCTCATGCCTTGACGAGTGAATTTTCCAAGCTTAAAGTAGTATTAGGATGAAATAGTAAGTCAAAAAAATCAATTATTTATGAGACTTAAATAAAAAAACAGTGAGGCATAAAATGGGCAAGGTTATAGGTATAGATTTAGGAACAACAAACAGCTGTGTGGCAGTATTGGAGAACAATCAGCCGGTAGTCATAACTAACAGCGAGGGTCAGAGAACAACTCCGTCTGTAGTGGCTTTTACAAAGAATGGAGAGCGACTGGTTGGAGAGGCTGCAAAGAGGCAGGCAGCAGTCAATGTGGACAGGACATTTTTCTCAATAAAGAGACAGATGGGAAGCGATTTCAGAGCAAAAGTGGACGGAAAGCTGTATTCAGCTCCTGAGATTTCTTCTATGATTCTCAGAAAGCTGAAAAAGGATGCAGAGGACTATATTGGTGAGGCAGTGACAGACGCCGTAATCACAGTTCCTGCATATTTTTCGGATGCGCAGAGGCAGGCAACTAAGGATGCAGGAAGGATTGCTGGGCTTAATGTGCTTCGAATCATAAATGAGCCAACCTCTGCGGCACTCGCATACGGACTGGACCACGGACAGCAGCAGAAAATTCTTGTCTACGACCTCGGAGGAGGAACCTTCGATGTGTCTGTTATCGAAATAGGGGACAATCTGATAGAGGTGCTTGCCACAGCCGGTGATAATCATCTTGGTGGAGATGATTTTGATGAGAGAATCACCAATTATCTTGTTACAGAGTTTTACAGACAGCAGAATGTGGATCTGAGAAAGGATAATACTGCTATGCAGCGTGTCAGGGAGGAGGCTGAGAAGGCAAAAAAGGTGCTTTCATCATCATCCTCAACCACTATCAACCTGCCATTTATCACCACTGTAAAGGGACAGCCGGTCCACATGGAGATGAACCTCACAAGGGCTGAGTTTAATGAGATAACAAAGGATCTGGTGGAGAGAACTGCTATTCCTGTCAATCAGGCACTTTCAGATGCGGGTATTTCCGCAGCAGAGCTTGGAATGGTGCTGTTGGTAGGAGGCTCGACACGTGTGCCGGCTGTTGTTGAGGAGGTCAGAAGAATTACAGGAAAAGAGCCTTCACACAACCTAAATCCTGACGAGTGCGTGGCACTCGGTGCAGCAGTACAGGGTGGCAAGCTCGGTGGAGCAATTGTCGCAGGCAGCAGTGCGGCAGAGATTATACTGATGGATGTCACACCGCTTTCACTCGGAATTGAGACGGTCGGTGGTGTCTCAACCAAAATTATTGACAGAAATACGACTATTCCTACGAGATACAGCCAGATTTTTACAACTGCAGGAAGCTTCCAGACCTCTGTGGATATAAAGGTACTGCAGGGTGAGAGGCAGTTTGCAAGGGACAATAAGCTGATTGGAAACTTCAGGCTAAAGGGCATCAAGCCGGCTCCGGCAGGTGTGCCGCAGATAGAGGTGACGTTTGATATAGATGCAAACGGCATTGTGCAGGTTTCTGCAAAGGACCTGGGCACAGGAAAGCATCAGGAGATTACGATTACCGCAAGCTCAAATTTGTCTGATTCTGAGATTGAGCAGGCAATCCGCGAGGCACAGGAGTATGAGGCAACAGACGGACAGAGAAAGGCTTATATTGATGCAAGAAGTGAGGCTGATACGCTTGTGCGACAGGTGGAAAATGTCATGGCTGACAAGGAAAAAAGAAAGGCTATGGACAGCGCACAGAAAAAGAGTGTGAAATCGTCACTTTCATATGTAAAGAAGCTTATTTCAAGGACAAAGCCAGGAAATGTGAGCGAAGAACAGGCTGCCGAGATAAAGCATGCGGCAGATGAACTGAGAAATGCGGCAGCGGGATTGATTTAATTATAGTAACTACTATTATTCATTTGGCTATTTACGAGAAGCGGATTTTCATATAAAATATGGGTAAGTGGTGAGTATTCATAACCACCCTGAATAGTTATAATGTTAATTTAAATCCGAGGAAATAGAAAATGAATGCGAACGATAAAACAGAAAAGGTACTAAGAGAAATTCATATCATGCTCTCAAAGGCGGAGCCGTATAAGCCGGAGCCGAGCAGGGTGATCATAAACAAGCAGCAAATGATAGATTTACTTGCTGAGCTGAATAAGTGTATATATGCAATACAGGATGAGTATGAGCTTACTGAACAGAGTCGCAATCACGCAGAGAGAGAGTTCAGAAAGAAAGGGGATCAGATAGTCTGGGATGCAAGCAGAAAGGCTGAGGATGTGTATGCAGCATCGGTTATCTATACGGATGAGGCGCTTTCAAGAGTGCGTGATATCATCAATGATACCAACGAGTCGCTTGAAAAGCTGTGCAAGAATATGAAGGATAAGATTGCAGAGCAGGAGAAGATAGTTAAAACTAACCAGTATGAGCTCAAGGGACAGCTTCAGGATTTGTCCGATACGGAGAAGTATCTTAAGATTATCGATGACAGAAATAAGGAGATAGAACGTCAGAAAAATGCAGGTAAGCCTGTAGAGGAGCGTACTATTGACAAGGAAGAGAAGTCCATCTATGCAAACAGACAGACTGAAATCAAGGTAAATATGGATTATATCAGAAAACTGGGACTTGCTGAGGGCGAGGACCTGGGAGATGGTGTAGTGGGTGAAGTGAAGCTTGCAGACGATACACCTGATGCCGGATTAAATCATAGCAATGATAAGGATGAAGCCAAGGCTGCCGGCTCAAAATCGTCTGTTGATGAGGATTATAAGGCAATAAGCAGAAAAGCCGGCAATCCACCTGTTATCAACACAAAGGAAGGGAAGGAGCTCACAGACGGAATCCACAGAATGTGGCAGAGCATCACCGGAAATAAAGGGAAATGAAACACACCTATGTAATATAAAGCAGCAGTTCAAAACAGAACGGCTGCTTTTTGGCTTATATTTAAAAGTGGGTAATATTAAGCAGATTTTAAGAAAAACAAAGTGGATAATCTGATAAAATATAGCTGACTAACGGCAGGAGAAGGTTTCTGTTAAAAATTCATAGAAGGAGGATAATATGACAATATTAGTTTGTGATGACGACAAGGAAATAGTTGAGGCAATTGAGATTTACCTGATGCAGGAGGGCTACGACGTGGAGAAGGCTTACGACGGCATACAGGCGGTTGAAATTATGAAGAATAAAAAAATAGACCTCATGATAATAGATGTCATGATGCCAAAGCTCGACGGAATAAGAGCCACTTTGCAGATACGAAAGGAAAGCAGGGTGCCGATAATCATTCTATCGGCAAAGACAGAGGATGCTGACAAGATTTTAGGCCTCAATGTGGGAGCTGATGATTATGTCACAAAGCCTTTTAATCCGCTTGAGCTTGTGGCAAGGGTAAAGTCACAGCTTCGCAGATATACCACTCTGTCAAGCAATGATGCAGCCGGAGACAAGGTTTATGAAGCCGGAGGTCTTTTGGTAAATGATGATTTAAAAAAGGTGACTGTGGATGGTGAGGAGGTAAAGCTCACACCGATTGAATACAATATACTGCTTTTACTCCTTAAAAATAAGGGAAAGGTCTACTCAATAAACGAAATATATGAGAGCATATGGAACGAGGAGGCGATAGGCGCCGACAATACAGTTGCTGTGCACATCAGACATATCAGGGAAAAAATAGAGATAAATCCTAAGGAGCCACGCTATCTGAAGGTGGTCTGGGGAGTAGGCTATAAGATAGAGGACAACAAATGAAGCAGTATACGATAGGAAAAAAAGCGGCGGTCATAGTCTTACATCAGCTATGCATGATACTTATGGTAACAGGAGTGTTTGCCACAGGCTATGCATTCAGGCACGATGCGCATGGAAATATTGATATCTATACACTAATATCGCTTGCGGGTCTGGTAGGCAGCTTTGTGAGCCTGGCATATATGGCAAACGTGGCAGGCAGAAAATCAGAGGATGATTATACAATATACTATTTACCGATTGACAAGGTATACTCTGATGTGATGCTAGTGATATTTACACTGCTCATGGTATTTATGGGAAAAGTGATTTCAGGCGTAAAAAACCAGCATTTTGACTATGCATCACTCATTATGACGGCCGGCACATTTACTTTTTTGTTTGATCTGGCTTTTATTATTTTATACCAGAGCATTGTAAGGAAGATAAAAGGCAATATACTTTACACACACAGCCTGATGTACAAGGGCTATGAGCTTTTGAAAAGAGTTATTGAGAAAAAGGATATCCACACACAAAAAACCAAAGAGATAATGCGCATACAGGAGGCTCTTGAAGCTATCTCGGAAGGAGCGCTTGACACTACACTTAATGTCAATGAGTTTCATGGGCAGCAGAAAAAGGTGGCGGAGGCTGTCAACCATATACGCCAGGGTCTTATGAGCTCGGTAAATGAGAGCCTTAAAAATGAAAAACTAAAGGCAGACTTAATAACAAACGTATCACACGATATAAAGACACCTCTGACTTCAATAGTCAACTATGTTGACCTGCTTAAGAGGGAAAATCTGGAAAATGAAAATGCCAAATACTATATACATGTGCTGGAGGAAAAGTCACAGCGCTTAAAGCAGCTTACAGAGGATTTGGTAGAGACATCAAAGATTACCTCGGGAAATGTGAAGCTCAATATGCAAAAGCTTGATCTGGTTGAGCTTTTATACCAGACCGGAGGTGAATTCAATGAACGCTTTGAGTCGAGAAATCTCACAATAGTTACAAAAATTCCATCAGAACAGATATTTATCTATGCGGATGGGCGTCAGCTTTACCGCTCTATTGAAAATCTGTATACTAATGCCGCAAAGTATGCACTGGAAAATACCAGAGTGTATGTAGAGCTTGAAAAGGCAGATAAAAAGGCAGTTTTTACAATAAAGAATGTGTCTAAGAACGAGCTTGACATAGTAAGCAACGGAAATGTAGACCTGACAGAGCGTTTTGTGAGGGGAGAGAGGTCGAGAACCACTGAAGGAAGTGGACTTGGACTTTCGATTGCAAAGAATCTGACCCATTTGATGGGAGGAAAATTCGAAATTAAGGTAGATGGTGATTTATTTATTGCCACAATTACCTATAATATTATATAATAGTAAATAAAAGAATTTTGAAATACACATACGGAGGTAGAATAAGTGAAATTATATGAAAATGGTGCTTACCTTTTAAACGGTAAGGAAGTAATAATTGATGGACCAGAGGCTCAGGCAGCTGTCAAAAGCAAGACCGGCATGGACATCGATAAACAGACAGCTAAGCAGGAGACAATTGCTTACGGTATTTTAAAGGAGCACAATACATCCGGCAATATGGACAAGCTTCAGATTAAGTTTGATAAGCTTACATCGCATGATATCACATTTGTAGGTATCATCCAGACAGCACGAGCTTCAGGACTTGAGAAATTCCCTATCCCGTATGTACTTACAAACTGTCACAACAGCCTTTGTGCAGTTGGTGGAACAATCAATGAGGATGACCACATGTTTGGTCTCACATGTGCAAAGAAGTACGGCGGAATCTATGTACCACCTCATCAGGCAGTTATCCATCAGTTTGCACGAGAGATGCTTGCCGGCGGCGGAAAAATGATACTTGGTTCTGATTCACATACACGTTATGGTGCACTTGGTACTATGGCAGTCGGCGAGGGTGGACCTGAGCTTGTTAAGCAGCTTCTTGAACAGACATATGATATTGATATGCCTGAGGTAGTAGGCATTTACCTGACAGGAGAGCCAATCAAGGGCGTTGGACCACAGGATGTCGCACTTGCAATTATCGGAGAGGTATTCGGAAACGGCTTCGTAAAGAACAAAGTTATGGAGTTTGTAGGACCGGGTGTGTCTAATCTGAGCGTTGACTTCCGTATAGGTGTCGATGTTATGACAACAGAGACTACATGTCTTTCTTCTATCTGGAGAACAGATGACCAGGTTAAGGAATTCTTTGAGATTCACGGTAGGGCTGAGGACCACAAGGAGCTTAATCCGGGTGAGGTGGCTTACTACGACAGATTTATTGAGATTGATTTAAGCCAGATCCGCCCAATGATAGCTATGCCATTCCACCCAAGCAATACCTATACTATCGATGAGCTCAATGCAAACCTCATGGATATTCTCGATGACTGTGAGAAGAGAGCTGAGGTAAGCTTTGACGGCAAGGTGAAGCTTGATTTAAAGAGTAAGGTAAGAGACGGAAAACTGTATGTAGACCAGGGAATCATCGCAGGCTGTGCAGGCGGTGGATTTGAGAATATCTGCGATGCGGCTGACATATTAAACGGACATTCAATCGGAGCAGACGAGTTTACACTGAGTGTTTACCCGGCATCTACTCCAATATACATGGAGCTTGTGAAAAACGGAGCTGTAGCAAAGCTTCTTGAGACAGGTGCAATCGTAAAGACTGCTTTCTGCGGACCTTGCTTTGGTGCAGGGGATACTCCTGCAAATAATGCATTCAGTATCCGTCATACAACCAGAAACTTCCCGAACAGGGAAGGCAGCAAGCCAGGAAATGGCCAGATGTCTGCAGTAGCCTTAATGGATGCACGTTCTATTGCAGCAACCGCAGCAAACGGCGGTATCCTTACACCAGCTACAGACTTAGACTGCTGGGGCGATGTTCCTGAACACGATTTTGATAAGACTGTTTATGACCGCCGTGTATACAATGGCTACAATGCAGCCCATGAGGAGGACAGTCTGGTATATGGCCCAAATATTAAGGACTGGCCGGAAATGAGTCCGTTAACTGATAATATCCTTTTAAAGGTATGCTCCAAGATCATGGATGAAGTAACTACCACGGATGAACTGATCCCATCTGGTGAAACCTCCTCCTATCGTTCCAATCCACTGGGACTGGCTGAGTTTACATTATCCAGAAGAGATCCTGAATACGTAGGAAAGAGCAAGGCAGTAGACAAATTAGAGAAGGCAAGAACAGCAGGACAGAAGCCATCAGAGTTAGATGCAGACCTGAATGGGGTATTTGATGCCATCCATACCATTTCCGGTCAGGAAAATGTAAATGAAATGGAAACAGAGATCGGAAGCATGATCTATGCTGTAAAGCCTGGTGATGGTTCTGCAAGAGAACAGGCTGCAAGCTGCCAGAGAGTCATCGGCGGACTTGCAAACATCACAAAAGAATACGCAACCAAGCGTTATCGTTCTAATGTAATGAACTGGGGAATGATCCCATTCCAGATGGTAGAAGAGCCTGAGTTTGAAGTGGGCGACTACATCTACGTTCCAGGTGCAAAAGCAGCTCTGGATGGAGATTTAAAAGACATTAAGGCTTATGTGATCAATGCAGATACCAAGGCGGTAAAAGAGATCAGTCTGTACGTGGCAGATATGACTGCAGATGAAAGAAAGATCGTAAAAGCAGGCTGTCTGATCAATTATAACCGTGCAAGAAAAGGCTTAAAGTGATATAATGTAATGAGCGCGTCAGCGCGGGAGACCTGAGTATAAACACACAGTGCCACATATTTTCCTGATTCAAAATGATCTGGAAAATGTGTGGCAGTGCCCGTTTGAAAATGCTTTTGCACAGATGCGGGGGTAACAAAAAGATGTTGAAAAGACATCGTTAAAAATAGGAGGAAATAAAGATGGAGATCAAGAAACCGGCCATGGCAGGAACTCTGGAATCCAGTGACTGCCAGGTAACCGTAGAACCGGGAAATGGTTCTGTGGAATTTAGCCTGGAAAGTGCTGTCATCAATCAGTATGGCAACCAGATCCGCAAGGTAGTCCTTCAGACACTGGAGAACCTGGATGTAAAGGATGTAAAAATCTCAGTGGTGGATAAGGGCGCTTTAGACTGCACCATTAAGGCAAGAGTAGAAGGTGCGGTATTCCGTTCTGTAGACCAGATCGAGGACATTCCGTGGGGAGGTGCAATAAGATGATCAATGCAAATAAGAAGCGCTTAAGAAGGACCATGATGTTCTTAAATGCACAGAAGCCAGGTCTGATCAAGGATCCATATATTTATAAACCAGACTCCATTATGCTGGATCTGGAGGATGCTGTTGCTGAAAACCAGAAGGATGTAGCACGTTTCTCCTTATATCATGCATTAAAAGAGATCAACTACAGAGGCTGCGAGAGAGTAGTCCGCATCAATGGTCTTGATACCCCATACTGGGAAGAGGATATCCACTGTGCAGTAGCAGGCGGCTGCGATGCCATCCGTATCCCAAAGACAGAAAGCGCACTGGATGTACAGAGAGTGGAGACCGTTGTAGAAGAATGCGAAAAGCAGTACGGCATTCCGGAAGGCCACACACTGATCATGGCAGCAATCGAGTCTGCAAGAGGTGTTATGAAGGCCCTGGATATCTGCGAAGCATCTGAGAGGATGTTTGGCATCGCTCTTTCCGGCGGTGACTATACAAAGGATTTACAGACCCACATTACAGGTACAGGCCTGGAACTGATGGGTGCCCGCCAGAACATGATCATCGCAGCCCGTGCGGCAGGTGTACAGTGCTTTGATACTGTATACACCAACCTGGATGACATGGACGGCTTCCGCAGGGACGTAGAGACCATCCATTTAATGGGATTTGACGGAAAATCCATTATCAACCCACGTCAGATCAATATCGTACATGAGATCTTCACACCAACCCAGAAGGATATCATTTTTGCTGAGAAAGTAGTTAAGGAGATCGACGAAAAGAAGAAACTGGGTATCGGCGTATTCACTGTAGACGGCAAGATGATCGATATCGCATTCTATGACGGCGCAAAGAGGACCATCGAGCTTGCCAAGGCATCAGGCGTATATAAGGGGGATCTGTAAAATGATAAACGCAGTAGGAAGAGATATACCGGAAGAGATCCTGGAGATGACCGGTAAAGAGGTATTCCAGGGAAATCATTACAGGGACGGATATGTGTACAAAAAGGACGGCCCGTATACAAAGTGTGTAGTCAACAATACACAGAGCAAGCTGGTTGCAAACATCCATGATGTGCTGGTAAAATGCGGCATCAAAGACGGTATGACTTTAGGCTTCCATCACCATTTCCGTGAAGGTGACTATATCGTAAATATGGTCATGGAAGAAGTACATAAGATGGGTATCAAGGATATCACCATCTGTGCCAGCTCCCTTGGCAAGGCACATGATCCCATCGTTCCTTACATCGAAGACGGCACCATCACCAACATCCAGTCTTCCGGTGTACGTGGCAAGATCGGTGAAGCCATTTCCGCAGGTAAATTAAAGGGACTTGCAATCATGCGTTCCCACGGTGGCCGTGTAAGAGCAATCGAGAGCGGCGAGACCAGAATTGACATTGCATTTATCGGAACACCAACCTGTGACGATTACGGCAACTGCCGTGGTATCGGCGGAAAGAGTGACTGTGGCGTGCTTTCCTACGCTATGGTGGATGGTGACTATGCAGATAAGGTAGTAGCGATCACTGACTGCCTGGTACCGTTCCCTAACTTCCCGGCCCACATTTCCATGACAAAGGTTGACTATGTAGTAGTAGTAGATGCTATCGGTGATCCGAAGAAGATCGCTACCGGTGCAGCAAAGCCAACTACGGATATGAGAAAGCTGATGATGGCTGATTACTGTACCCAGTTCGTAGTAAACAGCCCATATTTCAAGGACGGATTCTCTTACCAGACCGGTGTAGGCGGTGCGTCTATCGCATCCACCATTTCCCTGGCTAAGATCATGAAGGAAAGAAATATCCGCATGCGTTTTGGCGTAGGTGGTCTGACCAAGCCAATGTGCGACCTGCTGATCAACAACCAGGTAGACTGCCTGTTAGATACACAGGACTTTGACCTGGCAGCAGTAGAGTCTGTAAAGAACTTAAAGCATTTCCGTATTTCTGCCGGTGAGTATGCAGACCCATTTAACAAGGGCGCTGTAGTAAATAAGCTGGATTTTGTTATCCTTGCTGCACTGGAAGTGGACGTAAACTTTAACTGCAACGTGGTTGTAGGCTCTGACGGTGTGATCACCGGTGCCCAGGGCGGACATCCTGATACAGCAGCAGGAGCTAAGTGTACCATCGTTATCGCACCACTGCTTCAGGGAAGGATCCCTGCAATCTGCAGCGAAGTTACCACTGTAACCACTCCGGGAGAGAGCATTGACGTAGTTATCACTGATTATGGCATTGCCATCAACCCAAGAAGACAGGATCTGATCGAGGCAATGAAGGGCGTAGACCTGCCATTTAAGACCATTGAAGAACTGCGTGACATCGCATACTCTATCGTAGGCGAACCGGAGAAGGTTCAGTTTGGAGACAGAGTAGTAGGTATCATCGAAGCCCGCGATGGCACGATCATGGACGTTGTACGCCAGATCAAGCCATATGAGTTTGCTTAGTCAGCAACGAACAAACCGCCTGCGTAAGCAGGCAGTAAAAACAAATAGACAGATGAACAAATCGCCTGCTCAAGCAGGCAGTGGAGCACGTAAGAGCAGGTTTGTGAGTATGTTTATCAGATATTTGTGAGTCTGCAAATGCAAGAGAAGGCCCATGCAGGCTGCCAGTACGGCAGCAGCATGGGCTTTTTTTCTATTTCAGTTTCCACTTCAAAAGCAGAGCAGAATTAGTAATAACCAGCACGGATCCCGTATTATGTACCAGAGCCCCAATAACCGGATTTAACTTTCCGGTAATGGTCAGTGTAATAGCCATAAAATTCAGTGCTATGGAGACATTGACAGAGATCCTGGTTTCAGAGTAAACTTGCATAAGACGTACTTTTACTGTGAATGCCAGCCGTTGCTGTGAAAACTGTGGGTGTGAGAGAAAAAGGCTGGTGTTCAGGTTTTGAAAAGTGAGGAAGATAGAATGAAACGATCACTGGAACTGACTGCGTGAGAAATATTATGGAAATAAAGTCTACATGCGCGGTCTCATCGAATTTACCAATTTCTGTAAAAACAACTGCTATTACTGCGGTATCCGCCGGGCCAATAAAAATGTCAGCCGTTACCGTCTCACAAAAGAAGAGATTTTAGACTGCTGTAAAAATGGTTATGAACTGGGCTTTCGCACCTTTGTGCTCCAGGGAGGCGAAGATCCTTATTTTACGGATGATAAGATCGTGGAGATCGTTAAGAAAATCCGAAGCGCTTATCCGGACTGTGCCATTACTCTTTCCATTGGAGAGAAAACAAAGGAAAGCTACCGCCTTTACAAAGAAGCAGGAGCAGACCGGTATCTGCTGCGCCATGAAACGGCAAATGAGGATCACTACTGTTATCTCCATCCAGAACAGATGAGTCTTGCAAATAGAAAACAGTGTCTGCAGGAT
>OLXJ01000706.1_pt1 | contig 16077 bp, 10 predicted proteins | sample 1644591 | NCBI WGS metagenome assembly OLXJ01 (sample SAMEA103958150, study PRJEB25191) | human gut metagenome | biome: human-associated habitat [ENVO:00009003]; feature: intestine environment [ENVO:2100002]; material: feces | place: Germany | collected 2013/2015 | reverse complement strand
TACTGTAGAATTATGCCCATGAAACGCAGAAATGCCCCGGCATGGACGCCGGGGCAAGGAGAAACCGCGCCATGGACGGCGCGTTTCGACGGTTTCGTCAAGCCTAGAAAATCTAAAAAGCATAATTCGTACAGTATCTTAGCTGCGTAGCGTTAGCTCGTCGGGAGCACCTCTGCCGGGGGCAAATTCCCCGTGCGCCGATCGTCTTCCCGTATTATTGAAAAATACCAAGCAATTCACACTTACTGCGCAGCATCAGGAGCCACATACGAGTATGCATTGGACATCTTTGCAGCATTGTTTGTCAGAGTGACAGCCTCTCTGTAGTAGGCAACAACAGGAGTGCCCTTATCCACAGCGTTGAACAGCTGCTCTGCAAAAGCAGGCGGCACATTGATACATCCGTGTGAGCCTGAGGTTTTGTAAATTGTTCCTCCGAAGGTATTACGCCAGCTGGCATCATGGATACCTATATTGTAGGCAAACGGCATGAAATAGCTGACAGGAGAAGAGTATCCCTCGCCGACAAGAGTAGCATTTCTCTGCTTGTAAACAATCTTGTATACACCATCTACGGAACCATTCTGACGGGCGAGATTACCTGATACGAAATCAGACTCCATCTGGAGAGCACCATCCTTGTAATACCACATGTGCTGCTTTGTGTAGTCAATCTCTATGTATGTATTACCTATGTCGTCAGCGCCTCGGTAGAGTGCTGTCTGCTCGTAAACAGGCGCTCTTTCCACTGGCTTGCCTCCCTCTAAATCTGAAAGGAGCTGGGCTTTCTCATTTTTCTTGCTGACTACCCATCCGTAGTCTCCACCACCTATTTCAATAGTGTCACCGGACGATGTCTTGAATGAGCGTTTGCGTCCGAAGGTGTTGTATTTGGAAGCAAGCTGCTGGACATATTTAGTGACCTTGGCATCATCTATGTTCACGTTGCCGTCATCTGAGATGCTTAGCATATCAAGGATTTTGGCTGAGTCAAGTTTCTCATCGGCACCTTCAATTTTGTATGTGACGGTTGAAGCAGTGTATTTGTCGAGGGCTTCTTTTTCATTTTTGATTGTATCGCTTTCCTTTGTGATTTTTGGAGCTTCATAACAGTCATCACTTAAGCTAAGCTTTGGAAGCTCGTTGTCCAGGGCGTCCTTTACCTCGGCAAGGATGCTGTCATATATCGGCTTGCAGCCTTTTTTCTCTTCAATCACATTGTATTCGCCGTATTTTATCTCGATATGGGCATCCTCCGGATTTTCAATGTAGTCATCACTGAAAATATCAAGAGCCTTGAGCTTTTCCGCCAAAGCGGCATCGTTATATTTGGATGAACCCTTTAGAGTATAGTTTTGAGCTTTGAAGAGACTGACAGGCCATGTAAAAGCATTCTGCCTTTTTAGGATTTGCTCCTCATCACCGTTTGAGACATATTCATAGGAAAAATCAGGTCCCTTAAGTGAAAAGCTGTTGCCTTTTCTGTCAGTGATTGTGAGCAGATAATCGCGGCTTAGGGCTGTATTTTTTTCTAATGCCTCTTTTGCAGTTTTACCTGCGTATTTTACAGAGTTAATCTTTGTGTTGAACAGATAGTGGCTGCTAAAATAAAAGGCAAAGCCAAGATAAACAGCCAAAAGCACACCAAGCACAACGGCGCAGGTTATAAGCACTTTTTTCTTCATGTAAATCGACCTCCTTGGAGATATGCTGTTGCTGCCTACACCGGGGGGTAGGCGGCAGCTAAAATCAGTTACATTTGTGAAGATGTGACACATCCATATAGTCAGGCAGACCATTCTTGTAGGCTACAGCGGTTTCTCCCTGAATAAGTGGTTTTAAGTATTCGATAAGTTCAGGCTTCACATCATTGCCCGCATCATTGATCCAATCTCTTGGCACAGACTTGGCCTCGTTTGCGATATCCTTGATAGCAGAATATGTGTATTCCACCTGATAAGGATTATTTGAGATGCGCTTCAAGCATACCATTGATGCGGTCACACCCTCTGCTGCAATAGTGACACCCTTTTTACCCTGAGCAAAAGATTCCTCGATATCGGTTAATGATGCAAGGTGTGAGGCACAGCGCTGGAGCACATTTACCTCTACAGAGCGCACCTTGACACCGATGTTTTCCTTTACGATGAACTCAAGAGCTTTTCCGGCACCGCTTAGCTGCTGGTGTCCGAACTGGTCACATGCGGCCTTTGATGATGTAATGTATGAGCCGTCTGCGTCATGTATTCCTTCGGATACGGCAACTATTACATTGTTAGTGTGCGTAAGGGCTTCTTTTATATCGGCAACAAATTTGTCCTTGTCAAAATCCACCTCAGGCAGATATATGAACTGAGGCGCTGTATTGTACTCATTACGTGCGAGAGCGGAAGCGGCAGTGAGCCATCCTGCGTCACGTCCCATGATTTCAACGATTGTAACACTCTTAACAGCATAGATAAAGGTGTCATGGGCTATCTCAAGCATGCTTGATGCGATATATTTGGCTGCAGAGCCAAATCCCGGAGTATGGTCTGTCATGCACAGATCATTGTCGATGGTTTTTGGAATTCCTATAATTTTCACATCACTGTTGATTTTTTTTGCATAATCGGATAACTTTAATACGGTATCCATTGAATCATTTCCACCGATGTAAAAGAAAGCTTTTATAGAAAGCTTATCGAACTGGTGGAAGATGTATACATATGGTGAATCATCATCCTTGTAATCAGGGAGCTTGTGGCGGCATGAGCCAAGATACATCGCAGGTGTGGTCTTAAGCTTTTCAAGATTAGCATCATCTGCAAAAATATCTGACAGATTGAGATAATTCTCATTTAATATGCCGAGTATTCCGTTTACGGCGCCATAGCAGATATCGTATTTCTCAGAGCTTTTTACTCCTGCGATGACTCCTGCAAGGCTTGCGTTGATTGCAACAGTTGGGCCGCCTGACTGGGCGACGATACAGTTTGACTGATTCATTGTAATCTCCTTATTGTGTATTTTAACTATTCTCTTCTGTAAGAATAGTTATGATATAATTTAAAATGATGATTAATCAGATTACTACATGCTACGCATTCCCGTAATCTGACTACACCTCGAAATCCGCTAATTTCCTGCGTCCCCGCAGCAAATTGCTACTTTCTCGGTGTAGTGCGGGTCACTAAGGTATACATCGAATTGCATGCAAGCATGCATCGATGATACATTTTGACCCTTTAATCATATAGATTGTAGTATCAAACATTATTTTTAGCAAGGGTTAAAATGAAAAATATGAATAAATACGAGAATTGCTTATTGTGTCCCAGAAAATGTGGCATAAACAGAAGAACCGGACAAACAGGCGTATGTGGCGTTTCATCTGAAATAAAGGTGGCGCGAGCAGCACTTCATTATTGGGAGGAGCCGTGCATATCAGGAAAAAGAGGAAGTGGGGCAGTTTTTTTCTCAGGCTGCAGCCTGCACTGCGTGTTCTGCCAGAACAGGGAAATTTCTGACGGAAAAGAGGGAAAGGTAATCAGTAAAGAGCGGCTGAGTGATATCTTTATGGAACTTGCTGACAAAGGCGCAAATAATATCAATCTGGTCACACCGGGGCAGTATATCCCTGATATAGTGTGGGCGGTAAACGATGCAAAAAGCCGCGGCATGAAGCTTCCTATTATATACAATACGAGCGGATATGAAAATGTGACAGAGCTAAAGCTGCTTGAGGGTATAGTGGATGTGTACCTTCCGGATTTTAAATATATGGACAGTACGCTTTCGGCAAGGTATTCAAGGGCAAAAGATTATCCGTCTGTCGCAAAGCAGGCGCTTTCAGAGATGGTCAGGCAGCAACCGGATGTCGTGATTGACGATTCGACAGGACTCATACAAAAGGGAGTTATTGTGCGACAGCTTCTACTGCCGGGACATGTGAATGATGCAAAGGATGTACTTAAGTACCTGTATGATACATATCATGATCACGTATATATAAGCATGATGAGCCAGTTTACGCCGATTGCACTAAAGGATTATCCTGAGATAAACCGCACAGTGACAAGGAGAGAGTATGAAAGGCTTGTTGACTATGCCCTCGAAATAGGAATCACGAATGCATTTATACAGGAGGGTGACGTGGCAAAGGACAGCTTCATTCCGGCATTTGACTGTGAGGGAGTATAATATTTACCGTTTTTCTTAATAAAATAGTAAGAATTGGCAGGCAAAAATGACTGGATTTTGTGACGCCGGTGTAGTACTATGGTTATGTGATATTTTTTAGCTGTGAAGGTACTGAACAGTTACGATATTTTGTTATTACTCACATCCCGGTGTGACAGACGATAATGTTTTTAATCACACAGGATACATCATTCAATAGAGGATACAGTGATGAAAAATATAGAAGAACAGCAGATAATAATTGAATGTCCGAATACTATCTTTCATCTATACATTGACAGTGAGGATGAGCTTTCAAAGGTTAAGGTGTTTATGAACAATATGAAGAATGTTGATTCGATAAGTCTGCATGATATATACAACTGGTGCAACAGACAGCATGTGCAGTACACGACGACATTTAATTATGACAGTAAAATGACCTTGACAGAAATGATAAAATCCTACATATTTTACTTCAGACAGAAGCTAAGATATGTAAATAATAGTGATAGGATGATAGAAACATGAGATACCCTGAATTTCTAAAGGATAGAGGAACAATAGGCTTTGTGGCGCCTTCGATGGGCTGTACAACAGAGCCGTACAGGAGTGCCTTTGACAATGCCATTAAAAGGTTTCACAGCATGGGTTATAAGACGATAGAGGGACCTAACTGCAGGTGCGACAGTGGCATAGGTATCAGCAATACACCTAAGAAGTGCGCAGAAGAGCTGAACGAGAGCTATGCTTCTGCTGACAGTGATGTGCTTATATCCTGTGGTGGTGGCGAGCTGATGTGCGAGGTAGTGCCTTATATCGATTTTGAGCGCGTGAAGCAGTCAAAGCCGAAATGGTACATGGGCTATTCTGACAATACGAATTTCACATTTTTGGAGGCTACTATTGCAGATACAGCAGGTATTTACGGGCCGTGTGCGGGCAGCTTTGGCATGGAGGTGTGGCATGAGTCACTTACCGATGCATTTAATCTGCTTTGTGGCAGGAAGCTTTCATTTACCAATTACCCTATGTGGGAGAAGGAATCGATAAAGGATGAGAATGCTCCGTTTGTGGGCTACAACCTGACTGAAAAGTCGTGTATCAGCTCTATTCCTGCGGTGGCAAAGGAAAGCAGGCTTACCATGAGAGGCAGGCTGCTTGGTGGCTGCATGGATTGTCTTATCAATCTGCTTGGTACATCGTTTGACCATGTAAGGGAATTTAATGAGCGCTACAGTGATGATGGTATCATATGGTTCCTTGAGGCTTGTGACCTTAATGTGATGGGCATGAGAAGGGCTATGTGGCAGATGAAAAATGCAGGATGGTTTTCAAATGTAAAGGGCTTTCTTATCGGACGACCGGCGCACTTCGGAGAGGAAATGTTTGGCATAGACCACAGACAGGCGCTTTCATCACTGCTTAGAGAGTTTAATGTGCCAATCATCATGGACCTGGATATAGGTCATATGTCGCCGATGATGCCTGTGGTATGCGGAAGCATGGCAGATGTCAGCTTCGACGGAAGCAGCTTTACAATTTCGTATGATATAGAGCAGTAGATTGGAGGAAAAATGATTAGATTAATAAAGAAAAAAGCAAAGAGTATTGTATGTAGCGTGCTTGCTGCGGTGACACTGTTTACAATGAATCCGGCTGTATTTGCAACAGAGACAGCTACGCAGACTGATACAGTTTCAAGCGTTGATGTATCAGGCAGTGACTCAGCTGATAAGAGTAACACAGACAGTACTGCAGACAGCACAACGACAGCCGGCAGTGAGGCAAACGACAAGGTGACCATCAGCAAAAATGATAAGCCATACTTAAGTCTTGGAGCAGACCTTACACCGGATCAGAGAGCGACAGTGCTTGGATTTATGGGAATCGAGCTCACTGATCTGGACAATTACGATGTGGTCTATGTAAATAATGATGAGGAGCACAAGTACCTCGATTCATACATCAGCAAGAGCGAGATTGGCACAAGGTCACTTTCCTCAGTACTCATTACAGAGGATAAAAAGGGTGCGGGTCTTAGTGTTTCCACACACAATATCAATTACTGTACGGTAGGAATGTACAAGAATGCGCTTGCCACAGCAGGCATAGCTGATGCTAAAATCATAGTCGCAGGACCGTTCCCTATTTCCGGAACGGCAGCACTTGTAGGCACACTAAAGGCATACGAGGAGATGACAGGCAAGAAGCTTGACGACAAGGTGACAGACGCAGCGATGGATGAGCTTGTCACAACAGGAGAGCTCAACAAGAGCATTGACGGCGATTCGCAGGATATCGAGGCAATGATTGCAGACCTAAAGAAGCAGCTTGCCGATGGAGGGCTCAAGGATGAGAGCCAGATAAAGGATGCGATAAAGGAGGCTGCAAAGGATTACGACCTGAAGCTTTCTGACGATGATATTGCAAAGCTGACATCGCTTCTTATGAAGCTTAAGGATGCCAATATCGACTGGGATTCAGTAATTAACCAGGCACAGGACTGGGCATCAAAGCTTGGCGATAAGATAAATGACCCGGGCTTCTGGGAAAAGATTGGTAACTTTTTCATGGATTTATGGGATAAGATAAAATCCCTGTTCAGCTAGAAAAGCTACAGGAGACAGTAAGAATAAGCAGAATATGAATCAGACAACTCCCTGAAACGTAAGCATTAGCTGCACGTTGAAGGGAGTTTTTTTATCATTAATAAAAAAATAATAAATTTCTGCCGAATACATTGATACAAAGGTCATATTCTATTATAATTAAATGGATAATGGATTAATGTAAACAATGCACATAAGAAAGATGGGATTTGATGATAAAGATAAATAAATTTCTGGCAGCCTCTGTCGTTACATTGTCATTAGCCGCATGTGACCTGGCACCATACAGCAGCATAGCAGTCTATGCGGATCAGGCGGCTAAGGTTGTGTGTGATGAGAGATACTGGGTAGCGGCGAGAAGCGGACCGGGCACAGAGTATGAGCTGGAGCACAAGCTTTCAAACGGCAAGGATATCACTATTCTTGAGCAGACCACAGGTGCAGACGGCAAGGTGTGGTACAAGGCGAAGTACAATCTGGCAGCAAATAACGAGGAGTGTGTCAGCTATATAAGGTCTGATTTTGTATCAGCAGGTACCGGCACAGCTGCATCAGACAATGCGCAGACAGGGGATGCTTCGGCAGACACCGGCAATGCGGATGCCATACAGCAGAATAATGAGGAGCAGCTTGCCCTTGCAACCGCATCGGGAGCATATGCTACAGGTACGATTACAGGTGGCAATGTGTATGTCCGCAATGCAGCAGGCACATCCGGCACTACCAAGGTTGTCTCACTCAACTGGAACCATCAGGTTGACATAATTGGAGAGACCAGGGTAAACGGTGTGGTCTGGTACAATGTCAAGGGTACTTTAAACGGCAAGGCATTTACGGGCTGGACTATCAGTACATACATAAAGGTGACATACAATAATAGCGGAGACAATACTGATTTTGTCACGGCTATGAAGAATGCAGGCTTTCCTGACAGCTATATTCCAAACCTTACAGCTCTTCACAATAAGTATCCAAGCTGGACATTTGAGGCTGTAAATACAGGTTTGAATTGGGATACGGTGATTGAAAATGAAAGTGTAAACGGACTTAATCTGGTATCCAAATCAGCAGACAATGCCAAGAAATCCACAGCTGCCGGAGCATATAACTGGTCAACAAATACGTGGGTTGAGTACGAACCGGGATGGGTGTCAGCAAGCAGTGCCTATATTGCTTATCTCATGGATCCAAGGAATTTTCTTGATGAGACCAATATTTTTCAGTTTCAGAGTCTGGCATACAGTCCGAATGAGGCACTTGAAGGTGTCAAGTCCATAGTAAAAGGCACATTTATGGAGGGAACAAAGACCTATTCCAACAATGGCGAGAAAATCAATTATGCAAGCACATTCATGGATGTGGCAAAGAGCAGTGGAGTAAGTGCATACCATATAGCATCGCGTATAAAGCAGGAGCAGGGACAAAAGGGAACGAGCCCTCTTATTTCGGGTACATATTCCGGATACGAAGGATATTATAATTATTTTAATTTTAGTGCAACCGGAAACACGAAGGATAAGATTTATAAAAATGGTCTGTCTTTTGCCAAGAAGCAGGGCTGGAATACAAGAGTAAAGTCCATAAGCGGCGGAGCTGTAAAGGTGGGCAGCAATTATATAAATAAGGGTCAAAATACACTGTATTTTGAGAAGTTTAATGTAGTAAATACAAGCTCGCTGTATTTCCATCAGTACATGGGCAATGCCACAGCGGCTCTTACTGAGGGACAGAGTCTGGCTAAAGGATATTCAGACAAGAATCAGGCTTTTGTATTTAAAATACCTGTATACAACAATATGCCATCGTCAGCAGTGGGCTTCGATAAAGCTGGCGATACCAATAACTATCTGCAGTCGCTTGCGATAAGCGGTGTAACACTCACACCGGCCTTCAATGGAGCGACAACAAGCTATTCAGCAGTTGTTTCAAATGCTATAAGCTCAGTGACTGTTTCGGCAGATGCAGTTTCAGGAAACAGTGGTGTTTCAGGCACAGGAAGCTATTCGCTTGCTGTCGGAAATAATACAATTAAGGTAAAATGCAAGTCGCAAAGCGGTGATACAAGAACATACACTATCAATATAAACAGGCAGGCGGCATCTGTAAATAATGCAGGTGGCAATAATAATCAGAACAATAATAACCAAAATAATACAGATGTAAACATAACATCAGGTAAATACAGTATAGGTACTTATATTACAGGCATTGAGCCTGGAACCGGTGCAGCTGATTTTGTGAAGAATATAGCAGTATCAGCATCAGGTACTGTAAAGCTTCTGACAAGCTCAGGCTCAGAAAACAGCGGAAAGATTGCAACAGGCAATAAAGTGGCTGTTTATGATGCTTCAGGTAATCTGAAAAAGACATACGATATTGTTATATATGGAGATATCAATGGTGATGGTGCTGTAAATGCTCTTGATATGATTAAGCTCAACAGACATATCTTAGGAAAGGGAACACTCACAGGTGCTTATCTGGAGGCAGCTGATGCTAACAGAAAGGGTGATGGTGGAAATGCCCTTGATATGATAATCATGAACAGACACATACTGGGCAAATCAAAGATATCGCAGAATTAGAAATGTGAGGAAAGATATGAAGAAATTATTTGGATGTATATTATCACTTGTTGTGGCGGTGATGCTTGTTTTCACACCTGCCGAGCATGTATATGCGCAGGGACTTGGTCTCAGTGTCAGCTCAAGCTCTATAGCTGTTGGAAAAACAGTTAAGGTGACTGTTTCCATGCCGTCTGGATATTTTGGTACTGTAGTTATCTCAAGCTCTGACGAGGGAGTACTGAGTAACGGAGGAGATGGTGTGGCCAATATTGGTGACGCCGCAGGATATCCCACATCGCAGTCATTTTCATTTACGGCGAAGGCTGCAGGAAGCTGCACTATAAAGGCATATTGTACAGTTGTAGGAGATGCAGAGGGCAACGATGCCGGAGGTACAATTACCGGTGCCAGCACGAAGGTGACGGTAAAAAGTGCTTCATCAAACAATGATTCAAACAGCAACAAGGATAACAAGGACAATTCCGGCAGCAATACCGGCAATGACAACAATGCAAATAAAGATAATGAAAACAAAGAGGAAAAGAAATCCTCAAACGCATCTCTTGGTTCGCTTGTTATCTCAGCAGGTATGCTTTCCCCTGAGTTTTCTGCTGCGACAAAGGATTACACAGCTACAGTAGATTACAGCTGTTCAAGCCTTGCGGTTACAGCAAATCCGGCTGATTCCAAGGCGAGTGTGACATCGGTCACAGGCAATGATTCACTTGAGGTTGGAGAGAATACGGTCAGCGTTGTTGTGACAGCAGAGGACGGCAGCACAAGCACATACAATATAGTTGTTACCAGAAGAGCCGAGGATGATCCGGAGAATGCAGATAAGCAGGATAACTGGAAGAAGTTCGATATAAATGGCACAGAGTGGACTATGGTAAATGACATTCCGGAGGATGTTGTTCCTGAAGGCTTTGAGCACTCAAAGACAGTGATTGACGGACTTGAATACAATACCCTTCATGGCACCTTCGGTGATATCACGCTTGTGTATTTACAGTCGGAAAGCGGCAATGGGCTTTTTGTATATGATGCTGCCCAAAATGCAGCGTATGAGTATGTCCGTATCAATTCCGAGTCACATTTTATCGTGGTTTTACTGCCTAAGGTGGATGATGTACCTGAGGGATATAATGAGATATCGCTCTCCATAGAGGGCAAGGGTGTGGCAACAGCCTACCAGACCAAAGCCGAAAAAACCGATGATCAGACAAAGGATTTTTACCTCGTATATGCCATGAATGACAATGGTGAGAGTGGCTGGTACACATATGATAGCGTAGATGGCACATATATGAGGACCGAGCTCAGCACACCTACAGTGGCACAGGAGGAAAACGATGCGGTAAAGAGTGAGCTTGTTCCGGGAATTGCCAATAAATATCTTGTTTTAGCTGCAATACTGGTTCTTATTATCATTATTCTGTTACTGTTGCTTATTGTATCAGCTGTGAAAAACAGAAAATATAAGGCAATGGACTATCATGATGACGATGATGATGTAGATGATGCAGCAGAAGATGTATCAAATGAAGCTTTGGAAGAAACAACTGATGAAACTGCGGACGAGATAGCAGATGAGCTGGAAGAAGAGGTTACAGAAGAGCCGTTAGATGAAGTGGCAGGAGAAGCTGCAGAAGAGTCGGTGGATGAAGTGGCAGGAGAAGCTGCAGAAGAGTCGGCAGGTGAAGCCGCAGAAGAAACAGCAGATGAAGCTGTAGAAGAGCCGGCAGATGAAGTCGCAGAAGAAACAGCGGAAGGTGCTGCAGATGAGCAAAAGATGGCTACGTATGAAAATATATCAAATGCATCCTATGTCGGAAGAACCGTAGAAATTACACCTGATTCTAAGAAAGCTGTTGAGAATGAAAACTCTGAGTTTGATTTAAAAGACGATTCAAGGCAGGAAAACGTTTCTGACACAGAAAACGATGCTGATGAGGATGCTTTAAAGAATCAGCTTCAAAGGGCACTTGATGGATTTGTCAATGAGGGAAATAAGCCGTCTGAGACTATAGACAGTAGTGCAGAGGACGACAATGAAGATGACAGCGAAGATGATGATTTGCAGTTCATCGACTTAAATTAGTGAATATGACTGGAGGATATGACTTGAAACCATATACAAGTAAGGCTAAAAAAGCAATAGATTTGGCTGCACGTATATCAAAGAAAATGAATTACAGCTATGTTGGAACAGAGCACATACTGGCTGGCCTTATAAAAGAGGGCACCGGTGTGGCAGCTGAGGTTCTAACAGCCTGCAATGTGGAATATGATAAGCTTATTTCGATGATTGAAGACCTGATTTCACCGGGGGATAACATCGAAGTGATGGACAGGGATGGCTATTCACCAAGGACACAGAGAGTATTGGAGCGTGCATCGGAGGAAGCCGATAGATTTGAGTGCAATGAGATAGGTACAGAACACTTGCTGATGGCTATAGTACTGCAGGGAGACTGTGCAGCTGCAAGACTTTTAAACACCATGGGTGTTAACAGTCAGAAGATGTTTATAGATATTCTTGGTGCGATGGGTGAGGATCCGTCTGCATACAGGGATCTGATGAAAAGCTATGGTACATCATACAATTCTGCGACTCCTGTATTAGATCAGTATTCCAGAGATTTGACAGATATGGCAGAGGCAGGGCTTCTTGACCCTGTTATAGGCAGAAAAAAGGAGATGGAGCGCGTTATCCAGATACTTTGCCGTCGTGGCAAAAACAATCCATGTCTGATTGGAGAGCCGGGAGTGGGCAAGACCGCTATAGTAGAAGGACTTGCGCAGGATATAGTCAGTGGCAATGTTCCGGATATTCTTTTGGGAAAGAGACTGGTTTCCCTTGATATGTCCGGGCTTGTAGCCAAATCAAAGTATCGTGGTGAGTTTGAGGAGCGTATCAAGAAGGTGATAAGCGAGGTTTCAAATGCCAAAAATGTACTGCTTTTCATTGATGAGCTTCACACTATAATAGGTGCAGGAGGAGCAGAAGGTTCGTTAGATGCATCTAACATATTAAAGCCTGCGCTTGCCAGAGGCGAGGTACAGGTAATCGGCGCCACTACCATAGAAGAGTATCGCAAATACGTGGAAAAGGATGCTGCGCTTGAGCGCCGTTTCCAGCCGGTGATGGTTGAGGAGCCGGGTGCGGATGAGACAATAGAGATACTCACAGGATTAAAGGGAATCTATGAAAAGCATCATGGTGTCATCATAACAGATGAGGGTGTGAAAGCAGCAGTAAACCTTTCTGCACGATATATAAATGACAGATTTTTACCTGATAAGGCGATAGACCTGATGGATGAAGCGGCAGCCAGGATAAGGCTTAAGAATCTGACATCATCTGACGAGCTGCTTGCTCTGAAAAAAGAGATAACAGATAAGCAGAACCGGGTGGAAAATGCTTTATCGAAAGGAGATCTCACAGCTGCCGGTGCGCTTATGTCAGAAAAGAAAGTACTTGAAAATAAACAGCAGAAGCTTATGAGAAAGAACCGTCGCACAGGAGCCAAAAATCAGCCTGTAGTCGGCGAAAATGAGATAGCGGATGTAGTATCGGGATGGACCAAAATACCTGTAAATAAGCTTACAGAGTCAGAGGCAGGACGACTTGCAAAGCTTGAACAGATACTTCACAAGCGTGTAATAGGACAGGAGGAAGCTGTTTCTGCTGTCGCAAAGGCAGTCAGACGAGGCCGTGTTGGTTTAAAGGATCCTAAGAAGCCGATTGGCTCATTCCTGTTTTTGGGACCGACAGGAGTAGGTAAGACGGAGGTGTCAAAGGCGCTTGCTGAGGCTGTCTTTGGAAAAGAAGATGCCATGATACGTGTTGACATGTCAGAGTACATGGAAAAGCATAGTGTTTCAAAGATGATTGGTTCACCACCGGGATATGTGGGCCATGAGGAGGGCGGACAGCTCTCAGAGAAGGTCAGACGCAATCCTTTTTCTGTTATACTGTTTGATGAGATAGAAAAAGCACATCCTGATGTGTTCAATATACTTTTACAGGTGCTTGATGATGGCAGAATCACTGATTCACAGGGGCGCACGGTTGATTTCAAGAATACAATAATCATCATGACATCAAATGCAGGAGCTTCTTCTATTATAGAACCAAAGCGCCTTGGTTTTGGCGCTGGTGAGGATGAAAAGCAGGATCACGAGCGTATGAAGAACAGTGTCATGGAGGAGGTCCGCCGTATATTTAAACCTGAGTTTTTGAACCGGATCGACGAGACTATTGTATTTAGAGCTCTCAACAAGGATGACATGAAGCATATAGTGACACTTCTTGTAAAGGAGCTTAAGAAACGCTGTAAAGAACAGCTTGATATAGAGCTCACAGTGCGCGACAGTGCAAAATCCTTTATCGTGGATAAAGCCTATGACAGAAAATATGGCGCAAGACCTCTTAAACGAAAACTTCAGGAGGAGATTGAAGACCGTATGTCAGAGGATATTATTACCGGCAAAATTAAGCGCGGCAATAAGGTAATAATTTCTACGAAAAACAAACAAATTTCATTGACTGTTGAGTAGAATTGGATTTATAATTAATATATCAATATAGCTACGGGAGGATAAAAATGGCTGTAATAAGTGAATTAATCCGTACTGAGGAAAACGGAAAGCTCAGCTTCGGAGATTATACATTGGCTGCAAAGGCAAAGCTTGACAATTTTGAGAAGGATGGAGATATCTACAAGGTAAAGACCTTTAAGGAGATTACAAAGCTCGAAAGAAACGGACTCTTTGTATACGAGTCTGTTCCGGGAACAGCGGTTATGGATTTCGAGGAGACTGCTGATACAGTGACATTTACTGTGGAGGGACCTGAGGATGCTCAGATTACTCTTGGCCTTGAAGAGGAGACAGAGTACGAAATTGATATAGCTGGAGCTGTTGCAGGTACTATGAAGACAAATCTCGGCGGCAAGCTCAGCTTAAGCGTAGAGCTTGAGGGTGTTGATTCAGTCGATATCAAAGTATCAAGAAAATAGAGCATATTTTTAGCCCGGTGAAAGCCGGGCTTTTTGTATTTTATAAAGGAGAACAATATGGCAAAAGGAAAGACCTCTGTATTTTTCTGCCAGGAATGTGGTTATGAATCGGCAAAATGGATGGGACAGTGCCCGGCCTGTAAGGAATGGAATACATTTGTAGAGGAGACCGTAGATAAAAAGTCGATAAGCTCGTCGGGAAAAGTAAAAAAAGAATCAAAGGCGTCACAGGTTCTGCCTCTTTCGGCAGTAAAAAGCGAGAAAGAGGAGCGTATAGTGACAGGTATAGCCGAGTTTGACAGAGTACTTGGTGGAGGAATTGTGAGGGGGTCACTTGTGCTTGTGGGAGGGGATCCGGGTATAGGAAAATCCACGCTTCTACTTCAGGTATGCAGGGAACTTTCACAAAAAAAGGTGCCATTACTTTATGTGTCAGGTGAGGAATCCCTGCATCAGATAAAGATGCGTGCCGACAGACTTGGTGATTTTACCGATTCACTGGAGCTTTTATGTGAGACAAGTCTTGATATAGCAAAGGACGTGATTCAACGAAAAAAACCGGAGGTTGTTGTAATAGATTCCATCCAGACTATGTACAATGAGGAGATAGCGTCGGCACCGGGCAGTGTCTCACAGGTCAGGGAGACAACCGGAGTGCTTATGCAGCTTGCAAAGACTCTGGGTATTTCTGTTTTTATAGTAGGACATGTGACAAAGGATGGTGCGGTTGCGGGGCCGAGGACGTTAGAGCATATGGTTGATACTGTGCTTTATTTTGAGGGTGACAGGTATGAGTCGTACAGGATACTTAGAGGTGTTAAGAACAGATTTGGTTCGACCAATGAGATAGGCGTATTTGAAATGAAGGCGGAGGGACTTGTTGAGGTGGAAAATCCGTCGGAGTATATGCTTAGCGGTAAGCCCGAGGGAGCATCAGGATCAATTGTCACATGTTCCATAGAGGGAAGCCGTCCGATACTTCTCGAGATACAGGCTCTTGTATGTCACAGCTTTTTTAATAATCCAAGGCGTACAGCAAATGGTACAGATTATAATAAAGTAAATCTACTCATGGCGGTCCTTGAAAAAAGAGCCAACCTGTCACTGTCAGACTGTGACGCTTATGTGAATATAGCAGGCGGTATAAGGATGAACGAACCGGCGATAGACCTTGGGATAGTGCTTGCAATCGCATCAAGCAAAAAGGATATTATAGTGCGTGAGGATACCATATGCTTTGGAGAGGTGGGCTTAAGCGGAGAGGTACGCGGAGTTACCATGTCCGAGCAGCGTGTTGCTGAGGCAAAGAAGCTTGGCTTTAAAAAGTGTATTGTTCCCAAAGTGTGTCTTGCAGGAGTGTCGCATATTAGTGGAATTGAGATTGTCGGTGTGGCAAATATCAAGGAAGCAATAGAGGCTGTCAGATAGTAATTGTGAGAATTGCATATAATAAACAGACAATTTAGAAAATTTGTGCTTTTTAAGATAGTTTTACTACTTTAATTAATTGCAGTAAATCCGTTGACATATGTGTGCCGGGATGATATTATATCAAAGCTGACTCGCGGGACACATTGAGTTGTAGAGCTTGTGAGTTACAATTTACAGACATGACTTTATAAATATTGCTTTGAAATAAGCTGATTAAAAAAGTCGTGAAAAAAGTTCTTGACAAATGAAAAACATTTTGATAGAATAAACAAGCTGTCGCAA
>OLXJ01000702.1_pt1 | contig 16116 bp, 8 predicted proteins | sample 1644591 | NCBI WGS metagenome assembly OLXJ01 (sample SAMEA103958150, study PRJEB25191) | human gut metagenome | biome: human-associated habitat [ENVO:00009003]; feature: intestine environment [ENVO:2100002]; material: feces | place: Germany | collected 2013/2015 | reverse complement strand
ATCGTAGCCTTCCACTGCATAAGTCATATACAGATAGTTAGTCAGTTCCGGATGTTCGGAAGCAACTGTATTAATACGTTTTACAGCCGGGAGGATACCCATAGATTTACGATGAGCACGCACTGCCAGGTTTTCTTTCTCCATGTTTCCGGTTGGATTCAGTACGAAACGGGCAATCTGGAAGTCAGAGAAACCTAACACTTTAGCTTCACGCATTACATCGGCAGGTATATCTTCTACCTTATTATAGGTAGACAGTTTCGCTTTGTAGTCTACGATATTTTTCAGTTTGCCAAGGAACCAGGGATCGATCTTAGTCAGGTCATGAATACGTTCGATGGTATAACCTTCTTCCATTGCTTGTGCGATAGAGAAGATACGCAAGTCAGTCGGACGGGAAAGTTCTTTATCCAAATCGTCAAAGTGCAGTTCGTCATTACCTACGAAACCATGCATACCCTGACCGATCATACGAAGACCTTTCTGGATGATTTCTTCAAAAGAGCGACCGATAGACATGATTTCACCTACCGATTTCATGCTTGAACCGATTTCACGGGATACACCGGCAAACTTCGTCAAGTCCCAACGAGGGATTTTACAGATATAGTAGTCAAGTTGCGGAGCTACGTATGCAGAATTCGGAGTCCCCATCTCACCAATCTGGTCGAGTGTATAGCCGAGTGCTACTTTAGCAGCAACGAATGCCAACGGATAACCGGTAGCTTTAGACGCCAATGCAGAAGAACGGCTCAAACGGGCATTTACTTCAATCACACGGTAGTCGTCCGTATCAGAGTTGAAAGCATACTGAATGTTACACTCACCCACGATACCGAGGTGACGGATACATTTAGTAGAAAGTTCCTTCAACAGAGTCAATTCTTTATCATCCAGTGAACAGGTAGGAGCCACTACGATGGATTCACCGGTATGGATACCCAGCGGGTCAAAGTTTTCCATGCTGGCTACTGTGAAGCAATGGTCGTTAGCGTCACGGATCACTTCAAATTCGATTTCTTTCCAGCCTTTCAACGATTCTTCTACCAGAATCTGTTTAGAGAAAGCAAAGGAGCTTTCAGCCAATTTCAGGAATTCTTCTTCGTCGGCACAGATACCGCTACCAAGACCACCCAATGCATAAGCAGAACGTACCATGACAGGATAACCGATTCTGCGTGCAGCAGCAATGGCATCTTCCATGTTTTCTACTGCCTGGCTAACCGGAGTCTTCATCTCGATTTCGTTCAGTTTCTTCACGAACAAATCACGGTCTTCTGTATACATGATAGCTTCTACCGATGTACCAAGCACCTTTACTCCGTATTTATCAAGAATACCCTGTGTGTAGAGTTCCGCACCGCAGTTCAACGCAGTCTGTCCGCCGAATGCCAGCAAGATACCATCAGGACGTTCTTTCTTGATAATTTCTTCTACAAAATAAGTAGTTACGGGAAGGAAATACACTTTATCTGCAATTCCTTCAGAAGTCTGAATGGTTGCGATGTTCGGGTTTACCAATACTGAGCTGATACCTTCTTCTTTCAAAGCTTTCAGTGCTTGTGAACCAGAGTAGTCGAACTCTCCGGCTTGTCCGATTTTGAGTGCTCCAGAACCCAAAACGAGAACTTTCTTGATTTCCTTTTCCATTTCTTTTGTTGTTATAATAAGTTGTTATTTCTAAGTTCGTCCATAAAAAAAATGCGTTACCCTCAAAAAAGGATTAACGCATTACCAAAGAACTAAAATATCGTTTTTGGAGAAAAGAGAAGAAGCCTGCCGTTTCCGGGTGAAAAACATCCGAATGGAGATAATACTTGCTTCTGATTTCCTGTTGATTCATTGTTGACTTCAAAATTTGTGCAAAGTAACGACATATTTTGCAAATGACAAAAAGAAACGTTCATTTTTTACTGAAATAGTTTACCGCGTCAATGAAACGGTTGTTTTTTCCGTTAGCTTTTTAATGAATACTTTTTTATCATAGTAAGCACAAATCATGAAGTAACTACATTTTGATGTATCTTTCAGTTTTTATCCTTATCTTTGTCGCCATTATATAATAAGGTAATAAAATATGGGAAAAGAAAAAATCATATTGACGGGCGACCGTCCTACCGGAAGACTTCATATCGGTCACTATGTAGGCTCGTTGAAACGCAGAGTTGACCTGCAAAACGCAGGTGATTATAGCAAGATGTTTATCTTCATTGCCGATTCGCAGGCATTGACAGACAATATAGACAATCCGGAGAAGGTGCGTCAGAATGTAATTGAAGTAGCCCTTGACTATCTGGCTTGTGGCATAGATCCGTCTAAAGCTACCATCTTCATACAGTCGCAAATTCCGGAATTATGCGAGCTTAGTTTCTATTATATGGACCTTGTAAGCGTATCTCGCCTGCAACGTAACCCGACTGTGAAATCGGAAATCCAGATGCGTAACTTTGAAGCAAGTATTCCTGTAGGTTTCTTCACTTATCCTATCAGCCAGGCAGCGGACATCACAGCATTCCGTGCAACAACTGTCCCTGTGGGTGAAGACCAGGAACCAATGCTTGAACAGGCTCGTGAAATCGTTCGCCGTTTCAACTATATATATGGTGAGACATTGGTAGAACCGGAAATCCTGTTGCCGGACAATGCAGCCTGCCTGCGTCTTCCGGGAACTGACGGTAAAGCTAAAATGAGTAAATCACTCGGAAACTGTATCTACCTTTCGGAAGAACCGGAAGAAATCCAGAAGAAGATCATGAGTATGTATACCGATCCGGGACATCTCCGTGTACAAGACCCGGGAAAGATTGAAGGTAACACCGTATTCACTTACCTTGACGCCTTCTGCCTCCCCGAACATTTCGAACGCTACTTACCGGATTATCCGAATCTGGCAGAATTGAAAGCACATTATCAACGCGGCGGACTGGGCGACGTAAAAGTGAAACGTTTCCTGAATTCTATTATGCAAGAAATACTCGAACCGATTCGTAATCGTCGTAAAGAGTTCAGCAAAGATATTCCGGCTATCTATGACATGCTTCAGCAAGGATGCGAAGTAGCCAGAGCTGCTGCTGCCGAGACTTTGGCAGATGTGAAAAAAGCAATGAAGATTAATTATTTCGATGACAAGGAGTTAATCGAGGAACAGGTAAAACGTTTCTCACAGGAATAAGGAAGTTTGCATAAAAACGTATCATATAAAGTAAAGGCTGCCTACTCTAAGAAAGAATGGCAGCCTTTATTATAATATATAATTTAAGATTTAGCTAACTTCATCTTCATCATTCTTGAATAATACATCCTTTAATTTCTGATAAAGGAATGAAAGTATCAGTAATATCAGTCCGAGAATGATGAATACAATGATCTTACCGATAGTAGGCATTGCCCACAAATCATCAAATACAAGTTTAAGCAGAACGATTCCAAAAGTCGAAAGGCTTATCATGCGCATGACTTTCTGATGCAAACGCATCCCTAGTCCCATCTGAACAAATCCGGCAATACTTAATGAAAGCGAAAGTCCGGCACTGAAATCATCCACTCCTACCTGCCAGAGGAAAGAGCGTACCATTGTCACCCAAAGAAGAGTGACCAGAATATTGAGATAAATAGTGAAACGACTCTTGATGCCGATTAATAGATAGTATTGGCGTGCCACATAGCATATATTCGCTATTACAAATGCTGCCGTGAACCATCGTAGTACAACAGGCACAAAAGCCATGTTCTCCCATTGATCTCCCCATATATTTATGATATATACAAGCGTATTTATCCCAATAGCTAACATATAGAAAGTCAGACATTGGGTGATCGGGAATCGTTTTCTAAAAGAATAACAAACACTCGAAATGGCAATGGCAGTAAACAAGAACATTGCTCCGCTCCTCGTAGCTCCCTCAAAATGCAGGTGAAACTCCATCATAAATGTATAATAAAGTATGGCTACAGAGACAAAAAGCATGAAAGGATTCCAGAAACCATATTCCAGTTGACGGGCTGTAGAGAAGAATGGTCTATAATACCCCATCAACAGAGCAAATGCTCCCATAGCCAGCCCTACAAACAAAGAGGTGGCAAATGAACTGTTCAGGAAAATAGTGCTGACAGCATGATGCTCATGCATTACTACATTATATATATCCATCAGGTAAGAAATAAAGGTGAGTCCCACCAGTATCTTTGCCGCATATTCATATACCCGGATTCTCGACTTGATATAAAGCCATAATAATAACACCATTTCTGACGCCCAAACTAATGTTATACAGTTTCCATCCAACTGAATCGGAACGGTAATAGAGACAAATGTCAACACAAGCCCCAGAGTGGTATACACCAGGAATTTATAGTCTTTCCGGCTCTTCCATAACCAAAGCACCAGTCCTAAATTAACAAGAGCAATGAACAGGCTCAACAAACCGCTTGCTTTGAAAGACCATCCCATATTCCGCAAGAACAAAGCTCCCGAAAGCAGATAAATAAAGTTATTCGTTATAATGACGAATACCAGCCCCCGACTCATTGTTCGCATATCTTCCCCACGAAGAATAGAGAACACCGGAAGTAGAAAGATAAAATAAAACAGAGTGGTAAACAAAAACAAGTGCCCCGAAATAACTGTAGAACTGGAGGTATAGCTAAATAAAAGAAAGATTCCCATTATCAGCCAGGTAAAGACAAATGAGATCATCGGAAGCTCACCCCACTTCTTATAAATGGAAAGTCCGAACATACCGAGATTCAGGATACTTACATAAGTGAACAGTACCAGATAACTTCCCTCTCCACTGCTTACGATGAAAGGTGCAAGAAATCCTCCGACAAGTGAAATGATGGCCAGTTCGCGCCGATTGTATACCACAGACAAAACAGACATAAATACAGTGACGCCTATCAGAATGATAAACGCCATAGTCTGCGAGAAGATATGATAATAATGGAATGCAATGGCAACCGTAAGATAGAATACAGCAAAAGCACCACCCGCAAGCAACGAGCTAAATGTACGATACTTCTTTTGCAACCGTTCGGCAACGACCAGCAATACAGCTCCCGTCAGAAAACCAAGTACGGTACGGAAAGTCTCATTGATCCAATTCTTATCAATAGCATACTTCACAAAGAAGCCTACACCGATGACGAATATTAGGATACCGATCTTTCCGAAGAGATTCTCACCGATGAACTTCTCATAGTTCACTTGTTTCTTTTGTTTCGGAACAGCCTCAACACAAACATCTTCCAGTTCTGTTTCAACCGTCTTTTCACGTGTTCCTTCCAGTGCCTCACGGATAACTGTTTCAACAAACGGCTTCTGTTTTTCCGGTACAGTTTCTTTTTGCTGTTTAGTCTCTAGTGTCGAAGTTTTTTCTATTATTTGAGGTGATGCAGAGATATCTTCGTTTTCCTTTTTCAATGCTTCTCCTTCAAGCTTTACCTTTTCAGTAACCCCTCTTTGCTGAACTTTGAGATAATCATCCATCCGTTTTTTTATCTCGTTCAGTTCTCTTTCTATCTTCCCAAAACGATTATCCAGCCTACTCAATAAAACAAAAAACATAATTAAAACGAGTAGTGCGTATACGGTATTTATATCGTCCATAATATTTTAGATTTGAGTTCCATATCACAAATATATAAAATATTGCTACACAGAGCGATTATTCCAGTAAGAATGATTCAAATCAAGAGTGAATTAACAGAGATTCAAGCCCTTTCACTTTGCTTTGTATGTAATTTCATTATAGCTAATCAGAATATCATTATAGCTAAAAGGAAGATGCTAATAGCAAAAACAAATATGCTAATAGATTATTTTTTTCATTGGGATGATTAAAAAAAACATTGCAGTGTTTGCCACAATTAATGCAATGATTTTAGAAAGCACTGTAATGACATTTTTTCGATATGTAATGTGATGAATACGGTAATGAGAAGCCCTCCCTTCACCCGCAAACAGTTTATTCATCGAGAGTTCAGAAGAAAGGTGAAGAGGATTGAAAAAATAGCTATTTGCAGGGGAAGTGTGGAGTACCTCTTATTCCCCCTCTAAAGCGTAGCTTTAGGTAGGCAAAAGCTATGCTTTACGTTCCCTAAAGCTATGCTTCTTCAAGGTAAAACAACCTACATTTATAATCAGTGTAAGCGCTTCCATATACCTCAAACTCATAATCAAAAGCCCAGGCAAGTATTAATGGTCCTAAAATAAGAAAAGAAAAGGCAGCTGAAAGCGAAAATACCTTATTTCAGGATTCGCTTTCAGCCGCCTTCTCTCTTTCAGCAGGCGATCACAAAGAATCGCCGAATACTGAAATTATATGATTACTGTGCTGATTCGACCAATACTACACGGTTCAGAATCGGTTGACCGAATTTGTCAACACCACCACCGGCTGCAACTTTCAATCTATCGGCAGAGATGCCATACTTCTTAACTAACAAGTCTTTAACAACCTGTGCACGTTCCAAACTTAACTTCTGATTGAAAGCAGGAGTACCGGTTGCAGAGTCAGCATATCCGTTGATTGTGTATGTAGCGTTCGGAGATTCTTTTATCTTGCTGGCAAGATATGACAAGTTCATTTCTTCCTGCGGAGACAATTTATCAGAACCGATCTTGAAGAATACAGTACGTGGAGCAATATTAGTATCTGTTATAACAACTTCTTCAGTATCTTCTACTTCAACCGGTTGTTGTGCATTTGCCAACTGCTGTTGTAATTGCATATTAGCTGCTGCCATTGCATTCATCTGGTTACGCATCTGGTTTAATTCAAGTTCAGAGATAATCTGTGGAACCGGACGTTGGAATCCGCGAGTCGGGAAATAATAAGTCACCCCGATGGTAGCACCTAAAATACCATCATAATCGGGTTTACCTCCATGTTCTCCGTCAAACTTGCCTTCCAGACCTGTTGCACTCAATTCCAGATTCAAGTCAACAGCATTCGACAAACGGAAGCGGTTGATAATACCTGCATTGAAAGTAGCGGAGTTAGTGTGAGGACGAGAATAAGCATGAGCCCAACCGGCACCAATATAAGGGATAATTTCATATACACGGTTCGGATTGTATCCACCGAAAAGTGCATTCAGGTTAATCATCAAATCACCATGCAAGTTCATGTAGTCCCATCTTTGTTTGTAAGAACCGTCTTCTCTCGGACCACCCACTACATAATTAGCAGTTTCGCTGGTAGTGAATCCTTTTGCCTGCAATCCGCTGTATTGCAAACGCAATCCGAATCCCGGAGTTACCCATTTGCCGACAGACACGTTAAATGTAGGAGCAACACGGTCTCTGAATTTGCCGATATGGTCATTGTTTCCATATAGCACCTGGGCGCCGCCTCCTACAGAGAAGAACCAGTTACTCCAGAAAGGATTAGTTATTACTTGATATTTATCTTGCACCTGAATCACTTCGTATTCAGTTACAGTCATTGTCTGCTGCGCAGAAGCGACAGACGCAACGCCGGCAAATGCCAGCAACATCAGAATCTTTTTCATATACCTAATAGTTAAGTGGTTATTTAAATCTTTTTCTTTGTTGAACTATTTAAATAACACGAACCGAACTAAAAGGTTTTAGAAAAAGATGAAATTATTTGTTTTATTTGAATAATCTTTCGATGTCCTCCTCCTTAATGGTTGTCAAAACGGTTTTCCCATCGGGTGTGTAATTCGGTGAGGGACAGGCAAAAAGGTTGTCTACAAGGCTTACCATTTCTTCATTACTCAACACCTGTCCGTAGACAATAGCCGCTGCCCGCGCCAATGTTAATGCCAGAATATTTTGGATTTCTTCCTTAACGTCATTCCCTTTTTCCATCGCTGTATGTAGCATATTACGCACCAGTTCGACCGGATTCAGTCCTTCAATACCCGAAGGGATGCCATTGATGGCATAGCTACCGCCTCCCAGATTGCTCAAATCGAAGCCGACTGCCGACAAATCATCCATAATGCTTTGAAGAACAGCAGCTTCTGAAGCCGGTAATTGTAATATTTCCGGGAAGAGAACGCCTTGAGATACTCCCTGTTTCTGTTGAATCTGTACCATATAGCGATCAAAAAGCACCCGTATATGTGCCCGGTGTTGATCGATTAGCATCAGACCCGATTTAACTGAAGTCAAAATAAACCGCCCTTTAAACTGCAAATGCTGATTTCCTTTTTCCATCACCGGTTCGTTGGCATACAAAGTAGAAGAAGCGGCGGATGTCACCGTCTCTATCTTTTCTTCCACGAAGGCCGGTTCGCCTCCAATAGAAGAATCCTCCCAATCCATTTCGGGTTCCGGCTGCGGATTATTCATCTTACTGGCTTTTGTCAGCCCTCCGTACAAATCCTCCCATTCTACTTTCGAACGACTATACGATCCGCCACCACCGCCACCGGCAGAGACTTTAAACGGATTATAATCTGTATTATAATGTACCTTCGGAGGTTCGGAAGATATCTTTTCCTCAAATGCCGGAATATCAGGCATATCCTCCGTATCAAAATCAATGGAAGGGATAGCACTGAACTTACCCAACGATTCCTTAACGGATGCTGAAAGTATCTGCCAGATGGCCTGCTCATTCTCAAACTTGATCTCGGTCTTTGTCGGGTGAATATTCACATCAATATTAGCCGGATCTACATCAAAATAGATAAAATAGGAAATCTGTTCACCGGCGGGAATCAACTGCTCATAAGCCTCCATGACTGCCTTATGAAAATAAGGATGGCGCATATAACGTCCGTTGACAAAGAAATACTGATGGGCTCCTTTCTTACGGGCAGTCTCCGGTTTGGCTACGTATCCGGAGATTTTCACCATGGTAGTGTTCACGTCTATATTCAGTAATTGCTGGTTGAGCTTCTTACCGAAAATAGCAAGAATACGCTGGCGTAACTGTGATACCGGAAGATTGAACAGTTCCGAATCATTACTATAAAGCGAAAAGGCAACTTCCGGATGCACCAAAGCGATACGCTCAAATTCGGCAAGGATGTTGCTCAATTCAGTGGAATTAGCCTTCAAAAATTTACGACGGGCAGGCACATTAAAGAACAGGTTCTTTACAGAGAAGTTACTTCCTTTAGAACAGGATATAGCCTCCTGGCTCTCCACTTGAGAACCCGCAATCACCAGTTTCGTTCCCAGTTCTTCCGATTCCGGACGCGTCTTCAGTTCTACCTGCGCCACTGCTGCGATGGATGCCAATGCTTCCCCACGAAATCCCATGGTACGCAAAGCAAACAAGTCCGCAGCTTCCCGTATCTTGGAAGTAGCATGCCGCTCAAAAGAGAGACGGGCATCCGTTTCGGACATTCCTTTTCCATCATCAATCACCTGAATACAGGTTTTACCCGCATCAGTCACTAACACATGTATATTTTGCGCATCTGCATCAATCGCATTCTCCACTAGCTCCTTGATAACAGATGCCGGACGTTGTATCACTTCACCGGCAGCAATCTGGTTAGCTACCGAATCAGGTAACAAATGAATGATATCGCTCATACTTCGTAAATTAACAATTAAAAACTCCAGCTTCCTGTTGCTAAATAATGCCACAGATAGAGAAGGAAGGCAATGATTATCAGTATGATTCCGAAAGAAACCGGTTTGCGGCCACTTGCTTTTCTTCTTTTCAAATGTGTAGTACCTTCGACGAATTTACCGCGAATATCTTCCGGATTAAATTCTTTCTCCGGCAGTATCCCCAAGTCACGTTTGGCGTTCTCCTCCATCTTAGCGAGCTTTTCTTTCCGCTCGTCTACATAAATGTATTGATGATTAAAGCCCCGGGGCTTTCTCATTGAGTTAAACATTCCCATACTACTTCATATTTATTAAGTTTCGCTTTTCTGTCTTTGGTCGCCGGTCGGTAGTCGGCTTCAATGTTTCTCCCGCACGCTTGCTGCGCCAGTTGAAAATATCGTCCTTATTTAGCGGACGGACATAGTCGAACCAGGCAAAAGTGGGAAGACGCAGTTTATCAGGCGGTATCTGGTCCATCGGATACATCGTTCCGTTGGATTTACCGATAAAAAGTCCTTTTTCCATTCTCTTATCCTTCATATAAAGATGCAGCATACTACCTTCCAAACAATTAAATCCGGTCATCGTACTGTCTTTCTCTTCAGGATAAAAAGCTGTCAGCACATTACCGATCACTTCAATATGGCGCATATCTCCATTAACGAAATAGGCTTTCATCTCCTTGCCGGACACTTGATTATAGTGAATAGAGTCTTTCATCTCCACTGTCAACGCCTGGTTGATAATGTGCGCCCAGTCAATCGTGCTGTCATTCATATAAATCTTGATCTGCTCACCAAGCAGTTGCTGTCCGTCATTCCAAAGAATAGGGTCAGTATACATGGTCATACAAGAATCTTTCGAATTATAGACCAGTGAGTCACATACTCCCTGAACATCTGTACGATACATACGTACTTTATGGTAAGCCTTCATCAACCGGTACAAAGAATCGGTATTCAGATTATAGGATACCATCTGCAAAGTATCCCCATGCATATAAAGACTGTCTCCCTGTGAATAATCGATAGCAACAGCACGTTTTGTTGCAAACGCAGAGTCCGTCAATTCATTATAGAAACAATAATCGCCCGTCAGCATATTCTTATTGATGGAGTCTGTCATCTTCACATTATCGAATGCTTCTCCGTAACCGATTACCCGGTCATAGAACAGACTGTCGCCTACAAGTTTCTTCCCCTGATTGGTCAGGACCGAACGGTCCAACAATTCCGCTTGTTCGGTCAATGTGTTATAGAATCCCCGTTCCGAATAGATATGATTATTATCACTGACAATATTGGAAGGTCCGAGAATCACTGCTATTTTGTTTTCGGTATTATACCTCAATGTATCGGAGGTCAACACAAACTTAGGGTTCACCAACTTCACATCATGGTTGAATACCGACTGTTTTGTTGCAGGGCTATATTCGCCCCAGTCAGAAGTCAGTACATTCTCTTCATCCATCAAAGTTCCCCCCTCGAAATAATATCCGAGATCGTAGAGACGGTCGTAGTTCAAGCTGTCCGTCAGCAGGGTCGTGTTCCGGTTAATCATCTTCACGTTTTCACGAAGTTGCGCAATTTGCGTCATTCCGTCATAATAAAGATAATCACCATAGATGAACAAGGTATCTCCCTGTTCCATACGCACATTGCTGAAGGCTTCTACGGAGTTGGTTTTCTCAAAAATCAGTGCACTGTCACAGTACATATACATACTGTCATGGCGCAACTTCACGTTACCAATCAACACCTGCACATCCGGACGTGCCAGCTTATCCGCCTGTCCTTCGTCAGCATGGAGCAAGTAAACTTTGGTCTTTTTATTCTCCGGTTGCTTCTTGTTGTCCGATTGTTTCTTATTACCCGCCGACGTTTTGGTTTTGGGAGCCGTCTTAGACGTATCCGCAGTCGATTTTGTCGAAGTCCCTGCCGTGGGTTTCTGTCCCGTCGGCCTCACTTGTGCCACAAGACATACACCAAACAGGCATAGAAAGCCTATAAGGAGCCATCTATGCCTGTCTTGTTGTTTATTTTTCTTATTCTTTTTCAGCATATAAAGTCAAAGCAAGGTTATATCAGTCATTCTTGACCCAACCCGGATACTTGAAGTCACACTTCTGCCAGTTTTCGTTGATGCGTACATAAGTGTGTTTTTGCTTGTTCAGAATCCATTTCTGCAACACCTCTTCGCGACGCTTATCCATTACGATTTCTTTCAGATCCTGATAGTCTTCCGCGATGGTTGCTTTATGACCATTGATTTTAGTTTTCAATTTCACGATAGCGCATACTTCTTTTCCATCTTTCTCATTAATCATTGTAAAAGCTTTGGAAATCTCGCCAACATTCATCTTATCCACTACCTTAGCAACGTCTTGAGGAAGATCCTGCATCTGGAACTTAGAAGTAGTGATACCTGAATGTTCATTGATGTTCACCATGATACCGTGATTGTTGCGGGTATCCTTATCTTGTGAGATAACGGCAGCGGCATCATCAAATGTGAATTTGTTAGCACGAATATCATCTGCAATAGAATCCAGACGGGCACAAGCCTCGGTCAGTTCTTTTTCCGAGACTTTCGGACGCAACAGGATATGGCGGGTATTAACACGGTCACCACGCTTCTCAATCAACTGGATAATATGGAAACCAAATTCCGATTCTACAATTTTGGAAACTTTCTTCGGGTCCTGCAAGCTGAATGCCACATTCGCATAAGCGGGGTCCATCATACCACGTCCCATAAATCCACATTCACCACCTTTAATGGCAGAAGCCTTATCTTCAGAATACAAACGGGCCAATGTAGAGAAGTCGATTTCTCCTTTTGTCACACGATCCGTATAATCACGCAGTGTCCTCTTTACATCCTCGATTTCCGAAACGGGTATTTTGGGTTGCAAAGTAATAATCTGCACTTCCACCTGTGTAGGAATGTAAGGGATACTATCCTGTGGAAGATCTTTGAAGTAACGGCGTACTTCTGCCGGAGTCACTTTGATATCTCCTGCCAGTTTCTGCTGCATCTTCTGAACCGTCAATCCGTCACGTGCATTATCACGCAAAGTTTCACGAATCTGGGTGGATGTTTTATTGAAATACTCCTCCATTTTCTCTCTGGAACCGATCTGCTGGATGTACATATTGGTCATCATATCCACACGCTGGATGATTTCCGCTTCGGAAACCTCGATACTGTCCAACTTTGCCTGATGCAGGAATAACTTCTGCACAGCAATCTCTTCAGGAATTACACAATAAGGATCGCCTTCGAATCTGCGTCCATTATACAAGGCATCCATACGGGCCTCTTCTACATCTGATTTTAAAATAGCTTCGTCACCTACTACCCAAACTACTTCATCAACCACATTATCTTGTGCATAGGTTGCCACATTAGCAAATATTGCCAGGACAAGGGTAACAACAAATCTAAAGTTCACAAACTTCTTCATTCTTTGTATTTAATAATTATATATAATCTTCTTCTTGTCTACCGCCTGCTGATACAGGTCGCTTTTTACTTGCTCCATAAAATTCACCCGTTTCTGATTGACCAGCAAATCTTTCACTTCCGATCGGGCAAACTCATACGGTTTTTCCTCTCCTACTCCACGATAATCGCTCACATTCAGGAAATAATAAAATGCCGTATCTTTCAATTCTACCTGACGGTGTTTGTTTACATATTCTTCCGGTGTATCTACTTTTAACGGAATCATGTCGAGTATATCTGTCACGGAGACCCATTTGTCATAGAAATATTCATATTTCACCGCATTTTGCAAACTGTATTTTTCCAGACTCTCTACTGCATCCTGCTTCTCTGTCTTATACCATCTGCGGACATTATTCAACTGGGGAGCCGTTAACGGCACTTTGATAAACAATCCCTTAATCAACGGATTCTCCAGCTTAAACAATTCTTTGTTTTTCTCATAATAATCTGCAATTTCCTGTTCCGGAATATCATTTATCAACTTCTGATTAATCAGTTCCTGCTGATAAGTATGCATAATCAAAGCTTTCCGGTAGTTCTCCACCAACTTTTCCACATCCACATTATCAGGAATGTTGTTCGCAGCTTTTTCATACAACAAGATTTCCTCCGCCCAACTACGAATATAGTGTTCGGCGAAAAGAATGCTATCATCTTTTGACAATCCAACAGGAAGTACGGACATCAAATCTTCTTTATATAAAAAATTACCGTCCACCTCTACCAAAGGAGTCTTTCCTTTGTGGTCGTGCTGTTCCTTGCACGCTCCACAACCAAGAAGGGTAATCAGTAAGAGGACTAATATTCGCATCGGCAACTAAAATCTACTTATTTAAGGTACGAAGATAGTGAATAATCGGTTACATCAGTTATTATTAACGGTTTTTAAAACCTCTTGGTTTATTTCAACCTTACCGAAATCCTGCAATTCCCGCATCCAGAATGCGTTAAGATAGCTTCGATAATCCTTCCGGACCTGTTCTATTACCTCTCGATAATCATCCGGGCCTTTCTGTTTTTTGCCGACAACAACAGTAAAAGGATAAGACATTAGAGGTTCAAAATCCCCCTTCTTAAAAACCAGTTTATCTATATATTTATTATCCCCGTCGGCAAAAATTCCCTGTTCAACTTTTATCTTTTCTTCTCCGGATGTATTAAAAGTTTGCCGAAGTACTTCCGCCCATTCTTTTTCCGGGGTTTTCTTCAATAGTTTTTTAGCCTGCTTCGACGTTTTTTTATCAACGCAATGAAGAATAGCACCTTTATATCGCGGACTATCCCAACGATAATCCGAAGTGTGAAATTTAAAATAAGTTGCTAGTCCTGCCCGGTCATTTATGGCAGGCAAATCCACTTTCTGACGAGTTACCTCTGCTATGAGATACTTATCAGTAACTTTCTGCAAAGCATAGCGGACTTCCGGATGTTTCCGCTCTATATTCTTACCTTCATAGTCCAATAACGACTTTGCTATAAATCCATTCAGTTGCCGCTTCACCGCCTGCGGATGCGAAGAAGCAAACTGCTTGAACATCTCTCCCGAATATACCTGTCCGTCGATTGTAAACAAAGTCTGCTCCGTTCTGCCAATTGTCAACAACTCGTTCATACCACTCGGATTGGGAGCATATTGCCAGTCTCTTTTTAGTCGTTCCACTATGGTTTCCGTAGCTTTATCCACCCCCTCCTTACGTATCAAACGTTCTGCCAACTTCTCATAAACCTCTCCATACGAAGGATTTTCTTTCCGGTCAATCACTTTTATAATATGAAGCCCTTCCGGAGTAAAGAAAGGATGGGATATTTCTCCTGTTGACAAAGAAAAAGCTACATTTTCAAATTCGCTCGTTGTTTGCAAACGTTCCAACCACATACTACGCTTATCCTCCGAGTACATTTCCACCAAACGGGCAAAATCCAAATCTGACTGAGTCCTTAGCGACTGCCAGATAGAATCTGTTCGGTTTTTCTCTTCCTCCAAATGCTTGGCAGTTATTGTCTGAGGCAGATATTTGAAAATTTGCATTATCCGCACCCGACTCCCCAATCCTTTCAAACCTCTATCCTGATACAGAACACGAATACAACTATCCAATACCTGCTTATCCGTCAAATAAGATTTGAGCAACTGACTTCGCCACGCTTCCTGTAGTTTTCGGAACATAGTAGTCGTATCAAGTCCTGCAACTTTGGCCGCTTCAACCTTCAATTTCGATTGAGCGAAAAGTTCCGCATATTCCTTCGGAGAGAGTTTTGCATCTGCATTACCAGTCCGATGCCGATACGAATACTCAAACTCCGAACGAAGTATATCTTTTCCATTCACCCGCATCAGCACCGGGTCTTCCTGTGCAAAGACCGAGATACCGAAAAACCAAAACCAAGCTACAAGCAGACCTCTTTTCATCATCAATTCTTATTTTCCAAACTCTAAAAACCAAACATTAACTCCATAAACAACGAACGGTGAGCAGCGAACACCCTGCAGATCGACACAGTCTGTTCACCGTTCACCGTTAATAGTTCACCGTTTATATATGCTGTTATTCCGGACGGCTATAATTAGGCGATTCACTGGTAATCGTCACATCGTGCGGATGACTTTCCATTACACCGGCATTTGTGATACGGGTAAATTTGGCATCGTGAAGTTTTTCAATATTGGCAGCACCACAATATCCCATACCTGCACGCAAACCACCTGTTAATTGATAAACAACTTCGAACAATGTACCCTTATAAGGAACACGGGCAGCAATACCTTCCGGAACCAATTTCTTCACGTCAGCTGTTCCACTTTGGAAGTAACGGTCTTTTGAACCATTCTCCATAGCTTCCAACGACCCCATGCCACGATATGATTTGAATTTACGTCCGTTGAAAATAATAGTATCACCCGGAGATTCTTCTGTTCCGGCAACCAATGATCCGATCATTACACTATACCCACCGGCAGCCAATGCTTTCACGACATCACCGGAATAGCGCAAACCACCATCGGCAATCAAAGGAATACCTGTACCTTTCAGCGCTTTTGCTACATCATATACAGCCGACAGCTG
>OLXJ01000690.1_pt1 | contig 16426 bp, 9 predicted proteins | sample 1644591 | NCBI WGS metagenome assembly OLXJ01 (sample SAMEA103958150, study PRJEB25191) | human gut metagenome | biome: human-associated habitat [ENVO:00009003]; feature: intestine environment [ENVO:2100002]; material: feces | place: Germany | collected 2013/2015 | reverse complement strand
AATATTATCTCTACTTATTTGTTCTGGAATCATCACGAAGAGATAGAAGGTCAGTTTGAGTGGGAGAATGAGAAGGATTTGCGCAGCTTTATTAAGTTATGCCGGAAGCATGGATTGTTTGTAGTTCCGAGACTGGGACCCTGGTCGCATGGAGAAGCGCGTAATGGCGGGACACCCGACTGGATCTTACAAAAAAAATATCTGAAAGACCGCTCAAATGATGTGGTTTATCAGAATTATGTAAAACGTTATTTTGCCCAAATAGCTAACCAGTTGAAAGGGCTTTACTATAAAGATGGCGGGAATATCATAGGCATCCAGTTGGAAAATGAATATTGGTATGGAAAGGAGGGTGAACCACATATCCAATGGCTGAAAGATACGGCTCTGGAAAATGGCATTGATGTCCCGATGTATACAGTTACGGGCTGGGGAGACGGTTCTGTTCCTCCTTTTGAGGTAATTCCTTTATGGGGAGGATATGCAGATGCTCCATGGGTGGAACATGTGGGAAAAGAATACCAGCCGGGCAACTTCCTGTTCGATTCGTTCCGTGATAATGAGAATATAGGTAACGATCAGATAAAGCGGCAAGATGTGTATATGACGTATGAAGAATATCCCTTCTTTACTTGTGAAATGGGAGTGGGTGTACAAAATACCTATCACAGGCGACTCAGCATCGATCCTTTAGACGGGTTGGGTATGATGATAGCCAAACTTGGTTCAGGATCTAACCTGCTGGGATATTATATTTTTGCCGGTGCCACTCAGTTTACGGGTAAACTATGGTCTACTGAGGAAGAGCAATTGAAAACTGGGTATTGGAGCCGCTTACCGGTGAAATCTTATGATTTTCAGGCTGCTATCCGCGAATCAGGAGAAATAGCGGAATCTTATAAGAAGGTGAAAAAACTGCATTACTTTGTCAATGAGTATGAAAAAGACCTGGCTCCCATGATGCCTGTTATCCCGAAGTGGGAAGAAGATGGGTTACAAGTAGCTGTACGCTCTAATAATGAAACCGGCTATATGTTTGGAATCAATTATTCCCGTTATCATCCGAAGAAGGTACAAAAGAGTGTGAAGTTTGAGGTGAAACTGAAAGATAAAACGCTTCGTTTCCCTCAGAAAGGTATTGAAATGCAGGATAGTACGGTCTTTATCTGGCCCTTGAATGTGGAACTTGGTGCTATGCGCCTGAATTATGCCACGGCACAATTGATGGGAAGTGTTGATAATTGCTATCTGTTTTTCCAGAACAGACAAATTCCAGTGGAGCTATCTTTTGATAAATCGACTGTGAAAGGAGTGGAGGTAAACCGGGCTAAGATAAAGGAAGAAAGTGATAGTTGGGTTGTTAGCGGACTTAATCCGGGAAAAGATTGTGTGCTTAAAATACAATTGCAGAATGGAGAAGAAAAGTATGTTGTCATTCTGACTGAAAAAGAGGCTGATAACTGTTGGTTATTGGAACAAGATGGGAAGAAAGTATGCTATATTTCTGATGCGGATTTATACAGTTCACTTGGAGATGTTTATATTTTCTCTACTGATAAGAAGGCTGCTTATTATAAGTTGAAAACGGGTATGAATCCGGGATTTGAACAGAAAGCGGTTATTTTCAATCAGCCGCAAATGGATATTCGTATTCAGTCTAAGGGCATCCTGGAAGAGGCTAAATGGTTGGAAACAGCAAACTTTCATGGGATTGAACCTTATCAGCAGCGTTATCGTCGTTTCTTCTTTAAGGAATTCAATCTGGATAATCCTTCAGAGATTAAGAAAGTCACTTTGTTTATGTATCCGGAGTCGAAATGTATACTCAATCTGAATGATACTTGGGTAAATCAGGAAGTAAAACCAAACCAGTTAAATGAAATAGACCTTACAGGATATGCCAGAAAAGGTGTGAATCTGTTGTTTGCAAGTTTTCCATTTGTTGAGGGGAAGAAGCAATTTGCTGCACGTGTCATTGTGGAATACTATAATTATGACAGGATTGAATTTAGTACCGACTCTTCCTGGTTGACGACGGACTATTATTCCAACCCTTCACTCACACGGGTGTTTCCGCAACCGGTGGCTCCGGTGGTAGTAGATAAACCGGGATATGCCGAAGGTATTGCTTATAATACATTCAAAGAGTGGAGGATACAAGTGCCGACAGATGCATTGGAGAATTTGAATAACATCTATATGCGTATCAACTATTCCGGTGATAAGGCGGAAATCTATAACGGATATATGCTTTCAGATGATGATTATAACAGTCATGCCACCTGGACAGTAGGTTTGAACCGACAGGAACATTCTGTAGAGGGGAAAGAGTTGACGCTTGTGATTTATAAACTGGATAAAGACGAGAAAATCTTTTTTGACTTACCGGCAAACGGAACTGATGAGCAGGCTGATGTGAAAAAGATTGAATTTGATTTTGAATGTTTACAAAAGATAGACTGATAAAATGAAACGATTCAATATTATCTTATTTCTTCTGGCTTTGGTTGTTTTGACAGTTGAGGCAAAGGATTTGCGGGTTGCCGGTATTTTCGGTAATAATATGGTGTTGCAGCAAAAGACGACCACACCGATATGGGGATGGGCGGATGCCGGGGCAATAGTCACAGTGACTTCATCATGGAACGACAAGAGTTATTCCGTTAAAGTTGGGAAAGATGGTACGTGGAGAATAATGCTGCATACACCGGAAGCAGGAGGTCCCTATATATTAACCATAACGGAAGATAAGACTATAACTTTCAGCGATGTATATATAGGTGAGGTTTGGTTGGCAAGTGGGCAATCAAATATGGCTATGCAGCTGAAAGAATGTTATGAATCTACCAAAGCTATTTTGGCTTCTCAAAAAAGTAATATTTGTTTTATAAATGTGCCTCCACTTGGCAGTTATAAACCGCTTACGGATATAAAGGCGGATTGGGTGGTGGCAGCTCCGGAAAATGTAGGAGATTGTAGTGCGGTTGCATGGTATTTTGCTCATTTTATTCAGGAGAATCTTGGAGTTCCGGTTGGTATTATTAATGCCAGTTTTGGAGGTTCCATTGTTGAAACTTGGATGAGCCGTGAAACTTGTCAGACATTGGGTGATATTTCTGTTCCGGAAGTGAGCGATGGTACCACAGGGTGGGAGGCTAATATACCTACTACCATGTATAATGGAATGTTGAATCCTATTGTCGGTTATTGCATACAGGGGTGTATCTGGTATCAGGGAGAATCAAATGTGTATAATGTTTCTCAATATTCGAATCGGCTGGTTGCTATGGTAGCTGAATGGAGACGGAAGTGGGGAAGAAATTTCCCGTTTTATTTCACGCAAATAGCTCCTTTTGATTATGCTACATGGAATGTTCCAAGTGAGGTAGGTGAGCATGTAGGTGCTTATCTGCGTGATGAACAGAGAAAAAGCATGGATCGAATCGAGAATAGTGGGATGGCGGTCATTTTGGATGTAGGGGAAGTAGAGCAGATCCATCCGGTACGCAAAGAAAAAGTCGGCGAACGTTTAGGATTGATGGCATTAGCTGAAGTGTATAATATGAAGGGATTTGAATATAAGAGTCCGGTTTTTGAAAGGATGGAAGTCGATGATGATAAAGCTGTGATCTATTTTAAAGATTTATATTATGGACTAACGAGTTATGGAAAACCTCTGCATTTATTTGAAATAGCAGATGAGAGTAAGGTTTTTCATCCGGCGGAAGCGTATGTAGATGAAGAAAGAGATGTTGTAGTAGTGTCTTCTAAATATGTAAGGAAGCCGAAAGCTGTTAGATATGCCTTTAAAAATTATGTAGAACCGGAATTATTCAGCCTTAGTGGCCTTCCGGTATCTTCTTTCCGGACAGATAATTGGTAATAATAAACTTAAAAATAATATGTATATGAAAAATATAAAGACAATACTATGTGGAGGTTTGGTTGCAATGTTAGTTTCCTGCTCTCCACAGGTGACAACGACTAATTATTATTTTGATTCTGTAAATGGTGACGATGCTAATAACGGAACTTCTGTACGAACTCCTTTTAAGTCTTTGGCAAAGCTTCAGTCTTTAACTCTAAAAGGTGGAGACAGCATTTTGTTGAAATCCGGTGCTGTATTTACGGAGAAACTTTTGCTTTCCTGTTGTGGAGAGGAGAATAATCCTGTTGTATTGGGCAAATATGGAGGACTGGAAAAACCGCATATCAAAGGAAATGGAGTTGATACGGCCGCTGTTCATATATTGAATTCAGAGAATCTGGTGATACGTGATCTGGAGATTTCTAATAAAGGTGATGCCCCGAAAGCCGGTTTGCTGGGACTATGGGTTGAATTGGATAAGTTTGGAGAATCACATAATATGGTCATTGATGACTTGTATGTGCATGATGTATATGGAAGTACGGTGATAGAGAAAGGTGGTGGCATTGGAATTTGTATTCAGAATGGCCGGGATAATGATAGTATTCTGAATAGATTTGTTGGAATGACTATTGAAAATTGCTATCTGAAAGATTGTCAAAGGGATGGAATTAAGTTTAAGGGATACTGGATCAGGAAACAATGGAATCCTAATTTGGGAGTGGTCATCAGGAAGAATGTATTGGATGGAGTGCCAGGTGACGGTATTGTACTGGCTGGTTGTGATGGTGGATTGATAGAATATAACGTGATGAAGAATTGCCCGAAAACGTTGCCCGAATCCGAAGCTTGCGATGGAATATGGCCTTGGTGTAGCGATAATACAGTGGTACAATTTAATGTAGTAAGTGATCACAAATCTATCATAGACGGGTATGCTTATGATTCGGACTGGGGATGTCGGAATTCGGTATTCCAGTATAATCTGAGTTATAATAATGATGGCGGCTTCATGTTGGTAATTGGTACGGATGGTTGGCCTGAAGACTGGTGTGTGAATGGTAATATTGAAACAAAAGTACGTTACAATGTCAGTATAAATGATGGACTACGCAATTATCTGACTAATGCAAGCCATAAAGATGCTTATTTTAGCCCTGCAATGCATTTCACCGGATATACTCAGAACACATTGGTAGAGAATAATCTGTTTTACCTGTTTCCTAAACCGGAGCCGCAGATAGACCGTACACTTTTCCATTTCACCAAGCATGATTCATCTTATGGGAAAGGAGATGTCTTCAAGAACAATTATATTTATGCTCCGGAGGTGACTGTAGCTGTAAAAGAAGAAAAGGCAGTGGGTAACCAATATTCCGGAAATGTATATGTCGGTAGTTTGAAAACCCCTGCCACCGGTTTTACAAAACAGGATGGATTTTTCAATAAATCACTTTGGTATAATGCGGAAGATAAGAATTGGGATATTCTTCTTGATTTCTTGAAGGATAAAACTGTACCTGTCAATGGTAAAGAACTGAAAGTACTTGATATCATCGGGGCGAATTAAAATAGAATCTTAAATCATTAAAATACTTTAGATATGAATTTATTCAGATTATGTGTAGCAAATCTAGTGGCATTATTCTGGGTGGTGATTCCTACTGCCATGGGTGCCAATATTATACCTCAGCCTTCTTATATACAAGAGAAGCAAGGTACGTTCGATTTAGCTCATAACAATAATATTCTTTATGTCGGTAAACAGCCGGAAGTAAATCAGATAATTGATAACTTTATGGAGCAGATGTTGGGAGACTATGGTTTGAGTTTGCAAACAAATAAGTCTAAAAAGGCCGGCATATTACTGCAAGATAAAAAGTCCCTGGGTGAAGAAGCGTATGAACTTTCTGTTGCTGCCAATAAAGTGGTAATTAAGGCATCTACACCTGCCGGTTTTTTTTATGCTCTCCGCACTGTTAACCAGTTGATTCTGGCGGATGAAAATCATACTTCACTTCCTTGTATCCTTGTGAAAGATGCACCTCGTTTTTCTTACCGGGGATTCTTGATTGATGCGGGACGCTATTATTTACCTTTGAAAGATGTGAAAAAGGCTATTGATCTGGCAGCTAATTATAAGTTGAATCGTTTTCACTGGCATCTGACTGATGATCAGGGATGGCGGTTAGAGATAAAAAAATATCCGCGTCTTACTGAAAAAGGCTCTGTACGCTCTAATTCGGCTATTGGCACTTGGGATCAATATTATCCTCGTCATTATGATGGAAAAGAACATTCAGGATACTATACACAAGATGAAATTCGTGATATTGTGAGATATGCAGCTGACAGGCAAATTACGATTGTTCCTGAGATTGAAATGCCGGGGCATGCCTTGGCGGCTTTGAGTGCTTATCCGGAATATGCATGCAGTTTTCATTCTTCACTTGATTTGATGGCAGGAGCTGGCATTTCTGACCAGGTGTATTGTCCCAAACCTCAGACATTCCGGTTTATAAAGGATATCCTTACAGAAGTTGCAAGCTTGTTTCCCGGAGAATATATTCATATTGGTGGTGATGAATGCCCTAAAACATCCTGGGAACAATGTGAGGATTGTCAGGCCTTGATAAGGAAAGAAAATCTGAAAGACGAGTTTGAACTTCATGCTTATTTTATTCAGCAGGTTGAGAAGATTGCGGAAGGTCTTGGACGAAAGCTAATTGGTTGGGATGAGGTGTTGGAAGGGGGACTTCCTCTGAAAGCTACGGTAATGTCGTGGAGAGGGGAAGCGGGAGGCATAAAGGCAGCTCAATTGGGTAATAATGTGATTATGACTCCTAATACTTATTGTTATCTGGATTATTATCAGGAGAATCCGGAATTTGCTCCTTTAGCTATCGGTGGATTTATATCATTGGAACAGGTATATGATTACGAACCTATTCCGGAGGCACTTACTGCGGAAGAAGCTAAGCATATAATGGGGATTCAGGGAAATATATGGGGAGAATATGTCGCTACTATTGAGAAATTTGAATATATGGCATTTCCCCGCCTGCTTGCCATTGCAGAAGTAGCTTGGAGCCAACTTGAGAATAAAAACCGGGAACTGTTTATTTCTCGTCTGAAGAAAGAGTTTTCTTTTTTCCGGAAAAGGAATGTCAATACATGCCGTGAATATTTCAGACCTCGTATTCAGGGAGGTTGGGATAGTGAGAAAGGAATGTATGCGGTTACACTTGAGACTATATGCCCTGATGTTGATATTCGCTACACATTGGATGGTTCGGAACCTACGGTAGAATCGGATATCTATAAAGGTCCGGTTTATTTGACTGAGAATACTTGTGTGAAGGCTGTGGTGACAGATAAAGATAATCAGATATTGGAAGCTCCGACGGTTAAGAACTTTCTGGTGAATAAAGCAACGGGATGTACCTATACACTTTCGACCGATGCCTGGAGTTTAGATTGGTATCCGGTAAAGCCTACTCTGTTTACGGATGGTGTGCAAGGTTTTACTCCTTCAAATTACGAGTGGGCTGCTATCGCTTCCGGCGTAGAGATTGTGATTGATCTGAAAAAGAATACGACAGTATCCGGAGTTCGCTTCGGTACTATGGTTGCTCCTATAAACAGTACACTTCCGGCTAAGTCTATGATATGCTATCTTTCAAAAGATGGTAAGGAATTCCGGCAGATAGGAGAAAGTACCTTCTCATATCCTGTATACAAAGGAGAGAAAGAGATCTATCATAATTATGTGAAGACGGACAAGAAAGACGGACGATACTTGAAGCTTGTGATAAACGGGCAAACTGAGTTACCCGAAGGTTACCCTTATCCGAATGCTTTGCCTTCGATTGCATTAGATGAAATAGAAGTTTTCTAATAAGAAGTGTGGTTATGAATAAATTGTTATTTTTGTCTATACTGCTATTGACTTGTGTAACAGGTTGGGCTAACGGTATACGAAATTTTTATGTGGATTCTTTTAGCGATAGTCAAGTTGCTGATGGTAGTATGGAATCTCCATTTAAAAGTCTGGATGCTTTGAAAGGTATTAAATTTTTGCCGGGTGATTGTATTCATCTGGCAGGGAATCAGATATTGACCGGAACTATTCATGTTAAGGGGGTAAAGGCGACGTCTGAGAATCCGCTTACTATCACTTCATACGGGACGGGAGTTTCACATATTTATTCTGCCCATAGTTCTGCCATTGTAATAGATGCCTGTGAGAATATTCATGTAAAGAATGTAGTGGTGAAAGGTTCGGGGCGTAAAAAGGGCAATACGGGGACAGGCATAGAGGTGATTAATTCGAGGTTTATAGAGGTTGATAGAGTGGAAGCTTCCGGGTATCAAATGAATGGCATTGGGATAACTGGTGGAGGCGATGTGCGCATAACTCATTCGTACGTACATGATAATGGTTATAACGGTATTGAAGTGACAGGTAAATGGGGAACAAAATCTGTACATAATATTTATATAGGCCATTGTGTGGCCGAAAATAATGCCGGAAATCCAGCTATTCTGGACAATCATAGCGGAAGTGGGATATTGGTAGGCCATGTAACCAATGCAACAATAGAGTATTGTGAGGCTATGGGGAATGGGTGGGATATGCCGAGGCCCGGGAATGGACCGGTTGGAATCTGGGGATACGAATCAGATCGTTTGACTATTCAATATTGTTTCTCGCATGACAACAAGACTTCTCCGGAAGGATTAGACGGAGGTGGATTTGATTTTGATGGAGGAATCACGAATTCATTAATGCAGTATAATCTTGCAATGAATAATGAGGGAGCCGGTTATGGCTTGTTTCAGTTTGGCGGTGCAACGGAATGGAATAATAATATAGTACGTTATAATGTGAGTATTAATGACGGGATTAAGAATTCTCATGCGGGTATCTATGTTTGGTGTGATCCGTATAATAAAGATGTTCCTTTATGTGAAACTAAGGTACACGATAATTTAATTATCAGTAATCAGGGGTATTCTATCTCTTTTAACACCGGATTTTCTTCGGGACTGGAATTTGCGAACAATACATTTATTCTGACTAATGGAGGAGTAGAACATTTGCATGGAGATGAAACGAAAGAAATGGCGATTTATAAAGGTAATCGATTTTGGTCTGAAACAGCCGGACAAAAAGGAGAACGACAGCCTCGGGTACCTCAGGATGCAACAGCAAACTATGAGGCGGTTGGATATAATCTTCCTGTAAGTGTAGATATACTTCGGCTGAAAGAAATTATAACTGATATGATACCCCTAAAAAAATGAGGGCTATGTATAAAAGAAGTCTTTTCTGGTGGACACTGCTTAGTTTTATAAGTGGTTATTGTTACCGGGCAAATGCACAGTCTGCATATCAGATTAATTTGGATATACCGGATAAAATAATAGAAACCGGTTATTTGGATTTGGGTGGAGTGGCTCCTGACGGAGGTTCTATATCTGTAAATAGTTATTATATGGAATTGAATGAGTCTCCTTTTATCCCTATTATGGGAGAGATACATTATACCCGTATTCCAAATGAACAATGGGAAGAACAGATACTGAAGGTTAAGTCGGGAGGAGTGAATGTTATTTGCACTTATGTTTTCTGGAATATTCACGAGGAAACAGAAGGTGTTTTTGATTGGGACGGTGATAAGGATCTTCGGAAATTTATCTCTCTTTGTCAGAAGCATAATATGAAAACGCTTGTTCGTATAGGACCTTTCTGTCACGGAGAAATCAGAAATGGGGGTATACCGGATTGGCTTTATGGGCGTCCGTTCCTGATTCGTACCAATGACCGGGAGTATCTGAAATATGTAGATCGGCTTTATGCTGAAATTGCTTCTCAACTGGAGGGATTTTTCCATAAAGATGGTGGTTGTATTATTGGTATTCAGTTGGAAAATGAGTTGCAGCACTCTGCTGCTCCTTGGGCCATTCGCTATCCTGATCAGCCAATTGACTATACTGTTGCTGATTATGATGTGCAAAATACCAAATTTGGTGTATCGGTACAAGAACAGGATATCCAGAGTCCTGAAGCCGGTAATCAGCACATGAAAACGTTGAAAGAAATAGCACTGTCTCATGGGATGGAAGTTCCGTTGTATACGGCTACAGGGTGGGGCAATGCTGCGATCATTCCTCAGGAAGTTATTCCTGTAACGGCGGCTTATACTTATCCGACATGGGCGGATATAGGTATGTCTCCATTCTATTTATTCAGGGATATTCACACTACTCCCGATTACTCTCCGGTACGATATGAAGGATACCGATATCCTTCTTTTTGTGCAGAAATGGGAGTCGGTATTCAGATGACTTATGGCAGAAGGCCACGCATTCCGGCCGAAGCAGGTGAAGGATTAATGGTACGTTCGTTAGGAAGTGGCGCCAATGGCATAGGCTATTATATGTATCATGGCGGAATTACTCCTCAGGGAAAAAAGGGTTTCTTTAGTGATGAACCTTCAGGGGTGCCAAAGATGTCTTATGATTTTCAAGCTCCTATCGGAGAATTCGGACATACGCGCGCTTCTTATCATTCATTACGCATTATTCATCATTTTGTAAATGATTTCGGTCATTTGCTGGCACCTATGGGAGTGGTGTTGCCGGAACACAGTGATACGATTACTCCTTCAAATACTCATACCCTTCGATATGCAGTGCGTAAAAAAGAAAATGCTGGATTTGTTTTTATTACGAACTTTCAGGATCATTGTAAACGAGAAGATCTGAGAGATGTCAGTCTTACTTTGAAACTGGCTAGTGAAACGGTTCGTTTTCCACAGGATGGAACCGTAACGGTAGTGAAGAATGCCAATATAATTCTTCCTTTTAATATGGATTTAGATGGTATCTTATTGAAGTCGGCTACCTTGCAACCGCTGGCAAGAATTACTTCCGGAGGAAAGAAACATTATTTCTTTTTTGCACCCGAAGGAATGAAGCCGGAGTATATATTCGCAGAGAATACGGTGAAAGGAGGGACTAAAAAGTTGATTCCAGTGCCTGGACTTAACAGTACGGTAAGACTAAAATCTATAGCAGGAAAAGAGATTCTGATTACAACTTTAACTCGGGAGCAAGCCTTAGCGGCCTGTAAAGTGACGGTGGGAAAGGAGGAGAAATTACTGATAACTTCCGCAGATGTGCTGCAAGAAGATGCTAAAGTACGGATTCAATCTACGGATACTATATTAAAGGCTGTTGCTTTTCCTACGGTTCGTTTTATAACTGAAACTTCTGCGAAGATCAATAAAAAGAAGTATTACAGTGAGATATCATTTACCAAGGAAGGGGTACACATTTCTCCCGAAGTCTATATGGCGAGTGAGAGGCGTTTTCAGGTTCATTTGCCGGAAGGTGCTTTCAGAGATGTGAGTGATCTTATTCTTTCTATTGATTATATTGGAGATACAGGTGCTGCATTTATTAATGGAGAGATGGTAGCGGATAATTTTTATCATGGAAGCCCGTGGCGGATAGGGTTGAAGCGATATGCTGAGGTTATTCAGAACGATGGTATTTATTTTTATTTGCAACAATTGTTTGCTGATGCTACTTACCTGCAAGATTTACCTGAAGGGCTTAGGCTGGATTTCTCAAAAGGAGGGGTATGCCAACTGAATAAGATACAGGTTATCCCTGAATATTATGCAACTTTTACTATTGGAGATTAAAAAGAATAAAAAATGAAACAAATCGATTTTTACCTGAAGTTTGTAATTCTAATATTGGGTGTGAACGCCTCTTCTATTGTCTGTTTAGCTCAAGAGGCATTTCCCGTGACCTGCAAGGAATATAATGAAATAATTCTGACTCATGTGCTAACTCCTGCAGGGCCTGTTCCGACTGCTATGGATGCTGACGGGGTTTATCCGTATATTAGTTATAGTGAGACGTCCAATCGGCCGATTCCTAAAACTTATCGAATGATTTCACTTGAAAATGAATTTGTTAAAGTTGTAATTTGTCCGGACTTATGTGGTAAGGTGATGTCGATGATACATAAAGGGAGCGGTAAAGAGGTTTTGTATAATCCACATCTCGTACGTCACACACGTATTCTGCCACGTTTCTATTTTGTGGCCGGTGGTATAGAAGTAAGCTTCCCTATTTCACATACCCCTACTCAGAATGAGGTGGTTTGTTATAAGATAGACCGGACCGCTGACCGGATTTATGTTACTTGTGGTGAGCGGGAGATGCGTTACGGCATGCAGTTCTCTGTTGAATATTCTTTGGGAACAGGAGATCACTTTCTGACACAACGTGTCAGAATGCATAATCCGGGTACAAATGCCTATCCTTGGATGTCGTGGACAAATGCTGCTATTCCTTGCATGCCTGATACTGAATATAGCTTTCCGCAAGGAGAAGTATTGGTACATGCTTCTGCATTAGATACAATAAACTGGAAAAAAAAGGGACCTAAAAAAGAAAAAGATATATCAGAAATGACCGGATATTTCTGGAAGACGAAAGATGTAAACGCTTTTGGTGCTTATACCCCTTCATTGGGATATGGGCTTTATCATATTGCAGAGGAACAAAGTGCACCGGGAATAAAATTATGGAGTTATGGAGTGAAAGAAGATAAAGAGTGGTCATTGCTCAGTACAAATAATAGGCAGACTTATGCAGAGCTGCAAGGAGGACCTATCAGCGACCAGTCTATAAAGTTGGAATTACAGCCGGGTGAATATAGGGAGCATACTGAGTTCTGGATACCTGCTGATAAACGAATGGACATTTATAAACTTTCTGTGCCGGAAGTTGCGTTGCGTCCAATAGAAGAACTGCCGTTATTCGGTTGGGCAAGAGAGAGTGAGATTGCTCCTTGGATTGCATTGCTTAATGCTTTTGAGTATGGAACGAATATTCCTCAAATAGATCCGACTATCACTTTTTGGGCACCTTCCGGGATGGAAAATCTTGATGATGCTTTTCAATGGGCTATTATAAAATGCAATAAAGATCAGCAAGATTATTGGAAGTATTATTACGGTGCATGGTTGGCCGGGCGTGAAAGGAGTAAAGAGGCTATTGCTTGTTTAAGTAGTGTAAAATTGGGGTTGGCACAGGCTTTATTGGCAAGATTGTATGAAGTAAATAAAGAATATACCAAAGCGGAAGCAGCTTATGGTGCCATAAGCGAAGAATGGGTGGCATTGCATCCGCAGGTGGTTGTGGCTCGTGATAAATTGTTGCGTCAGTTGGGGAGTAGGACTCTTGCTAAACGCGAGGAATGGCTGAGTAAAGTTGATGCGTCTGCAGATGAATGGATTGCCGAAAGGCGGGTACAACTGCTTATTGATAAAAAACAATATAAGGCTGCTAAAGATTTGTTGTTGTCTATTAAATTTCAGAAAGTACATCAAACTTATAATCGTACGGATATGTGGCATCAAATATGCAAGGCTTTAGGAGAGTCTTCATATATAACTCCGGATAATTTAGGTGAAGACCGCTTAGCGCGTTTTGGAGCATATCGGGAATTTGAATAATCAATTCTATTAATTAAGCTATAAAACCATGAAAAAGAATTGTTTTCTCCTTCTCTTTTTGCTTTGTGCCTGCCTCGTTCAGGCACAGGATACGTATCGTACCGACAAGGATGTACCTTACATTTCCGGCTCCGAAACAGATGCTTATCGTCTGGAACGTTGTAAACTGGATGTTTATTATCCCGAGAATAAAAAAGATTTTTCCACCATTGTATGGTTTCATGGCGGTGGTATGGAAGGAGGAAGTAAATTTGTTCCCAGGGAACTGACGGATCAAGGCTTTGCAGTAGTGGCAGTTAATTATCGTTTGAGTCCGAAAGCAAAGAATCCGGCTTATATAGAAGATGCCGCCGAAGCCGTGGCATGGACATTCCGGAATATCGAAAAGTATGGCGGTCGCAAGGATCGTATCTTTGTTTCCGGTCATTCGGCGGGAGGTTACCTTACGTTGATTCTGGCAATGGATAAGAAATACATGGCTGCATACGGAGCCGATGCGGATAGTGTAGCTGCCTATCTTCCGGTCAGCGGACAGACTGTCACTCATTTTACCATCCGCAAAGAACGTGGCCTGCCCAACGGAATCCCCATCATTGACGAATTTGCTCCGGTAAATAAGGCCCGCAAGGATACCGCTCCTGTTGTGCTGATTACGGGGGATAAGAATCTGGAAATGGCTGACCGATACGAAGAGAATGCACTGCTGGCATCGGTATTGAAGAATATCGGCAATCGGAAAGTCTCTTTATATGAACTGCAAGGATTTGACCACGGACAGGTACTCGGTCCTGCCTGCTATCTAATTGTTAATTATGTGAAGAGGTTCAAATGAAAAATACAGGTCATTTAAGGAAAATATCTGTGAAATGTAACGTTTCTCATAGTCTGTGAATCATTTATTATATCAGAAATCGGTCGTATTGGCTACATTTACTCCGATTTTACAAACTAATAAATAAAATAGCTATGAAGACATTAAGCAGAACTGTACTTACTCTTTTTGTTTTGTCCTTCTCCTGTTTGGCAGCGATAGCCGGAGAAGTATCTTTTAAAATAACCAAGCAATATCTGAACTTCCCCATCTCCCATAAAGAGAACAGAGGAAGGATGACTTTTGAAGTAAACGGCAAGCCGGATTTATCCGTCGTTATCCGTCTGGCGCCGGATGAAGCGGAATACTGGGTGTTTAAAGATGTGTCGGCTTTCAAAGGAAAGACGATCAAGATAACCTACGACGGCAATGAGAAGGGATTGAGTAAAATATACCAGTCCGACGAAATCGAAGGACAAGCTGAACTGTATAAGGAAAAGAACCGTCCGCAATTCCACTTCACTACCCGGAGAGGCTGGATCAATGACCCTAACGGATTGATCTATTATGAGGGCGAATACCACCTGTTCTACCAGCACAATCCTTTTGAAAGAGACTGGGAGAATATGCACTGGGGCCATGCGGTCAGCAAGGACCTGATACACTGGACAGAATTACCGGACGCTCTGTATCCCGACCATTTAGGAACGATGTTCTCCGGTTCGGCAGTCATCGACTATGATAATACCGCCGGATTCAATAAAGGCAAGACTCCAGCCATGGTTGCCGCCTTCACTGCCGCCAGCAGTGACAGACAAGTGCAGGGGATAGCCTACAGCCTTGACAAAGGACGTACCTTCACGAAGTACGACAAGAATCCGGTGATTAACTCCAAGGAGAAATGGAACTCTCAGGACACACGCGACCCGAAAGTGTTCTGGTATGCGCCCTCCAAACATTGGGTACTGGTACTGAACGAGCGCGACGGACACTCCATCTATACCTCTTCCAATCTCAAAGACTGGAAATACGAGAGCCATGTTACAGGCTTCTGGGAATGTCCCGAATTGTTCGAACTGCCGGTTGACGGTGACAAGAACCACACGAAGTGGGTGATGTACGGTGCCACCGGTACGTATATGCTAGGCTCTTTCGACGGCAAGGTATTTACTCCCGAAGCCGGAAAATACTGCTATACCACCGGAAGTATCTATGCGGCCCAGACCTTTACGAATATTCCGGCAAGCGACGGCAGACGCATTCAGATAGGCTGGGGAAGAATCTCCCACCCCGGTATGCCTTTCAACGGAATGATGATGCTCCCCACCGAACTGACTTTGCGTACCACCAAAGACGGCATCCGCCTTGTCAACGTTCCCGTAAAGGAGGTCGAATCTTTGTGTAAGCCTCTTCGTTCATGGAAATCTCTTTCTTCGGATGAGGCCAACCGCCATCTGAAAGAGTTTTATGATGCCGACTGTCTCCGCATTAAGACAACGATCAAACTCTCTCATGCCACGGATGCCGGATTCAACCTTTTCGGCCAGCGCATGATCGGCTACGACATGAACTCCAATACCCTGAACGGCCGTTTCTACTCTCCCCAAGACCCGACCAGCATGGAATTGAGTGCCGATATTTACATTGACCGCACCTCTATCGAAGTCTTTATCGACGGCGGACTGTATTCTTATTCCATGGAACGCCGCCCTGACACTAACAACAGAGAAGGATTCCATTTCTGGGGAAACCGTATCGAAGTGAAAGACCTGCAAGTCTTTTCCGTAGAATCCATTTGGTAGACGGAAATCAAAAGCTATCTTTGTTTTCAGTTATTTAAATAGGAAAGAGAATATGAAAACGCGTAGTGAAGTTTTTCAGTTTGAGAAAGAGTTGAAATGGGAGCACCCCGCTCCGGGAATCCGTCGTCAGATAATGGGATACGACGGACAGTTGATGATGGTCAAGGTAGAATTTGAGAAAGGAGCGGTCGGTACGTTGCATGAACATTACCACAGTCAGGCTACCTACGTGGCAAGTGGAAAGTTTGAACTGACCATCGGCGACCGGAAAGAGATACTGTCGACCGGCGATGGCTACTATGTAGCACCCGACGAACCGCATGGATGCGTCTGTCTGGAAGCGGGAGTATTGATAGACACATTCAGTCCCATGCGGGCTGATTTTCTGGAATAGTTCCTGATG
>OLXJ01000686.1_pt1 | contig 16456 bp, 11 predicted proteins | sample 1644591 | NCBI WGS metagenome assembly OLXJ01 (sample SAMEA103958150, study PRJEB25191) | human gut metagenome | biome: human-associated habitat [ENVO:00009003]; feature: intestine environment [ENVO:2100002]; material: feces | place: Germany | collected 2013/2015 | reverse complement strand
CATAAGCGGATAACCGGCACGTGCTAGTGCAGCGTAATGGGCGGCAGTACTCCAATCCTCACGGGTGAGTGCGGCACGGGCATAGGTGGCGTAAGCGGCATTCACATTGATTTTGTGATTCTCGTCTTCTTTGCGGGCAATTCCGGATGCCTGATAATAGGTGATGGCCTGGTTAAGGTCGTTGTAAATCTGTTCGTAACAGGCCAGCATAGAAGAAAGAGGACAGTCGCCGGTAGAAGATGTATTGAGCCGGAGAACCACCCCGTCAGCACTGCCGTTTTGCGAATCACACCAGCGTGGCGAGTAGAACTGCAGCAGTTGCAGGTAACAATAGGCACGGTAGGTTAGTGCCTGCGCATAGATATATTTGAATTTATGACTACCTTCGGGGTCGACATAATTTATAATAGCGTTGGCATTACTGATTACTTTGTAGTAATAATGCCACATATACTCCGTGTAACTACTGGTAGGTATGGCATGAGAAGCCCCGTTGAATATCGTATAGAAATTGTTGCGGGGACAATACATGTCAGCCCCCTGATACTCGGCATACATCAGTTTGACAGATCCTTCACCGTTGAATGACACGCCATCGAGTTTATTAGTGGGGTAAGTGGTTTTCATCAACTTCTCCAATCCGCTGACAGCATAGGCAGCGTACGCTTCATCCTTGAATAAATCGGCAGGAGATACCTGATTGGTAGGGGCGGTATCCAGATAGTCGCTGGCGCAGGAGTAACACAACAGCGTCAGGAGCAGGCAGAATCCTATGGAGTGATTCAGGAATTTCATGTGTATGGCTTTTTTCTTCATAAGGCTATAAGTTAATGTTGACTCCGAACGAGAAAACACGGGCGATACTCGTATAATTGTTGACGATTCCGTCAAAGGTCTGTACCGGGTTCAGCCCTTTGCGTTTGCTGAACAGGGCGACATTCTCTATGGCAGCATGTAAGCGGATGCCGCCGAGTTTCAATCGTTTGCTCCATGTGGCGGGCAGCCGATAGGAGAGGGTGATGTTCTTGATGCTTAGATAGTCGCCGCTTACAATATAGCGTGTAGATGCTTTCTGGCTGTTATATCCATTGATCGTTGCATCCAGATTCACTTGCGGAATACCCGATGGATCGAGACGGTTGGGCGATGTGGGCGTCATGCCTTCAGGGATTGCTGTCCATGCATTCAGTAAATCGGGAGTCAATGAATGTACGCCTACCGATGTCAGAGTCTGATAAGGCTGGTCGAAGACTTTGGAACCGCAACTGAAAATCATCAGGGCGGACAGAGTCAGGTCTTTCCAGCGGAGAGAGGTGGTGACCGAGCCGTTTATCTTCGGTAATGAACTGCCCGACCAGTCTTTGCGTGCATATCTCGGGTCGCCTGTATAATATTGTCCGTTGATGTCTACCCAACTGTCTGTCGGAATCGGATTTTTGCCTTCGGTGCTCTCTTCTCCGTTTACGGGTGTTTTTCCATCCTCTCCGGCAATGTAATAAGCGTTGAAGTCCGGCAGATATACACTGCGACCTGTCATCTGGTCTACGCCAGCATACTGGTACAGCCAGAATTCATAAATGCTGTGTCCCTCTTTGAACTTCTGGAAATCTCCGTTCGTAATTCCCTCTTCCCGGTCTTTATCCGGCAGTTTTCCGATCTTGTTTTTCACTTTGGAAAGGTTCAAACCTACATTCCATTCCCATTCCCGGTTGCGGATGATATCCCCGTCGGCAGAGAATTCCCATCCTTTATTGGAAACGTCTCCAATGTTTCGCCAGACGGTGGAAAGGCCTGTCGATGAGTCAGTGGCACCGGCAGATAGTGGTTGGATAAACTTGAACAGCAAGTCGTCCGAATGCTTGTTATAGTATTCGAAACTTAGGTTCACACGGTTGAAAAGACGAGTTTCCAGACCGATATTCAGCGAAGAATTCGTTTCCCATTTCAGTTCCGGGTTTTCGTTCTGCACTTTGTAGTAAGCGGCTTCTCCACCGTTGACGGCAGAGCCGTAGAGAGACATCCACTGGTACAGGCCGTTGCTGCTTCCGAAGTTATCGTTTCCCACTTGCCCGTAAGAAACCCGTAACTTGAGGCGGTTCAGCCACGACACGTTTTTCAGGAACGCTTCGTTGGAAAGCATCCAGCCGATACCTACGCTCCAAAAGTTACCCCAGCGATGGTCTGTATGGAAGATGGAGGAACCGTCGCGCCGGAAAGAAGCTTCGGCAAAATAAGTTTCGTTGTAGTCATACCGGGCCCGTGTGAAGTGACCCTCTGTACGATAGGTGTCTTTATATCCCTCACTGTAAGTTGTGGTGGTGAAATTTGAAAGTTCGTCTATTCCGGGAAAGCTCTCATTCTTTTTCTGTATGGCGTCGAAATTAAGCTTGTAATCATAGTTCTCGTGCCCCACCATCCATTCTACGAAATGCCTGCCGAACTGGTGTTTCCATGCCAGTAGCTGTTGCAGGGTGTATTCCTTATATTCCTGATCGATCTTGCTGATAAAACCAGTGTCCTTGTAAGCGCCTATTTCCGCATTTCCGTATTGGCTGTCCTCGATATTGCGCAGGCTGATATTGCCTTTCAATGAGAATGTAAAATCGCGTAGGAAAGAAACGTCCACATAGGCATTTCCTTGCAAGGTATTGGCAGCGTTCCACAACTTGTTTTTTTCGCTTTCCCACAGTAGATGGCGTCCATTGCTGGCGGCATCCGATTCCGAACGGCTTTCCGAACCGTCATCATATTGTTTTCCGCCTTCTTCGTTCAGGATATAATCTCCTTTGGAATGAAGCAATGAGCCGTCGCTGGCAAATACATCCTCTGTATAGTGGAGGTGCACCGGATAGATAGGTGCTATTCTCCGTGCAAAGTAAAATGCATTCGACAGGTTATTGGATTGCGCACTTCCGGCGGCTCCTATATCCCAGTTCGTTTTCTGGTGAGTGCCTCCGAGCGACAAGCCCGTTTTTAGCCATGGGCGTGGGGTGAAGTCAGCGTTGAGTGAGCCGCTAAGACGATTGAAATCACTTTTCCTGGTATATCCGTCTTCATTAAGATAGCCTAGCGAGAAACGGATCCGGTTCTTTTCATTGCCGGATTCTCCGCTTAGGTTGTATTCCTGGCGGTGACCGTTACGTGTGTAGGGAGAATACCAGTCGAGATCGTCCTTATATCCGTCCAGTATCCGGGCGTCGGATGCCAGATGACCGTTTGCATCGAAAAGGGCATTATCGGCTTTGTTATAGATGTTGATTCCTACTTTGCTGATAATGTCATTGTTGGTGGCGATGGTCGCTTCTTCGGGACTACTGCCGTTGCTGATAAGCTGGTTGCGATACCCCTGCCACATCGTTTCCGACCTTGCACTTTGTGTAACGAGGGAGATGATGCAGACGGCTTTTTCGGTCTTTTCCAAGGGAAAAGAGATTTCCTTTCTTACATGGTCGTCTGCTCTCCCTCCTGTAAGTCGGTCGGCAGACTCCCTGTTTCTTCGCCTTTTTGGTGGTAATTAAAATCACACCATTCGAAGCCCGGCTACCGTACAATGCGCATGAAGCAGCATCTTTCAGTACGCTGACGCTTTCTATGTCTGCCGGATTAAGATCGGTGATCCATCCCGTATAGGGCATACCGTCTACCACGTAAAGCGGCTTATTGCTTCCGTTCACCGAACTGTATCCCCGGATCCGGACTTCCGCTTCGATTCCAGGCTGCCCCACTCCGTCAATTATCTGTAGCCCCGGTACCGCTCCGTTGAGCACGGAGATAACAGAACTGACCGGACGCATTTCGATTTGCTTACTGTCCACTACGGAAACAGCCCCGGTAATTGATCTTTTGAGGGCAGTGCCATACGCCACCTGCACTACTACTTCATCCAGTTCGTTTACGTTCGGACGCAACCGGATTTCCATCATATTATGCCGGGCAGGCACTTCGATGGTTTGGTATCCTATGTAAGAAATAACCAGCATTTGCTGTCCGGGGAGGGTTGGTTGAAGACTAAACTTTCCATCCAGATCTGAAATACAGCCTTGCCGACTGCCTTTCACTGTGACGGAAGCACCTGTCAATGGTTCCCGGCTTTCCTCATCAATGATGATTCCTGTTATATTTTTTATTTGGGCATAAGTTAGGTTAATGGATAGAAGCATGTAAATGCATATCACTCCTATCTTTATTAAAGTATCTTCTGTCCGTCTTTTAATAATTGTCATAAGTTGTATATCTTGACATATTTGTTGATTTTGCTTGCTATTTAAACATTTACAAAACTAATATATTATAATTAGTGTTATAATACATTGCCTCCTATTTATGCAATTTTAACGGTGTAGACTGCTAATTATTAGCTGAATTGGCAAACTAGATACTTTTTCTTGTTCTATATTTTATATTATTTGTTCTTGCGGCTCGAGAGATAGAGGCTTCTTTCTTTTTTTCATTGTATTAAGTAGAAATCTCTCCCAAAACGTATTATAGTTCGTTAAAAAAGTATACATTGCACGGATTCTGGACATTTTTGGTGGATAATTGGAACAAAATTGCAAGGTTAACCCGTTTTCTTTTACTATTTTTGCATCGTGTACGTAAACGATGTGCATTTGAGAAAGAGAGCTTATTCAATAACTATAAATAAATAAGGTATGAAAACGAACTATGAAATTCGCTATGCTGCGCATCCCGAAGATGCAAAAAACTATGATACTACAAGAATCCGCAGAGATTTCTTAATCGAAAAGATATTTGTCCCCAATGAAGTAAATATGGTATATTCCATGTACGACCGTATGGTGGTAGGTGGTGCGCTTCCGGTAGGAGAGGTGCTGACGCTCGAAGCGATTGATCCGCTGAAAGCTCCGTTCTTCCTCACCCGTCGCGAAATGGGTATCTACAATGTTGGCGGTCCCGGTATTGTGAAAGCAGGCGACGCAGAGTTCGAACTGGACTATAAAGAAGCTCTTTATCTGGGTTCGGGCGACCGCGTAGTGACTTTCGAAAGCAAAGACGCTGCTCATCCTGCTAAATTCTACTTCAACTCACTGACTGCACATCGCAACTATCCCGACCGTAAGGTGACGAAAGCCGATGCCGTAGTAGCTGAAATGGGTTCTTTGGAAGGTTCCAATCACCGCAACATCAATAAGATGCTGGTGAATCAGGTGTTGCCTACCTGCCAGTTGCAGATGGGTATGACGGAACTCGCTCCGGGAAGTGTGTGGAACACGATGCCGGCACACGTACACAGCCGTCGTATGGAGGCCTATTTCTATTTCGAAATTCCCGAAGATCATGCTATCTGCCACTTCATGGGTGAGGTAGGCGAGACGCGTCACGTATGGATGAAAGGCGATCAGGCCGTTCTTTCACCCGAATGGTCAATCCACTCGGCTGCTGCTACCCACAACTATACCTTTATCTGGGGAATGGGTGGCGAGAACCTCGACTACGGCGATCAGGACTTCTCGTTGATTACAGATTTGAAATAACAACTACAATAGTTTTCCTAATTTAATAACAAAAAGAATTATGAATCAGTTTTTGAATTTTTCTTTGGAAGGTAAAGTAGCTCTCGTTACAGGTGCTTCTTATGGTATCGGATTTGCTATTGCTTCTGCATTTGCAGAACAAGGTGCTAAAGTTTGTTTTAACGACATCAATCAAGAGTTGGTAGACAAAGGTATGGCTGCATACGCTGCAAAGGGAATTAAGGCTCATGGTTATGTATGCGACGTAACAGACGAACCGGCTGTTCAGGCTATGGTTGCTACTATCGCAAAAGAAGTAGGTACAATTGATATCCTTGTAAATAACGCAGGTATTATCCGCCGTGTTCCTATGCACGAAATGGAAGCTGCTGATTTCCGTAAAGTAATCGACATCGACTTGAATGCTCCGTTTATCGTTTCCAAGGCTGTTTTGCCTGCTATGATGGAAAAGCGTGCCGGTAAGATTATCAACATCTGTTCTATGATGTCTGAGCTGGGTCGTGAAACTGTTTCTGCTTATGCTGCCGCTAAGGGTGGTCTGAAGATGCTGACTCGCAATATCTGCTCTGAATATGGCGAATACAACATCCAGTGTAATGGCATCGGCCCGGGTTACATCGCTACTCCGCAAACTGCTCCTCTTCGTGAGCTGCAGGCAGATGGAAGCCGCCACCCGTTCGATTCATTCATCTGCGCCAAGACTCCGGCTGGCCGTTGGCTGGATCCGGAAGAATTGACCGGTCCTGCTGTATTCCTTGCATCAGAAGCTTCTAACGCTGTCAACGGACACGTTCTTTACGTAGACGGTGGTATCCTTGCTTACATCGGAAAACAACCGAAATAATGTAAGATAAACTATATCCGGTAAGGTGATAGAATGGCAAAAGAGCATACTCTTTTCATCTGTCACCTTATTTTTTATTTAATAAGAATCAATCATGAAAAAGATATTTATTCTGTTTGCCGTTGCTTTTATCGGCTTTGCTTCCTGCGTCGAAAGCAAGCAGGTTATGACAGTGACCGTGACCAATCCGCTGGGTTTAGAGCGTGCGGGAGAGATGATTGAAGTGCCGATGAGCGATGTCGTTGCCAAGTTGAAGCTGGCCGATACAGCGCAAATTGTGGTGCTTGACATAGACGGACAGCAAGTTCCGTATCAGGTGACGTATGATGAGAAGGTTGTTTTCCCGGTTACGGTGAAAGCGAATGGTACAGCCACTTATACTATCCAACCGGGCACTCCGGAACCTTTCAACGTAATTGCCTGCGGCAAATATTATTCCGAACGTCTGGACGACGTTGCATGGGAGAATGACCTGGGCGGTTACCGTGCTTATGGTCCTGCATTGCAGGCAAGAGGTGAACGTGGCTTTGGTTATGACCTCTTTACGAAGTACAATACCACACAGCCAGTTCTTGAAGGTATGTACGCTGAAGAACTCAATAAGGAAAAGCGTGCCAAGATAGCTGAACTGAGAAAAACAGATCCTAAAGCGGCTTCTGAACTGCAAAGAGCCATTTCCTATCATATCGATCACGGTTATGGAATGGACTGTTATGCCGTAGGTCCTACGCTGGGTTGCGGTACGGCTGCTTTGATGCAGGGCGACACGATCATCTATCCATACTGTTATCGCACGCAGGAAATCCTTGATAATGGTCCGTTGCGTTTCACGGTGAAACTGGAATTTAATCCGTTGGTAGTCCGCGGTGATTCTAATGTGATAGAGACGCGTGTGATTACTCTGGATGCGGGTTCGTACCTCAATAAAGCCGTAATCTCTTATACAAACATGAAAGAGGCAATGCCTGTAACCACCGGAATCGTTCTCCGTGAGCCGGACGGCGTTGTTGCAGCCGATGCGGCGAATGGCTATATTACTTATGTAGATCCTACCACCGACCGCAAGGGAGGAAACGGCAAGATATTCATCGGTGCTGCTTTCCCTGCACAGGTGAAGGAGGCTAAAGTGGTGCTTCTTTCTGAAAAGGAAAAGAAGGAGCGTGGCGGAGCCGACGGTCATGTGTTGGCTATCAGCGAATACGAACCGGGTTCTGAATATACTTATTACTGGGGTTCTGCCTGGAATAAGGGGGCTATCAAAACTGTGGATGTTTGGAATAAATACGTGGCCGAATATGCTCAGAAATTACGTGCTCCGCTGACGGTAGCATATTAGTAGCAAGTTTAAGAACTGAAAATAGCTGAAAAGTGGGGATTCCTGTAACTATATGGGAATTCCCATTGTTTTTTTTAGTAGAAATAATCTGCCGCGCAAGAAGGAATCCGGAGAGGAACGTTTAGTGTATATTTGTTATGAAAGGGGATAACCGATTGATTTAGTTCTAGCAGAACTTGGTACATTGCTGATCGTGAACTTTCCGTCTACATTGGTAGTAGTTCCGATAGCTGTGCCCTTTACTAGTACGGATGCCCCTACAACAGGCTGATTGTCTTCTTCTGAAATGACAACCCCTGTGATTGTTTTAGGTGTTTGGGCAATCGCCAGACCGATTCCTGCTAATAAGCAGGCCAATAACAACACAAATCTTTTTTTCATACGCTCACTAAATATTTGGTTAATATAATAGTTGTCTATTTGCTTGTATGCTTTTTGCAAAAATAAGCACATTTTATTAAAAACAAAACAATGAAAAATATATCAATTTGTTTGCGAATTAATTTGAAAGAACTATATCGAATTCAATTCTCATGAATCCATGTATATTATGTGCTTATTAACATTTTGTTATTATTAATAAGGTATATGATTATTCTAAGTACCCATAAAATTGGAATATCTTCTAAAAGAACAAGCTTAATTATATTGAAAATTTACACTTATTATTTTAGGGGAATTTAAGACCGGACGATTTGTGATGAGAGTAAATCGTGATGAAAAACATCTACATAATTTCTGAAATACCTTTCCTCAAATATAAAAATAACCAGTTAAAGGTGGCGTATTACTTAATGATAATAAAATAGACATATTGCTGTTATTATGCAATATGATTACAATTATGAGTAACATATATATTCTCGTAAGCGTTCGATATGGAGAAGTATTTTTAATTCCTTGCATTTTTATTCTGTATCCTGTACTTATACCAAAATATTTGCAAACAGAAGGAAGCAAAATAACATTTTGACAGTTATGCTTTAAGTTATTTTATTGACAATTATTCCCGAAATTGTAAAATACAGATGCTGCAATATTAAGTTCTGCTAGAACTTTGAAAATCAGCTACATCGGGATGAAAGCGCAAGAAGTATCCATTAAACCGGGGACGATGAAAATCGTTATGCAGCCGGATGCCGAAGTACTGGACGAAGTCGTGGTTACAGGTATGACAAAAGTAGACAAGCGTCTTTTTACTGGTGCGGCCGATCGTTTGACAGCGGCAAGTGTAAAGCTGGATGGTCTGCCTGATATTAGCCGTGGACTGGAAGGCCGGTCTGCCGGCGTATCTGTTCAAAACGTATCCGGTACCTTTGGTACAGCTCTTAAAATCAGGGTTCGTGGTGCCACGTCAATTTATGGTAATTCCAAACCATTGTGGGTAGTAGATGGCGTTATTATGGACGATGTCGTAGAAGTCAGTGCCGATCAATTATCTTCGGGAGATGCGGTTACTTTGATTAGTTCGGCTATTGCGGGGTTGAATGCAGATGACATTGAGAGTTTTCAAATATTGAAAGATGGTTCGGCAACTTCTATTTACGGAGCACGTGCAATGTCGGGTGTGATTGTTGTTACTACTAAGCAGGGTAAGGCAGGTACAAGTAGGTTGAGTTACACGGGTGAGTTTACTATGCGGATGAAGCCGTCTTACCGTAACTTTAACCTGATGAATTCTCAAGACCAAATGGGAATTTATAAAGAAATGCGTGATAAAGGTGATTTGAACTTTGCCAGCGTGTATCGTGCTTCCAATAGTGGTGTGTATGGGAAAATGTATCAGTTGAATAACTGGTATGACAAAACCAACGGAATGTATGGTCTTGCTCAAACTCCTGAAGCTCAGAATGCTTATCTGCGCGAAGCCGAATATAGAAATACCGATTGGTTCGACTTGCTTTTCAGTAATGCCATTATGATGAATCACTCCGTCAGTTATGCTACCGGTACGGAGAAATCCACTTCTTATGTCTCAGTAAGTGCCATGGTCGATCCCGGCTGGATGTTGCAAAATAAGGTGCAACGATACACGGCTAATTTGAATAATAGTTATAAGATAGTCAAAGACTTGTCGCTCAACGTGATTGCCAATGCTTCTTATCGTCAGCAGAAAGCTCCGGGAACATTGGGACAGAGTTCTGATGCAGCTTCCGGCACAGTGAGCCGTGGATTTGATATCAATCCTTATAGTTATGCTCTGAACACTTCCAGAACCCTTGATCCGAACGAGTATTATATGCGTAACTATTCTGATTTTAATATTTTCAACGAACTGAATGCCAACAATATCTCTTTGGACGTTATTGATTTGAAGTTTCAGGCGGAATTGAAATGGAAACTTTTCCGCAAACTGGAACTGAGCGCTTTAGGCGCCTTGAAGTATTCCGCCACATCACAAGAGCACAAAATACGCGAAAACTCAAACCAGGCATTGGCATACCGGGCTATGGGAGATGGTACGATTATCAACCGTAACTCATGGCTGTATAAAGATCCGGATGATCCTTATGCACTTCCGGTGTCTATCTTGCCTAAGGGAGGTTTTTATAATACAGCGCAATATAAGATGCTGAGCTATGACTTCCGTGCTGCTGTTTCATATAATGATGTGTTTAATGATACGCATATTGTCAACGTTTATGCAGGTATGGAATCGAATGCTCAAAATCGTACGGCAAATAGCTTTGACGGCTGGGGGATGCAGTATGAAAACGGTGAAATTCCTTTCTTTGATTACCTTGCTTTCAAGAAACTGCGCGAGGGTAATACAAACTATTATGACCTTACTAATACCAAGAAACGTAACGTAGCTTTCTTCGGAACTGCCACTTACTCATATAAGGGACGGTATATCATTACAGGCACAGGTCGTTATGAAGGCTCCAACCGTTTGGGAAAGTCACGCTCTGCCCGCTGGTTGCCTACTTGGAATATTGCCGGTGCATGGAATATGCATGAAGAGGAGTTTTTCAAGAAACTAGAACCTGCTTTATCTCATTTTACATTGAAAGCCTCGTATAGTTTGACGGCTGATGTAGGTCCGAGTAATGTGTCAAACTCCAAGATTATTATTAACAGCTATACCCCTTGGCGTCCGTCGGCAGGTGTTTCTGAATCGGGATTACAGATTGTAGATCTTGAAAACAGTGATTTGACCTACGAAAAGAAGCATGAGATGAATATCGGTTTGGATATGGGATTTCTTGACAACCGTATGAATCTTGAAGCTGCGTGGTACAAACGTGATAATTATGATTTGATCGGTGCAATTACAACTCAAGGTGTCGGTGGATCGGTAGAACGTATGGCAAACGTAGCTTCTATGAAGTCCCATGGCTTTGAATTTACTCTCTCTACCCGCAATATCGAAAGCCGTAACTTCCAATGGTCTACCGATTTCATATTCGGATATAATAAGACGGAAGTAACCGATTTCAAGTCACGTTCGCGTGTATTCGACTTGATCTCCGGCGTTGGGTTTGCCCGTGAAGGTTATCCGGTGCGCGGTTTGTTTTCTATTCCGTTCGAAGGATTGGATTCGGATGGCTTTCCGATATTCAGTTTTAACGGAAAAACCGTAACGAAAGCAAACTATGGCAGTCTGAACCTGCAACAATCGACAGATGTGGATTTCCTTAAATATGAAGGTCCTACCGATCCGACTATAACAGGAAGTATTGGTAATATCTTTACCTATAAGAATTTCCGCTTAAATGTATTTGTCACTTACTCCGGTGGTAACAAAGTCCGCTTGGACCCGATGTTCCGTTCGTCGTATAGTGACTTGGATGCCACTCCGAAAGATTTCAAGAACCGTTGGGTGTTGCCGGGTGATGAAAAGGTGACGGACATCCCTGTAATGGCCAGTTCTTTTGAACGTAATCAATATGCGAACCTGAGTATTGCCTACAACTCGTATAACTATTCTACTGCACGCATTGCCAGTGGTGCTTTCGTCCGCTTGAAAGAGGTTTCTCTTTCTTATGATTTTCCGAAAGAATGGCTGAAGTCTACCCCTATCAGTAGTGTCGGATTGAAAATACAGGGTACGAACCTTGCCCTGCTTTATGCAGACTCGAAATTGAATGGGCAGGACCCCGAATTCTTCCGTTCCGGTGGTGTGTCGGCACCTGTGCCCAAGCAGTTTACTTTGACATTGAAAGTTGGATTTTAAATAGTTGAAAGCGTATGAAAACAAGAAATAAAATAATATTATTGCTGGCACTCGCATTGACATGCATGATTACTTCATGTGAAAGTTATCTGGATACCATGCCCGATCAGCGTACGGAATTGAACTCTGTGAGAAAAGTGAAAGATTTGCTGATGTCTGCCTATTCTACAGCTTCATCCATACAAATGGAAGAATTTATGTCGGACAACCGTATGGACAATGGAGAAAAATATGGTTTTCCTTCCAATATACTGATGCAGGGTTACTATTGGGAAGAAATGACCGATATCAATCAAGATACGCCAAGGTATTTATGGAATGGATGTTATAGTGCGATTGCTGCTGCTAACCAGGCATTGCAGACGATTGAAGAACTGGGAGATCCGGAGGAGGCGCAGCCTTATAAGGGGGAAGCGCTGATGTGTCGTGCCTATGGGCATTTTGCTTTAGCCAAAATATTCTGTATGGCTTATGGGGATGATGCAGATACTAATCTGGGAATACCCTATATCACTGCTCCCGAAACAAATGTCGGTGTACAATATGAGCGTGGTACATTGGCAGAGACGTATGCCATGATTGATAAAGATATTGAAGAAGGATTACCGCTGATTAGTTCCGAGGCCTATGATATTCCCTTATATCACTTCAATCAGAATGCAGCCTATGCTTTTGCCGCACAATTCAATTTGTTTTATAATAAGTTCGACAAGGCGATTCGTTATGCTACGGAGGCTATTGGTGAGGACCCGTCATCTGTGTTGAGAAATATGGGAGGATATGCTCAATTTCCCAGTTCTATGGAATATACGCTGGCATACATTAGTAGCGACGAACCGGCTAATCTGATGTTACAGCAAACGATGTCATGGTGGGGGAGTAACTATAAATCGGCTTATCGCTACGGTCATAGCCGTGAGATTTGTGAGAAACAGACTATCTGGTCGAAGGGGCCTTATGGTAGTTTGAAAGTATATGAAACAGTCTTGGGATATGGTGACCAGTCTATTTTTGTTCCTAAAATGGACCAGTTTAAAGAGATTGCCAATGCCATTACAGGTAGTTATTATGGACGTCAGGTTGCGTTTGCTTTTACCACTGATAAGACATTGTTGAATCGTGCTGAGGCTTATGTGCTCTCTAAGCAATATGATAAGGCAGTGAACGATTTACAGTATTGGTATCGTATTAAGGCGGCTACTAAAGTACCCGACAAAGATGAACTGAATCTTTTTTATGAGACAGTAGATCCTACGACTAACGGTAAACCACTTGATCCCAAGTTTGCTCTGGAAGCAGGATTACAGACAAATTTGCTGAAAGCAGTCATTCATGCCCGTCGTATTGAGACGGTGCACGAAGGGGAAAGGTGGCAGGATATTAAGCGTTTCGGTATTGAGATTTCCCATAATATAGAGAACGAATCTCCTATTGTGCTGAAAGCTCACGACCTCCGTAAAGCTGTTCAAATTCCGGCGTCTGTCGTAGAGGCTGGTATGCAGCCTAATCCAAGATAGTTTAATGTTAGATAATAAAGAATTGATTATGAAAAATTGGTATATATATTTGCTTTGTATTCTGGTGAGCAGCAACTTCTTCGCCTGCCAGGACGATGACTTGGAAGACCAGAGTATTTTTGATGCATCAGAGAAAGAAAAGAGTGAGTTTGACCGCTGGTTACTCGAAAACTACGTCAATCCCTATAACATCGACTTTAAATACAGAATGGAACATATTGAATCCGATTATACGCACAATCTTGTACCTACGGACTTTTGGTTGAGTGTGAAATTGGCGAAGATAGTGAAACATTGCTGGCTGGAGGCCTATGATGAAGTGGGAGGTCTTGATTTTACACGTGCTTGTGCTCCGAAAGTTATTCATCTTATAGGTTCTGCTTCGTGGGATAAGGGGACGTATACACTGGGGACTGCCGAAGGCGGACTGAAAGTGACTTTGTATATGGGTAACTGGCTGGATTTGACGAATGTTGACCGCATGAATGAATATTACTTCAAGGTGATGCATCATGAGTTTGCCCACATTCTGCATCAGAAAAAAAATTATCCGGTAGATTATGATAAGATTAGTGCAGGTAATTATACACCTACCGGTTGGCAGAACCGTAAATTGGCAGAGGTCGCTCCTTTGGGATTTGTCACACCGTATGCCGGTAGTAAACCGAGTGAGGATATTGCTGAAGTGACAGCCTGTTTCCTGACTTATCCGGAAGCACAGTGGGAAAATGTTATGACTCTGGCTGGAGAAAAAGGTAAACCGATCATTGACCAAAAGCTGGCAATGGTGAAGAAGTATATGAAAGATTCCTGGCAAGTGGATCTTGATCTGCTTCGCAAAGTGATTGCACGTCGTACTAATGAGATTAGTGAACTGGATTTGGATCATATTTATTAAAACAAACGCTGAGAATATGAAAAAACTGATTTATACTTTACTGGCATTTGCCACTGTCTGCTTTTCGTGTGTGCAGGATGTAGATGATGTATACGATAAACCTGTTGCCCAGCGGGTAGAAGAAGCCGTTCAAGAATATCATGATTTGCTGGTAAGTTCCGAGCACGGGTGGTTAATGGAGTATTATCCGCATTCTTCGCAGATATATGGTGGTTTCAATTACATTATGAAGTTTAAAGAAGGGGATAAAGTGACTATTTCTACTGACGCTTTTGGGAAACCGGAGGAAACGGAAGAGAGCCTTTTTTCTATTAAGAAGGATATCGGACCGACCCTTAACTTTGACACTTATAATAGCTTGTTCCATTATTTCTCTGATTCGGATATATCCGGAGGAGCAGGAACGGGCAAAGGGTATGAGGGTGATTATGAATTTCTTTTGCGCTCGCATACTGAGAATGAGATTGTCCTTCGAGGGAAGAAAACGAAGAATATAATTCGTATGACCCGTCTGGTGGAAGATGCTACACCTTATCTGGCTGCTGCTATCCGAGTGGATGAAGAAATGAACCGTTTGGAAGGGGTATTGGGGTTCAGTGGCATGATGAATGGGAAAGAACTGGCTCTGCTTTATACGGATTCCCATACATTTAATGTGGTATATGACGGACAGGAAACGTCTACTTCTTTCATGCCGACGGCAACAGGAATACAGTTTTATCTTCCGGTGGAAGTTGGTGGTAAAGAGCTGCACCGCTTTACTTGGTCGGCTGCAAATGAAACACTGGTAGCTGAAAATGCTCCGGATGTTGTGTTGAAAGTGGATTATGATCCGGAATATATCATTTACGCACAATATTTGGGCAAGTATACGATGAATTACCGACGTGGTGAGAATACTCCTGTATTGTCTCTGGAAATCGAGTTAGTGAAGAAAGAGGATATGAAAAGTTATACAATTAAAGGTATGTTGCCGATTGATCTGACAATGATTTATAATAAGGCAGAACGGCGTATGGAGCTCCTGAATCAGAAGTTGACGGACGGTAGTGAAGCTTATTTGAGCATTTGGATGGTGAATCCCGGAAGCCTGACGTATGGAGGAACTGATTTTGTGAATGGTATGTACGGCAAACTGAAAGAAGGTTCTGACAACGAATATGAGTTTGTAGACGACGGAAGGAAAGCTGATTTTGTAACTCGCGGTATGATTCTGTGGAGCAAGGCGGGTGAATATAAGGCTTATGCCGAATCTCGTTTTGCATTTATCACTCTTGTTAAACATGAATAAAAAAAGGAATGACTATGAGAAAAATATATTCTATATTACTTTGTGTGCTATGCTTGTCGGCTGTTGGTTGTAGTGATGATAAGGATATGGCGGATGTAGCATTAAAGGCGATAAGGTCGGATGTTAAGTTTTCTGCGGATGGTGGCACAGGAACTATTGAACTGTCAGGCGGTAAACAGGTAAGTGCCACCTCGGATGTCGCTTGGTGTAAGGTAGCCAGTGTGTCCGATCAGGAAGTCAGTTTGGTTGTTGAGGCTAATCTTTCTATATCCAGTCGTACCACAATGGTGGTCATACAATCCGGGGAAGATATATTGCAAGTTCCCGTGACCCAGTTGGGCGATACTTTTATTTGTGATGTAGAAGGTACAAAGGATTTTCTTATGCAAGGGGGTGAAGCTGTTTTCACTTTGCATACCCGGCGCGAATATAGTATTCAATCTACTGCCGAATGGCTGACTTATGAATTGAAAGGCGATCAGCTTCATGTGGTGGTTTCTCCTATGTTGGACGGTACGGATTATCGGGAAGGGACGTTGACCGTTCAGAGTGGGAAAAATGAATGGTCGGCGACTTGTGTTCAGCGAGGATTGTCCGGTACATATACTATGATGCATACCCGTAATGACGGAAAACGTTATACGGGTAGTTGTACCTTTACGGCAACAGATGAGAAGGGAGTGTATGATTTGATAGCAAAAGATGTTCCGCTCAATAATGGTGTACCTTTTAAAGCTGTATTGACTGACGGACGGCTGGTTATCAACTTTGATAATCAGTATTTGGGATTTATCTCTCCTAATTACATTTATCTCTGTGCGTATGATAAAGCGGCTAATGTATTAACTTGGGGAGGAAATATCACGTATGTTGCTGATTTGCAGTTTACAAAAGCAGG
>OLXJ01000664.1_pt1 | contig 16922 bp, 9 predicted proteins | sample 1644591 | NCBI WGS metagenome assembly OLXJ01 (sample SAMEA103958150, study PRJEB25191) | human gut metagenome | biome: human-associated habitat [ENVO:00009003]; feature: intestine environment [ENVO:2100002]; material: feces | place: Germany | collected 2013/2015 | reverse complement strand
GGAAGAAATAGAACGGTATGCAATTACAGCCGGGATTATGCGGATTACATCCGAAGTGAGTTTGACTGCTCGCCCTTTCTTTGAAAAAAAAGGTTATGTAGTAGAGGAAGAGCAAAAGCGCAAGGCGAATCAGCTTTCTCTTACTAATTTTTGGATGGCAAGGGAAGTAACTAAAATCCAACGTTATGAGGGACGTATTCCTGCCTGCGGTGTGTTCTGCGGGGGATGTCCTACGTATACAAGAGAGAAAAATCCCTGTAAAGGAGCCGAACTGAATAGTTCTCGCTGTGAAAAATGCAAAACATTTCATTTATGTTGTTTGGAGAAAGAGATAACACATTGTTTCCAATGCAGCAGCTTCCCATGTGCCAGATTTAAAGGCTTTACTAAGCGTTGGTTGAAGTATGGACAGAATTTTATTGAAAATCAGAAACTGTTAAGTGAGATAGGCGAAGTAGCGTTTTTGGAGTATTATAATAAAAAGGTTACAGATTAAGTTTAGTACGTTCCTTTGTCTATATATCCAAAACGGACTAAACTTATTTGTACTGACAGCACTATTTTTGTACTTTTGTCGCATATAATAAATCGCAAATGGATATAAATCAGAGTTATAGAGAAGCAGTAAAGACCATAAAAGAAGCTATCCTACGCAGCCAGTACCGTGCAGCCGTATCGGTGAACAAGGAACAGCTATCTCTTTATTACGGCATCGGACGTTATGTGTCGGAAAATTCTCGTACAGGCTTTTGGGGGAAAGGTGCAATTGAACAAATATCTTCTTTGTTGCAGAAAGAATTGCCGGGGCTAAGGGGATTTTCAGCAACAAGCATAAGAAATATGCGTATTTTTTATGAGGAGTGGGATAAGGTTTTAAATCATCCGCCGTTGGCTGATGATTTGGTGTTGAATGAAAAATTGCTTCTTGTAGAAATTCATCAGCCACTGGCTGATGAATTTAACTGGTCAGACTTCCTTTCAATCGGCTTTAGTCATCATACCGAAATAATATCCAAAGCTAAGACTTTGGAAGCAAGGCTATTTTATATACATGAGTGCGCTACTCGTTATTGGAGTAAATACACTTTAAGGGATTACTTAAAAGCAGACCTATACAGCCATCGGGGAACTTTGCCTAATAATTTCGCACAAACATTGCCTGATACTAAGCAAGCGCTAAAAGCTGTTTGTTCATTCAAAGATGAATACCTGCTTGATTTCATTAATGTGGAGGAACTGGATGAACAAGAAGAGGATTTAGATGAAAAGATAGTAGAAAAGGCGATTGTTGCCAACGTGAAGAAGTTCATCATGACCTTTGGGCAAGATTTCAGTTTTATAGGCAATCAATATCGTATGGAGGTTGCAGGGGAAGAAATGTTCATTGATTTGCTCTTTTTCAATCGAGAGCTTAATTCCCTGGTCGCGGTCGAGTTGAAATCCGGAAAATTCCGTACATCTTATTTGGGGCAGTTGAATACTTATCTATCCGCTTTAGATACATATATCAGAAAGCCGCACGAGAATCCCTCTATAGGGATAATTCTTTGCAGGGAAATGAATCAAACCTTTGTAGAGTTTGCCGTTCGTGATTATAACAAGCCGATGGGAGTTGCTACTTATCGTGCATCTAAAGATATGCCGGAACGACTTCGTAACGCTCTGCCCGACATTGAGGACTTGAAAAAGCTATTGTAAGGCAAAAGCCTTATTTCTTTTTTGGCAGGTAATTGCCTTTTGTTACCTTTGCATAAGAAGCCCACCACAAAGCGAATTTCTTCGTTTTTTTTGTTACTATTTTGTTACCCACTGTTAGTAATAGGTGGGCTTCTTTCCTGATAATCAATTATATATGCTAATCAATATATAATATGTGGCAGAATATAATCAATTCGTGGCAGTTGTGGAAAAGAGAAAGAGATAAAATAGTGAATAATTAGGGATTATATGATTACTATAAGGATAGCTTTAAATACGGATATAGAGGAAATTCAGTCTCTATATCGAAACACAGTGTTAGTGATAAACAGGCGTGACTATTCACAGGCCGAGGTTGAAGATTGGGCATCGTGCGGAGATGATCCTTCTAAAATAGAGGGTATGATAAAAACTCACTATTTTATTGTTGCTGTTAATCGGCAATCTGAAATCGTCGGTTTTTCATCCATTACACCTCAGGGCTATTTGCATTCAATGTTTATTCATAAGGATTTTCAGGGCAAAGGTGTTGCTACACTATTGTTGAATGAGATAGAACGTTATGCCGTCGCAGCCGGGATTACGCGGATTACCTCTGAAGTGAGTATAACAGCCCGTCCATTTTTTGAAAAGCGAGGGTATATAGTAGAAGTAGAGCAAAAACGCAGGGCTAATCAGCTGTCTCTTACTAACTATTGGATGGCCAAAAGCCTTGTATGATGAAAATTTATAATGGTCGTGTCCCGGCATGTGGCGTGTTTTGTGGTGGGTGTCCTACCTATACACGGCAAAAAAATCCTTGTCTGGGAGCGCAATTGAATAGTGCACGCTGTGAAAAATGTAAAACATTCCCCAACACAAGACATCGGAGCTGAAAATGAAAACGATGGAAAGAATATTTGAAATAAAAGACCTGAAAGCACTGGAAGACTTTTTGCAATCTCAAACAGAAACCCGTTCTTTCTTTGTCAGACTTTTGACTACAATATCATAGGATTTGCTTACGAGTTCTTTGATCTTATCATCAGATACGTCTTGATTGAAATAAACGCTGATCCAATATTTCTTATTCATGTGCCAGCCTGGTTTTATACCGGCATATTCAGTTTGCAGTTCTCCAGATTCGTCAGGGTTACATTTGATGCAACAAAAATCGAAAATCTCAATGTTAACGAAACAAAACCATTTGTCCGCAACATAAAAGCATAGAACGTCACGGCTATATTGGTCGGGTACATTGGGAAAAGGCATCTTCTCGTGAACTCCTTTAAAAGACAGACAATATTCTCTAAATTCTTCTATATTCATTTCACTTTTTTATGTTCGGTTATCTATGCAAAAATAGTTAGAATAAGGGAGTGGACAACCATCTTTCTATGAAAATATTCAGGTGAGATGTGTTTTCATGTCCTTTATTTGGTTAGTCGACTTCTTCGGATGGATAGTTGATCTTAAAAACTACTTGACGCTCCACCGCCACCGCTATGTCCACCACCAAAACTGCCGCTACTACTTCTACTACTGCTTCTGCCACTACTACTGTGACTATTACTAGAACTGTCACTATTGGGGGGTGTCTTGCGGGGGATCTTCTGTGTTGTCTGCTTTTTATCTCCGCACATCAGGCAAAGATAGTCGGCAACCTCCAATCCGGCATCGGAATATGTGGGCTCTTTAATTGTTTTCCACGGGCTGATACGCTTGGAAGCAATGGTATGGCATTGATTACACATCCTATATTCGCTTATGGTGATAGATTTATACCGTAAAAGCCAGCCGCAGGAAGTACATTGATAAATACGGTGGATAGCAGAACCTAGTTTGTGTTCCATTTGTTCGGAAGCAGATAATAAAGGGGTTGCAAGCTCATTGGATAAAAGTTGTAAAGCCACAGCTTTGCAAGAGTCGCAGGTCTTACTCTGCAAAATAACACGTTGTTTTTGGTAGAACTTGTACCATAAGGATGCCGCAATAAGTGCAGGCCAGACCGGAAAAAACAATACAAGACATCCAAGTGGGCTGTAATGTGTCAGGACTTTGATTGCTGCTAATGCTGAACCGTCTTTGGGGCGAGCTTTATTTACCTTCATGCGATAAGTGAGAACATTTACCAGTATCAAGAATATCCAAAGCATGAGCGGTTGATTTGCCAGAAAATTCCACAACGTATTGCTGGCACTTTTCCAGTAATTATCAGAAGTGCCTTGAGAAACGGGCTCATAGTCGCTTCCATAAAGCACCAATGTTACAGCCCGGACTCCCTCTGTTATTCCTCTGTCAAAGTCGTTTTTTCTAAACCACGGAACCATTTCATTCTGTTGAATGCGAAAGCATAAAGCGTCGGGAAGTACTCCTTCCAAACCGTATCCGGTTGCGAAAGTGACTTTACGTTGATCGAGCACTAAAAGAATCAGTAATCCGTTGTCGTCCGCTTTCTTTCCGATGCCCCAGTGTTCAAAAAGCTTGTGGGCAAACTCTGCCGGAATATCTTCACCGATAGAAGGGAGTGCAACAACTGTCACTTCAATACTCAATGAATCTTCTAACTGTGACAACATATTATTTATTTCCCACACATAACTTTCATCCAATATCTGATTCGGATTGCTAACCCAATTGGAAGAGCTTTCATTACGCGGATTGGGGACATCTGTTACTTTATAAATTTCTACTGTTTGTTCGTGCTCTAAAGCCAATGCAAAAGCATGACTACCAAAGGTATAACAGAAAACAAGAAGTAATGTCCGGGCTATTTCCCTGAAGCTTTTTTGTGTTTTATCTTTCATTGTTTTGTTATTAACTGATTGTTCTTAGAGTAGAAAATAACTATCACAACTCTCATTCTTTTTGCTAATATAGTTATAATCTGATGAATAAGAATGATAGATGTTTCTGAAATTTTGTATCTATCATACTTTCTTCATGAAATATGGGTATCTATCATTCTTATTCCACTGTTTTTACTGTTTAATCTTTCATGGTATTAACCCGCACATAAATTTTATGACTGCCGCTTCCAATGGTGTCAAGTACTCCTTCCTTTACCCAACCGTTCAATTCATTCAGCGCTTTGTTCTTTAGTAGTCCCGTCAGTTGCGTATACTCTTTGCGTCGTATCATCGGTCGTTCATCCAGAAACCTCTCCAACCTGCGCCGACGCTCTTCCACCGGAACTTCGGCGGAATGTGCAAATCCCGACTTCGCTTTTTCTACAAATCCGCGAACCTTCTTTCGGAAAGAAGATGATGGACGAAAATTTACATTATCGAAATAAATGGACTGTGCATGTATCTCTTTGGCATCCATCACCGGACGTGCTTTCAAACTAGAGGAGAAATATCCGATTTCTCCCAGTTTCACATGATACCCCTCACTTAAATAATAGGATACCTTCTCTTGAAAAGCTACCATGATACCTGCCAAATCTCCCTCGGTGAAAGAAGAGGCTTCGGCTATTTCACGAAATAACCGTTTGCTGTCAATGGTTCCTTTGGATACAATTCGGGGATACAGAGGCTGTACTTCTCCGTCTCCCTTTTCATTCGGTTTTCGCCGAAAGTCATAATCTGCTGCCATAGCGTCACTTGTTTTTTTGTTGGTTAATAGGATTGTTACTCAATTGATACCGCGTGTGTTAGTACAAACACTAGTAACCTTAACATGTAGACAAGGCTCGACTAATATATTTTGTCTGTTTCACGTTTTCGTTCCACGTACGTGAACCGTTCGGACTATGTACGTGAACCCAATAGTTCACATACGTGGACCGATGGGACCATGTACGTAAAACGATTTCTTATCACTACAAAGATACATTAATCTAAGCTTCTAAACAACTTAATGAACGTTTTATTTACTGTTAATTCAAGGAGCTTCCGGAAGAATGGAAAGGCGGATAAATATTCTGTAATAATAATGAATAGAAAGGTTGTTTGCTGTCTGTTTTATGCCTACCTTTGAAGGATATATATAAATATTTAAGAAAAGTAATGAAGATAACACAAATCAGGGAGAAAGATGGAGTCGAAGCATTAAGTGTATTAGATTTTAACTTGTTGATAGAGAAGATAAAAACAGAGATTAAGACCCGTCCGGTGACCGGATTGCGCCAAGCCCTGCATTATGTTTTACCCGGAGAATCTTGCAGTTTTGCCGGGAAACTTCCCAAAGTAATACCCGCTGCCGTTTTCGGACGTGTGAATGGCGTGAAGCGGATGAAAGTATATAATGGCATCGTGGAACTGACTGTAGGTCCGTTGGCGGGAAAAGTAGAAGTGGAGATGGTCAAGAAGAAAGCGGCTGAATTGCCGCAGACTATGTTTGCATATATGGGATCAAGTGGAAATTCCGTGAAGATATGGACTCTTTTTACCCGTCCGGATGGTACGTTGCCGCAGACGCAGGAAGAAGCTGAAATTTTTCAGGCGCATGCGTATCGTTTGGCGGTGAAATGCTATCAGCCGCAAATCCCCTTTGATATTCAGTTGAAAGAGCCGGTTTTGGAGCAATATTCACGGCTGAGTCACGATCCTGAACCTTTCTATCGGGAAAATTCCGTGCCGTTTTATCTTTCTCAGCCCTTCGGGATGCCGAAAGAAATGAATTATCAGGAGAAGCTGCCCCCGGAAAAGTCTCCGTTGAATCGTGCTGTTCCGGGATATGATACGGAAGATGCGTTGGCATTGATGTATGAGGCTGCCTTGCGAAAGACTTTTCAGTCGATGGAAGAGGGGTGGAGGCGGAATGATGATTTGCAGCCCCTGGTAGTTCGGTTGGCGGAAAATTGTTTCCTTTCCGGTATTCCGGAAGAGGAAGTGGTGAGGAGGACCATTCATCGGTATTATCATTCGAAGCAGGCTGTGCTGGTTCGCGAGATGATAGGCAATGTGTATCAGGAATGCAAAGGCTTCGGCAAGAAAAACGGGCTGACAAAAGAGCAATATCTCAATATGCAGACAGAGGAGTTTATGAACCGTCGTTATGAATTCCGCTACAATACACAGATAGGTGAAGTGGAATACCGGGAACGATGCTCGTTTTATTTTCGTTTCCGTCCGTTGGATAAACGGGCGCAGAATAGTATTCTGCTGGATGCGCAAAGTGAGGGTATTGCGGTGTGGGACCGGGATGTGGACCGTTATCTGCATTCAAACCGAGTATCTGTTTATAATCCATTGGAAGAATTTATTTTTCATCTTCCTAATTGGGATAAAAAAGACCGCATTACGGAACTGGCAGACCGTGTGCCATGTGCTAATCCGCATTGGACGATGCTTTTCCATCGCTGGTTCCTCAACATGGTAGCTCATTGGCGTGGGTATGACCGGCAGCATGCGAACAGTACTTCCCCTTTGCTGGTAGGTGCGCAGGGGACACGCAAGTCTACCTTTTGCCGGGATCTGATACCGCCGGGACTTCGCGGATATTATACGGATAGTATTGATTTCAGCCGGAAGCGGGATGCGGAAATGTATCTGAATCGCTTTGCGCTGATCAATATTGACGAGTTCGATCAGATTACTTTGACGCAGCAGGGCTTTTTGAAGCATATTCTGCAAAAGCCGGTAGTCAATCTTCGTAAATCGTACAGTAATTCGGTGCAGGAGTTGCGGCGTTATGCTTCGTTTATCGCGACCAGCAATCAGAAGGATTTGCTGACTGATCCGTCCGGTAGCCGTCGTTTTATGTGCGTTGAGGTGACGGGTACGATTGATACGGCACGCCCGATTGACTATGAGCAGTTGTATGCACAGGCTATGTACGAGATTTGTCATGGCGAGCGGTATTGGTTTGACGATAAGGATGAGGCTATCCTGGCACAGGGGAATCGGGAGTTTGAACAGACTCCGCCGGCTATTCAGTTATTCTATCGTTATTTCAAGGTTGCAGGGGATGATAAGGAAGGAGAATACTTATCTCCGGTAGAAATATTGGATTATCTGCAAAAAAGAACGACCATTACGCTGTCTTCCGGCAAGGCGCATCACTTTGGACGGCTGCTTCAGAAAGAGGGGATTCCTTGCAAACATACGAATAAAGGGACTGTGTATCTGGTGGTTAAGATATAAAAGAGGAAAAAGTAAAAGTGACAATAGAAAGCTTTATTATTTCTATTGTCACTCTATTGTCACTGTCTATTGTCACTATTATTACTTTGATAATCAATTGTTTAAGTTGTAAAAGTGACAAGTGACAATAAGAATGGCAAAATAATCTTTATAGTTCTTGATTGTACTTCGCAAACATGAATTTGTGTTTATCGCATATATTTTTAATTTGTCAACTTCTTTGTCGACACAATTATATTTGAAAAGTTTGCCATATTGCTTTTATATATGGTTATTCTTGTTTCAAGAAAAACCGGAATAAATTGTATTATCTACACTCTTTCTTATTTAAAAAACGCGTTCAGAGCATGTATTTTCGTTCAAAAGGCGGTATTTTCCATGTTTATGTACGATTCTTCATTGCTATTTCTTATATAAGTCGTTAAGTTTGCAACAGTTTTTCACAGGTATTATGATAAAGTGCCCGAAGAAAAACAGAATCTAACTTTTGTTTAATTAAAAAATAGATAAAATAGATTTATATTGTTACTTAACAGATTTTAATATTATGAGAAATGTGATGAATCGTAAGCGGCATTGGCTGCTATTATTGCTCCTCTCACCTTTTTTTCTCTCTTGTGAGGACAAGATGGATGAGCATTATGAAAAACCCGAATGGCTGAAAGGTACAGCTTGGGAAGTTCTTTCTAATGAATATGGAGGTAAGTTCTCCATGTTTCTAGAAGCGGCAGAGTTATCAGGCTTTAAGCCTATTCTTGATGGTAAGAGTGTCGCAACTGTCATGGCTCCGGACAATGATGCGTTTGCTGCTTATCTGGAAGAACACGGTTATGTTTCAGTGAAGGATATACCGACAGATGATTTGAAGAAACTGATTGGTTATCATTTAATCTACTACTCTTATAGCAAGAGTGATCTTGAAAACTTCCGCCCGGAAGACAGTGCAACAAGCAAAGACGATGATGACGATGATGAATTGGGAGTTTTACAACCGGGAATGTATTACAAGTTTCGTACACACAGCACCAGTCCTATTACAAAGGAAGTGGATCCATCAACAAACAATACTGTAACCGTCTATCATTTAGAGCGGTTCTTGCCTGTATTCTCTCACCACATCTTTGCCTCTAAAGGTATAGATGCCAAGAAGAATTATGAATTTTTCTATCCTAACTCTACGTGGACGGGAGATAACGGGTTCAATGTGTCGAATGCAAGTGTTAAAGAATACCAAATCATAACCAATAACGGCTATATATATAATGTAGACAGGGTGTTGGAACCATTGGAAACTATTTATGATGTTTTAAAGAAAAAATCAGATTATTCCGATTTCCTCGACTTTTATAGCCAGTACAGTACTTATGCCTATGATAAGGACTTGTCTGCCGATTATGGAAAAGCAGTAGGAGTAGATAGTCTTTTTCTGCATGCACATTCACCAAACGGGCTTCCGAATATCGCGTTGGAATGGCCGACACCTAACTTCCGTCTTTATCCGGAATTAGCTTCTATCTCCTATAGTATCTTTGCACCGTCCAACCAGGCACTCAACACTTTCTTCAATAGATATTGGAAAGCTGGAGGATATTCTTCTTTAACTGATTTGGACCCGTTGATTACTAAGATATTGCTTTATCAATCAGTATATGGAGGTTCTATCGTTTTCCCTGACGAAATTAGCGGAATTACCAACTCTTTGGGTTCGCATTATGATTTCCAGTTGAGCGATGTGAAAGATAAGAGTATCTGTGTGAACGGTAGTTTTTATGGATTAAGCAATTTCCCGATGCCTGAAATATTCAGTACCGTGATGGGACCGTCTTTCCTTAAAAGAGATTACCTGCTTTCGTTGTATGCTATCTTTCAGAGTAATCAGATGGCTGCGTACACTACCACTGCTACAAACTATACGATGTTGATCACTAAAAATAGCGGATATGAAATCAGTGACATGCGTCTGATGTCTGATGGAGTCGGTAATACACTGGCAACATCCGGAGAAGATGGTGATGTGGCTGTTTCAACTTCGGACCTGAAAAGAATCGTCAGTGGTGGAACTGTAGTAGGAGATGTTAACTTTAATACGCCTTGGGCTGTTTATGCTACTCAGGATGGTGGAACATATTGGTTTGTGAAAGATGGGAAAATGACAACGAACTATGTGTTTAACAGTGTATTAGGTCAAGATCCGCAAACTGTTATTCCTACACTTTTCACCGAAGTAAAAGAGGTGACCAATGATGCCGGAGGATCTTGGGCAAACGGTAAAGTATATGAATATGAAAGTGACTTCGGTGTATTCGGGAAATTGGATGGATTGGAATATACAAGCCTGAGGACAATGTTGACCTCTATTGGAGAAACGAAATATCCGAATTTTGTATTCGCCTATTTAATGAGACAAGCCGAACTGTTTGCTACTATAGACGGTGTACTTGCTTGGGATTACAGATTGGCAGGACGTCTTATCGGGTTCATTCCGACAAATGAAGCACTAAAAGAGGCTTTGGATAATGATCGTATTCCGGGAGTGAAAGGTACGATAGATTTAAGTCTGCCATCACCAACTCTTCAAGGAGAGATTACAAATCAATACTTATTACGAGAATATCTGCTCAATTATTTCTTTACGCCTACCAATGCTCCGGTTGCATCAGGCTGTCCGTATCTCGGATCACCTGACTGGCTATCGGGAGAATATCGTAACAGCAATAATATTCCTGTGAAGTATACTGATAACGGCGCTTTCATCACCTTGCAGTTGCAGAACCAGACCACCGGTCAGTACGGAAATGCATGTAAGATAGTATCATACGAGAATTTCCCATTTGCTTTTATGGACGGTGCTTTCCACCTGATAGACGCTGTTTTTAATTAACTGAATATCTAATTAATCATGAATCAGACAAATAAAGTCTTTTATACATTGGTAGCCATTTTTCTGTCCTGTTCTATAGAAATGGCAGGGCAGGTACAGAAGGTTATATCCGGTACGGTTACCGAATTGTTTGGAAAAACTGCTGAACCACTGGTTGGTGTAAATGTCAATCTAGTAAACAACCAGAACCGTTCGTTGGGTGGTGGTATCACAAACCTGAACGGGCAATATAATGTGAAAGTCCCAGAGGGAGAGAAAGATCTGACAATTGTTTATTCCTATATCGGAATGAAAACAAAGCGTATAAAGTATACAGGGCAAACTCTGCTCAATGTGACTTTGGAGTCAGAATCAATGGCGGTGGATGAAGTAGTAGTTTCGGCCCGTCGGTTAAATAGAAATGATTTGGGTATTTCGGATAAAGAAATGGTTTCGGCTACTCAGAAAGTTGATATGGAAAAGTTGATTGCCGCTGCACCTGTTGTATCTATAGAGGAAGCGCTGCAAGGACAATTGGGTGGTGTGGATATTGTATTGGGTGGAGACCCCGGTAGCCGTAGTGCTATCAGAATCCGTGGTACAAGTACGTTAAATGCATCTTCCGATCCGTTGATTGTTATTGATGGTGTGCCTTATCCGACTGAAATCAGTGATGATTTCAATTTCAGCACAGCTACGGAAGAAGATTTGGGTGCTCTTTTAAATATCTCACCTAATGATATTGCTTCAGTTGAAGTATTAAAAGATGCATCAGCTACTGCTATTTGGGGTACTCAGGGTGCCAATGGCGTATTGGTTATTAAGACAAAACAAGGTACGGTTGGTAAAACTCGTTTCTCATTCTCCTCCAAATGGACAATGAAGGAAGATCCGAGTACTATCCCGATGTTGAATGGTAAGGAATATACTTCTCTTATGCAGGAATCTATCTGGAATTCTGCCAAATACATCGGTCTGAATAATCCGGGAAATAAATACCTCAATATGTTGTCTGATGCTCCTGCAATCGGTGACAATCCGGACTGGAGATATTATGATGAGTATAATCAAAATACTAATTGGTTGGATTATGTACGCCAAAAAGCATTGGTTTCTGATAACAGTTTTTCAATGAATGGTGGTGGTGAAAAAGCAACTTATCGTTTCTCGTTAGGATATATGAGTGATATCGGTACTACTATCGGTACGTCTATGAACCGTTTAAATACTTCTATGGTCATTAACTATCAGTTCTCTAATAAGTTGAAATTCGGCGCAGACTTTTCTTATTCGCAGACCAATACGGATGCGAACTGGACAAACACTATTCGCTCGGAAGCATTGAGTAAAATGCCGAACAAATCGCCATTTACTGTAAATGACTTGACAGGTGCATTGACTGATGAATACTTTACTTACCACGATCCTAATTTTGAAGGTTCGTTTAATGGAAAAAGTAATTATAATCCTGTTGCTATGGCACATGAAGCTATCAACAGAACTGTGCAGCGTGAAGGTAAGATAACATTCCGTGCCGATTATGAGATTTTACCGGGATTTTATTATAAAGGTTGGGCTTCTATCAATATGCGTGCAATTAAAACACGTCGCTTTCTGCCACAAGTTGTAACAGGAGTGGAACAAGTCAACAAATATGCCAATCAGAGTGCGGACGCTTATTCCGATCAATTGGCTTTGCAGACAGAGAATAAGTTGATGTATATCAAGAACTGGAATGACAAACATAATATTATTGCGAATGTATTGGTTCGTACCGGTCAGTATATCAATTCAGGCTATAATAGCGAAGTATACGGTAATGCTTCTTCCGATCTCTCCGATCCGGTAGTCGGAACTACTATTAGTGACATGAATTCAAGCGAATCGGAAACACGTAATGTATCTTTTGTAGGGGTATTGAACTATACATTGCTGAATCGTTATGTGGTACACGGATCTCTTAATGCTGAAGGTAACTCTGCTATGGGACGTAATGAAAGAATGGGTTATTTCCCTGCTGTAGGTCTTGCATGGAACTTCCAGAACGAGCCTTTACTGGAAAAAGCAAGAGATAAATGGCTGGACGAAGCGAAATTCCGTTTCAGTATCGGGCAGAGTGGACGTGCTCCCAGCGGTGCTTCTGTTTATCTGGGCGCCTACGTGAAAGGAACAGACTATATGAACATGTCGGCTACAAAGCAGGCTCGTATGCAGTTGGATAATTTGAAATGGGAAACCTCTACCGAATATAATTATGGTCTGGATGCTTCCGTATTAAAAGGTCGTTTAAGATTTACATTCGATTATTATTATAAGACGGTGAAAGATTTGCTGCAAAAGAACTACAAACTACCTTCAACCACTAGTTTCGGATCGATTAGTTATTTTAATTCAGGTAAAATGGAGAACAAAGGTTGGGAGTTCCGTACAGATGTCGTAATCTTTGAGAATAAAGACTGGCGTATCAACGGTTATGTGAACTTTAGCCGCAACGAAAATAAGATTACTGAGCTACCTGCCAATATGGTACAGGAGAATTATTCACCAAAGAATGGGGCATATGCTGCCCGTGCGGAAGTTGGACGCCCTATCGGTTCGTTCTATGGATACCGTTACAAGGGAGTATATCAAAACACCGATGCAACATATGCACGTGATGCTGAAGGAAATGTAATGAATGATGCAAAAGGTAGACCAATCGTAATGAAAAACCTGACAGCTACCTGTCAGCCGGGAGATGCGATGTACGAAGATATCAATCATGACGGTGTTATCAATCAATATGATATTGTCTATTTGGGTAATGCCAATCCGACATTGACTGGTGGTGCGGGATTGACTGTCAAGTATAAACAATTTTCTATCAATACTTTCTTCCACGGACGTTTCGGACAGTCAGTCGTGAATACGGCTCGTATGAATAATGAGTCCATGCACGGTAACGCCAATCAGAGTACGGCTGTGTTGAGAAGATGGAAGAACGAAGGTGATATTACAGATATACCGCGTGCATTGTATGGCGAAGGATTCAACTATTTAGGTTCTGATCGTTTTGTGGAAGATACTTCCTTCCTTCGTTTGAAACAGTTGACACTGAATTATGCATTTCCGAAAAGCATTTGCAATAAATTGGGTATCACTTCACTGACATGTTTCGTTACAGGATACAACCTGTTTACTTGGTCTTCTTACACCGGTCAGGATCCGGAAGTAAACCTACCGTCGAGACCGACAGACCTGGCTACGGACGGTGCAACGACACCTGTGTCCAGACGATATACTTTTGGTTTTAACTTAAGTTTCTAATACGATAACAAAATGAAGAAATTATTAATATACATAGCAATGGCCGGAGCAACTTTGCTGACTTCCAGTTGTAATGATTGGCTAGACGTACTGCCTAAGAACGAACAGGTATCTCCGGAATACTGGAAAACAAAAGAGCAGGTGGAAGAGGTACTAGCACAAGGATATCAAAACATGCGTCTGACGGTTCCTACATTAATTTATTGGGGCGAACTTCGCGGGGCATCCATTTATGCTTATTCAGGTAAATCGAAACAGGAATTACAGAATTTTCAGTTGAATTCTTCATCCGGCGAATGCAAATGGGGAGGTTTCTATTCTATATTGAATGTGGCGAACTCCATAATTAAATATGCACCGGAAGTAAAGAGGCAGGATGAAACATATCATGAGGCAGTAATGAATTCAAATATGGCGGAAGCATATTTTATGCGCGCTTGGACATACTTTACGCTGGTACGTAACTTTAAAGAAGTGCCGTTGATTCTGGAACCCTATATGACAGACGAGTATGCTGTCGATATACCCAAATCTTCGGAAGAGACGATTATCGCACAAATCAAGCTGGATATCGAGAATGCACTTTCCACAGGAGCAGCTAAAGAAATGTATGATGATGAAGACTGGACCGGCATGAGTAAAGGACGCGTCACTGTATGGGCACTGTATGCATTGATGGCAGACGTGTGTTTGTGGAGCGAAGATTACGATGGTTGTGTAAGATATGCAGATATGCTGATTAATTCAACTTCCGCTTTCCGTCCGGCATTTGTGGAAGACCCCGAACAATGGTACAATATCTTCTTCCCGGGCAACAGCAACGGTTCTATATTTGAACTAAACTTTGATCAGTCACGCAATCAATCTCCTGACGATGATGCTACAGCGAGTACATATCCTTCGCCATCTAACGTTTATCCTTGGACACAATCGACAGTTGCCAGTCTTCAATTCTCGAACGCAATGTGTAAGCGTTTGTTTGACGAACAAACTGATCAATGGGTGACTTCCAACACTGTTCGTGGCTATGGCAATACGTTTGTTCTTTCTTCGGGAACCGTTATTGGTAACTCCAATACAGAAGGCTATCTTCCCTTTAAGTTCAGAATCGGCGGAAAGGATGGATTGTCTACGACTCGTTCTTATAAAGATGCCAACTGGATTCTCTATCGCATGGCAGATGTATTGCTGATGAAAGCTGAGGCATTGATCTGGAAAGGCGGCGAAGCAAATTTCGCACAAGCTTTGGAACTTATCAATAAAATACGTACCCGTGCCAACGTCACTACATTAAGTGTTCAGACGAATGCTGTATCACAAGAAAATATGCTCGGATACTTGTTGCAGGAACGTGATCTTGAATTTGCTGCGGAAGGAAAACGCTGGTATGATCTTTTACGCTTCGGCAGGTCACAGAACTTTAAATATAAAGATCAGTTTATCAATATGATCATTGAGAACAATTCTACGGTTAGCGCCAGTTGGATACGTTCGGTACTGAAGAATACCGATGCTTGGTATTTGCCTATTAGTCAGGGTGAGATCGACAGTAACCCGAATTTAATACAGAATCCTTATTATGATGTAACTGCAAATTAATATATACTATGAAGAATATTGTAAGATTTTGCTTAATGATTTTGTGCATCACTTGTTATTCCTGTGATGATCCGTACAAGGATACGGTATTTAAAGTATATGATGTACAACCTGCGGCAACCTATCTCCAGAACCGTCCTGACGATTTCTCCGAATGGGTGAAAGTGTTGAAATATGGAGATTTGTTCAACGCTGTAAATCGTGCAGAGGATGCTTTCACTGTGTTGGCACCTACTAACGATGCAGTTCTCCGCTTTTATGAAAAGAAGGGAGTCACTTCTATCGAAGATTTGGGATATGAATATGCCCGCACTCTTGTTACATATCATGTCATCAATGACTCCATTGATCGGGAGGATTTTGTGAAAAGCGGTGAACTGCCTGGCAGAACACTTTCGGGAGATGCATTGAAAGTATCTTTCGGTAACGAAGGTGGCGATAAATCTGTTTACATTAACAAAGAAGCTCATGTTAGCGAATTAGCTATACGCACAGCCAATGGGCGTATATATGTGCTTGATGATGTGTTGAGTCCGGCAGTAGAGACTATCTACGCACGTCTTTCAGACAAGGGTAATTATAAGATATTCTGTGAAGCGTTGGAGAAAACAGCATGGAGCGATTCGCTGAGTGTTGTGAATTCCGTACTCGAAGGTCCGTTAGGCATGAGAGTAGAATTGCGTAAATATTTCACAGTATTTGCCGTATCCGATGCTGTATTTGCACAGGAAGGTATCACCAGCTTTAGTGCTTTGGCTGCCAAGGTTGGAGCATTGACCGACGATTATGAACTTCCCAATAATGAGTTGAACAGGTTTATAGCTTACCATATAATGGATGGAGAACATACTCTTGAATCTCTTCGCACATTCTCCAAACCTTTTGACAGAGAAACATGGGAATATAGAAAGATGTTGAATACCAGAGCTACAAACGACTTGATCTTGATTTCTGAAAACGGATTAAATAATGGAGTTAAATTCATAGAGGAACAAGCTGACGAGATTGTGAAAAACGGATATATCCAACCAATTGACGGATATCTGCCAGTGAAAACCGATTTTGAACCAATACCTGTTATTTTTGATTTCTGTGATTATCCCGAAGTATCTTCATACATTGCTGCTAAAGGAAAAGGACAACTTTATCAGCAGGTTTCACGTGACGATGATGATACGTACACTGCATTAACGAAATTCATCGGCAGACAAGAGATCGTTCCACAAGTTTCATCCTACAAAATAGAAATGGGACCTAGCGGTACGTTGGCAAGCGACTGGAGTTATTTGTCATATTGCACCAAAGGTGCTAACACTTCGGGCAACTGGACTAAGTTGATGAACAATGATGCCTTGGTGGTCAATATAGGATACAACGGTACATTAGATTTG
>OLXJ01000662.1_pt1 | contig 16954 bp, 10 predicted proteins | sample 1644591 | NCBI WGS metagenome assembly OLXJ01 (sample SAMEA103958150, study PRJEB25191) | human gut metagenome | biome: human-associated habitat [ENVO:00009003]; feature: intestine environment [ENVO:2100002]; material: feces | place: Germany | collected 2013/2015 | reverse complement strand
AGGTTGTCAATGCCAAGTAAGGAAGAACGGACAGGATCATCGCCTAAATCTTCATTCTGTGCACGTGGATCAACGGCATCACGTACATCCTGTGCTTCACTATATTTATAAAGACGGTCGGTATGCTTGCTCAGGAAATCAAATAAGATATCTTTTTCTTCTTCCGGACTATTTTTTCCGTACCAGCGATATCCATATTCGATGGCAAAGATATCGTAAGGACCGATATGCGGGGAAAGAACCTTCACGCCATCTCCCGGTTGGGCTATGTAGTTGAAGCGGGCATAGTCCATAATAGAAGAAGCGGTGGAATTTAATCGGGAAGTGAACGTTGCGGAACGTAAGGAATCAGTTGGGAACGCTGCCGATCCCATCATGTTGTGACGCAATCCCAAAGAGTGCCCTACCTCGTGGCAGGCAACAAAGCGGATAGCATCGCCCAATAGTGAATCCGGCAACTGCACGCTGCGTGCTTCCGGGCAAACAGTTCCGGTCTGTACTGTAATCCATTCGCTTACCATAGAGAGCACATTGTGCCACCACATGATGTCTGCTTCCAGAATCTCTCCGGAACGGGGGTCTAACAAAGAAGGTCCCATCGCATTCTTCTTTTCCGAAGCTGCGTAGGTCAGTACGGAATAGTTCACGTCATCCATATCTATTTCCATACTATCGGTAACTTCAATGGCGATGATTGCATTCTTGAATCCGGCTTTTTCAAAAGCGATCTGCCAGTCTTCAATACCTCTTTTTATATATTTGCGCCATTGATAAGGTGTGGAATTGTCGATATAGAATACGATTGGTTTGGCGGGTTCTACCATCTTTCCTTTCAGGTAAGCCTCCCGGTCTTCCGGTTTGGGTTCCATACGCCAACGGGTGATAAACTGCTTTTTATCCGTTCTTTGCTGTGCATCGCTGAAACTCAATAGCGGATTGGTGAAATAACCTATTTTCTGATTATCAAAACGTCCCATCATCGGAGTTTCAGGTAGCAGAAGGATAGAAGAACTGACTTCTACCGTTACATATACGCTTGTTGTTCCTTCTGTCACTTTAGTAGTCAGCTCGGAAGTGGCAACTACATTGTTCGGAAAGGATTTCACGGATAAGATACGTGATAGATTTTTAATAGCCGATGTTCCCAGATTGATATTGGTAAATACATTATTAATGCTGGTTTCCGTACCGTCATAGATGTCGTTGATCTTGATCACCAATGCTGTAGAGTCCTGATTGACAGCCTCTATCTTGAATGCGGCAATAAGCGGTGATATAAAATTGTCCTTAACCGAACGGAAAATAGCATCCGTCTGAGGAGCCAGAGGTAACGGGCGTTGTTGGCGGAACATCAGTTTCCCGGTTGCTTTGTCCCATTCCATGCAAATCATTTGATTTTCATAATTTACACCCCGGTTTACTCCAGCATCGTTCAATTCAGCCGGTACTCGTTGTAACTTGTTGACAACAAGTAAATCGCGCCCTAGCAATGATGTGGGAACCTCAAAATAATAATCGTTCTTTTTTTGATGAACAGCAAACATTCCTTTGGTAATTTTGCTACCTTCCACAAGCTTTTCGTAGTCGCTTTTGGTTTTCTCCTCTTGCTCTGGTTTCTTCTTTCTCTTTTTAAACCAACTCTGATTTTCTGTAGCAGGGATAGTTGCAGATGTTGAGTGTGTTTCTCCACTCATCAATATACATGCAATGACCGCTGCCATTACCTTTACATACATTCTCATTGAGTCCTTTTATGTTTAATTATTATTAAAATCGGGCACAAAAGTACTAATATAAATAACATAATTGCTACAGATTTGCAATGAATATAATAATAAAAAGGATTATTAACTAGTATTTCCGCTTATCATTCCTTTCGGATATTTCGTAGTTTAGTGGGAATAGTGTACATTTGCGGGAGTAAAAAGTGAATGGAATGATGAGACGATATATCACCACTTTGATGTTGGCTTGCTGCATCGGAGGATATGGGCAAGAAAAGAAGCAAGCCACCTTTGTACCACCTTTTGACTTTCCTCTTACATTGAGCGGAAACTTCGGAGAAATCCGTTCTAATCACTTTCACGGCGGATTGGATTTTAAAACGGGAGGAGTAATCGGTAAACCTGTTCGTGCATTGGCAGAAGGCTATATTTCACGTATCCGTGTGACGAATGGTTCGGGCTATGTACTTGATGTCTGCTATCATAACGGTTATTCTACTATCAATCGTCATTTGAGCGGTTTTATTTCCCCTATTGCCGAAAGGGTGGAAAAACTGCAATATGAAAATGAAAACTGGGAAGTAGAGATTATCCCCGAACCGGATGAGTATCCAGTAAAAGCGGGACAACAAATAGCATGGAGTGGAAATACCGGCTATTCATTCGGACCGCATCTTCATTTGGATGTTTTTGAAACGGAGACGGGAGATTATGTAGATCCCATGCCTTTTTTCAAAACGAAAATAAAAGATACGCGTGCTCCGAAAGCGGACGGCATAATGTTTTTTCCTCAACTTGGTAAAGGAGTAGTGGATGGTAAGCAAGAAAATAAAATGATTCTTCCGAACACCGGACGTCCGGTGGAAGCATGGGGTGTGATAGGTACAGGCATCAAGGCGTATGACTATATGGATGGAGTGAGCAATCATTACGGAGTGTATTCTGTAGTGCTTACAGTAGATGAGAAAGAAGTATTCCGCAGTACTGTCGATCGTTTCTCACAAGAAGAAAACCGGATGATTAACTCTTGGACTTGCGGGCAATATATGAAATCCTTCATCGAGCCGGGAAATACATTACGTTTATTAAAGGCATCGAACACTAATCGTGGTTTGGTGACTATTGATGAAGAACGCGATTATCGCTTCTTGTATACTCTGAAGGACGTTTTTGGCAATACTTCTAAATACAGTTTCACGGTTAGGGGGCGAAAACAACCGCTTGAGCCATTGCAACATCGCGAAAAGTATTTCTTTGCGTGGGATAAGGTAAACTATCTGCAAGAGCCGGGTTTGAATCTGGTTGTTCCCAAAGGAATGTTATATGACGATGCCCCCCTTAATTATCAAGTAAAAGCTGATAGCGGTGCTGTTGCGTTTACATATCAGTTAAATGACAAACCGATTCCGCTTCATGCAAGCTGTGAATTGCGTATTGGCTTACGTAGAAAGCCTATAACTGATACTACAAAATATTATGTAGTCCGTGTCACCCCGAGAGGAGGAAAATATAGTGTCGGTGGAAAGTATGAAGACGGATACATGAAGGCATCTATTCGTGAATTGGGAACTTATACGGTTGCCATTGACACAATTCCGCCTGAAATTATTCCTGTTAATAAGAAGCAATGGGGAAGAACCGGAAAGATTATCTATCGTTTGAAGGACAAAGGAACGGGTATTGCATCCTACCGTGGAACGATTGACGGCGAATATGCACTTTTCGGACGACCGAATATTGTGAAATCGTATTGGGAATGTGTACTTGATCCGAAGCGTGTGAAGAAAGGTGGAAAACATATCGTTGAATTTACGGTAACTGATTATTGCGGAAATGAAACCGTATCCCGTGAAAGTTTTATCTGGTAAATTATTAAAAGAAAATCATATATGAAGAAAAGACTTATTTTTTGTGCTGCTCTATTCCTGGCGGCAGTGGCGGATACTTTCGCCTGTACTAATTTAATTGTCGGCAAGAATGCATCGACTGATGGTTCGACTATCGTTTCCTATTCTGCCGACTCGTATGGCCTGTTTGGAGAACTTTATCACTATCCTGCTGCTACATATCCTAAAGGAACCATGTTGAAAGTGTACGAATGGGATACCGGTAAATATTTGGGAGAAATCGAACAGGCACGCCAGACTTACAATGTAGTGGGTAATATGAATGAATATCAAGTTACTATTGGTGAGACAACTTTTGGCGGACGCCCTGAATTGGCTGATTCTACAGGAATTATCGACTATGGAAGTCTGATTTATATTGGTCTGCAACGTTCGCGTACAGCTCGCGAAGCGATTAAGGTGATGACTGATTTGGTACAGCAATACGGTTATTACAGTGAAGGGGAATCTTTTACCATTGCCGACCCGAATGAAATTTGGATTATGGAAATGATTGGTAAAGGTCCCGGTATCCGTGGAGCAGTATGGGTAGCTGTACGTGTGCCGGATGACTGTATCTCGGCTCACGCCAACCAATCACGCATTCATCAGTTCGATATGAACGACAAGGAGAATTGTATATACTCGCCGGATGTCGTATCTTTTGCCCGTGAGAAAGGCTATTTCAGTGGTGTGAATAAGGATTTCAGCTTTGCCAATGCGTATGCACCGTTGGATTTCGGAGCCCGTCGTTTCTGTGAAGCTCGTGTGTGGAGCTATTTCAATAAATTTACAGATAACGGTAAAGATTATCTTCCTTATATAGAAGGAAAGACTAATACTCCAATGCCTCTTTTTGTGAAGCCGAAGCATAAGCTTTCCGTGCAGGATGTAAAAGACATGATGCGTGACCATTATGAAGGTACGCCTCTCGATATTTCCAATGATTTCGGGGCAGGTCTTTACAAGACTCCCTATCGTCTTTCTCCTCTGAATTTCAAAGTAGGCGACCGGGAATATTTCAACGAACGTCCGATTTCCACTCAACAAAGCGGCTTTGTATTTGTGGCGCAGATGCGTGCCAATAAACCCGATCCGATAGGTGGTGTGCTTTGGTTTGGAGTAGATGATGCGAATATGGCGGTGTTCACACCTGTTTATTGCTGTGCAACTAAAGCTCCGGTATGTTACACACGTGTGGACGGAGCTGATTATATCACTTTCTCATGGAATTCGGCTTTCTGGATTTTCAATTGGGTGTCTAATATGGTTTATCCCCGTTACAGTTTGATGATTGATGATGTACGTGCAACTCAAAAAGAACTGGAAACGACTTTCAATAATGCTCAGGAGGGCATAGAAGAAATGGCTGCCAGACTTTTGGCTAAAGATAAGTCTGCTGCAGTTGAATTTTTGACGAATTATACCAATATGACGGCTCAGAGTACTTTCGATACTTGGAAACAATTAGGCACATTCCTGATTGTGAAGTATAACGACGGAGTAGTGAAACGAGTAAAGGACGGTAAGTTTGAACGTAATTCTATCGGACAGCCTGCCGGTGTTATTCGTCCGGGGTATCCGAAAGAATTTCTGGAAGAATATGTGAAGCAGACAGGAAAAAGATATGAAGTGCCGGAATAATAGTTGTTTTAGTTGTTATTAAATCATATATAATGTCCACATCATTTCTGCTTTGCGGGTGATGTGGATTTTTATTATGTTGATAATCAGTAATGTATTTGCCATGTATTTGTCCATTCCAAATATTTGGATTCTTTTCTGCTGCTGCCTATCTTTGCCTTATTCTATTTCAAACACCAACTACTATGCGAATCATCTTTATTATATATTACTTGCTTATCACATTACTCTTTGTTTCTTGCCAAGAGTCATCATCTGTTGAAGTAGAGAGGGAAAAGATAGCCTCTCTGTTACAGAAGGGTGACAGTTGCCGTCAGGTTGGTAATGAGGAAAATTCAATAGCCTTCTATTATCGTTCGTTGGAATTAGCTAAGCAAACGGGAGAACAATCGTTGGAAGCGGCTGCTAGTGATCGTCTCGGAATTGTTTATTTATATCGTGAACTTTATTATGATGCACTCGATTTATTTCGGCAAAGTGCGTCGATTTATGCATTGACGGGAGAAAATATCCGGTTGGCATTGGCATTGCGTAATATAGGGCGTACGAACTTGGTGTTGCATCATTCCGATAGCATAGCCTGTTATTATGAGCAGGCTATTGAGGTGGCTTCCCGCTTGGAAGATAAGAAGTTACTGCATACTATATCCAAAGAACTGGAAGCTATCTATTCAAAGGCGGGATTTTACGATTATTCACCTCGTCTGATGTTGAAGTGTTTGGATAGCGTATCTGATGACGATTTTTCCAATTTGCTTGCAGGGGAGTACTATATCGGTATGAATAATGCCGAAGAAGCGAGAATTTGGTTGAAGAAAGCTGTTCAGACGAGCGATATGTATATATGTTCGAGTGCATATCAGCTTTTATATGAAATTGAGAAGAGAACCAATCATCCGGACACTGCCGTTAAGTATGCCGAATATTATATCCAGTGTAAAGATTCGCTTGATAAACAGATTTCGGTTTCTTCGACGATTCGTGCTTTAGGACAGAATTATGAAAAAGAACGTCTTAAATGGGAGAATCAGCAATTGCAGAATGAGCAACTTCGAAAGCGTATGTATTATTTGATCATTCTGTCAATTTCATGTTGCTTGCTGGTAGTAGGGTTGGTTTTGTATTATCGGGAGAAGTGGAAGAAAGAGAAGGTATTGGCTGGTGTTATGAAACGTTTACGTGACAATGAGCGTCAAATAGAGAATTACACAGCTGTAATAGAAAAGAATAGGCGTATTATCAGTGATTTGAAAGGAACTCAGCAGAAGAATGCGTTACTGTTACATGAAGAAAAGAACAAATCTATAAATTATGAGAATCTGCAACATGAGAATTTGTTGTTGATGAAACAACTGCATATATTGCATTCCGATAGGGAAGGATTGTTACAGCAACTTCAAATGGGAACCAACTCATCTATTTCTTCACAACGGATTACCGCTTTCACACAACTTTGGCTATTGAAAAGTGAACCTTATTATGGAATCATAGAGACACAAGAAGAATGGAACCGATTGTTTGAACTCATTGACCTGTTTTATGGGAATATTTCCGCCAGACTGAATGGTTGTGAGTTATTGAGAGAGCATGACAGAAGAATCTGTTATTTGCTTCATGCCGGGCTTGACAATTCAGCTTTAGGGATATTATTCAATATAGATAATACTTCTGTGACTAAATCCAAGCAACGTATAAAGAAAAAACTGGGATTGGGCCCTAACGATGTGCTGGAAACATTTCTTAATGAGAATAAAAAATAGTATATAGATTGTTTCACTTTAAATATAAAACAGCCATGAAAAGACTATTATTTACCTTTTTAGCTTTATGCCTTGCCGTTGCCGGTTCGGCTCAGTCGGGGCAGATGACTTCCAAACTGCCGACTATTGATATCACTAAGGAATATCCGAAAAAGAAATTAGTATTGCAAGATATTGCAACTGCTGAATACATTCCGCTGGAAACATCGGATAAAGTGTTGCTGGACGGAGTGGCTACTCTGCATTGTTCATTTACCGAACACTATATAACAACGTATAATGCCAATGAAGGGCAAATCTTCGTATTCGACAGAAAAGGGAAAATATGCCATACATTTAATCATAAAGGAGGGAGTGGGGAAGAATACAACTATCCTTTGCAGTTACGCTTGGACGAAAAGGCTAAAGAGTTGTTTCTGCTTGACATATCTAATAAAATACAGGTCTATTCGATAGAGGGAAAATACAAGCGTTCTTTGTCTATCCCCAAAGATGTACGGATTGAAATTATGTACAATTGTGATGAGCAACATTTGTTGGGTTACGATAGTTATATGTTGGATAGAAAAGATAAACAGCCCAATAGTCGTCCCTATTTACTGATTTCGAAAAAGAACGGAGTTGTTTCCCGCCTTCCGGTAACTATCCACAAACGTGTGGGAAAACGCATTTATATTACTCAAGGGGGACAGACGGCTACCGTTTCAATGTCTCTCTATCCGTTAGCAAATAGTGGTTCGGAGTTTATCTTTGCAGATTTGGCAGGTGATACTGTTTATTCTTATTGTAATCATAAGTTGACCCCGTTGTTTGTACGTACTCCGAAAGCAGATGCTTCCGAGCCAAGACTCGTTATGCAATGTTATGCCAAGATTGGGAGCTATCTGTTAATGTCGACTGCATTGAAAAAATATGAACCGGGGAAAACTTCGTTTGATACTAAAGAATTTGTTTATGATACGGTTGAGAAGAAAGTATATGATTTGGAATTTGAGAATCAAGACTATTCGCCCGCCCGTTCAATGCGAATGGGAGGCGTATTATCGGCATTACCTGAAAAATGTGTTTTCGATTCGTGGGATACTGACCGTTTATTGGATATGTTGGAGAAAGGAAAGTTGACGGGAAACTTGAAGAAGGTGGCGGAGAAGATGACAGTAGATGATAATCCTTTACTCATATTGTACAAATTCAAATGAAACGTAGATGAAGATTATATGGTTCTTTTTCTCCTTGTGTCTGCTGGTAGGATGTAAACGTTCGGATGTGGCGGTATCGGTGGAACAAACGTTGCCGATAGATTTGAATGCTGCTTATCCTGAAAAGAAACTGGATTTGGCAGAGGTGGCGAGTCCTGAATATATTCCTTTGTATACAGTCGGGGCGGATTCATTGGATAGATATAGTCTGACTTCAGCGAGTGTTTCGCCCCATTGGGTAGTAGCTTATAATTGGCAGCAGACAATTATGGTTTTTGAACGGGCAACCGGAAAACTTCGTTATCGTTTTAATCATCAGGGACAGCAAAAAGAACAATATTATTATATATTCTCGGTGTTTGTAGATGAAGAACGTGAAGAAATATATGTAGTCGGTTCAGTTTTCAAAATCCAGGTTTATAGCCTGTCCGGCAACTATAAGCGTACGTTGAATCTTCCCTATGATATGTCTTTCGAACAGGTGTTTGATTATGATAAAGATTCATTGATATTTAACGACGGAAGGGAAGATGTAGATAATCCTGTCCAAAAAGGAACTTATTATTATTTAATGTCGAAAACTGACGGAGGAATGCGTCCTTTGCCTTTTCATGTAAAGTATCGTATTACGAACCGCTTTCGCATCCGACTAAGGAATGGAGACAGGCAAGGGGTAATTTCCTGTATGTTTTCCGTAAAGCCATTGTTGAAGAATGGTGATGAAGTGATATTATCCGAATTTTCCAATGATACCGTTTTCTCTTATGGGAAAGAAGGAGCGAAACCTTTGTTGGTACGTACTCCGGCTCCCCGTTCTACTTTTCCTTTGAAGTTAATGTCAGTTTCAGCTTGTAGCAGGCGTTTTCTGTTTTTGGATGTGATAGAGAAAGTGTATAGACGGAATATCAAGAAGTTGGACGGAGACTCGTTTGTCTACGATTACCGCGAAAAGGAGATCTTTACTCCGGTGTTGGTCAATAGTGATTTTATCCCTGAACTGCCGGTTGAGATAGATAATATGAACGGAAGTTTTCCGAAATATGCCGGTGCGTCTTCTATTCATTCCCGGGAGTTTATGCAGTACTATCGGAGAGGAAATTTACAGGGGCGGGCATGTGAAGCGGCCTCTTGCTTGACAAGAGATGATATTTATGTTTTAGTGCTGTATCATTTTAACTGAATAGAGCCGGTAAATGTATTCTTACGGTTATTATTTTGAGGAAAAATGTAGGATTTATAAACTTATTATTTTACATTTGTGTGCTCGAGAAATTGATAATAAATAATTCATTAACCAATAAATAACAATCGAAATGGAAAATCAGGAACTTATTAAACAGGTCACTGAAAAAGCCGAAAAATGGCTAACCCCGGCTTATGATGCTGAAACCCAGGCTGAAGTGAAACGAATGTTGGAAAACGATGATAAAACCGAACTAATTGAAGCTTTCTACAAAGACCTTGAATTTGGTACTGGTGGTTTGCGTGGTATCATGGGAGTAGGTAGCAATCGTATGAATATCTATACGGTAGGTGCTGCCACTCAAGGGCTTTCCAACTATCTGAAGAAGAACTTCAAAGACCTGCCACAAATTTCTGTAGTAGTCGGTCATGACTGCCGTAACAACAGCCGTTTGTTTGCAGAGACATCTGCTAATATATTCTCTGCCAATGGCATTAAAGTATATCTGTTTGACGATATGCGTCCGACTCCGGAAATGTCTTTTGCTATCCGTCACCTCGGTTGCCAGAGCGGTATCATTCTGACTGCTTCTCACAATCCGAAGGAATACAACGGTTACAAGGCATATTGGGACGATGGTGCACAGGTATTGGCTCCACACGATAAAGGCATCATCGACGAAGTAAATGCCATTGCTTCTGCTGCTGACATTAAATTCCAGGGAAATCCTGATTTGATTCAGATTATCGGCGAAGACATTGATAAAATTTATCTGGACATGGTGAAAACCGTTTCTATTGATCCGGCAGCTATCGCCCGTCACAAAGATATGAAGATTGTCTATACTCCGATTCACGGTACAGGTATGATGTTGATTCCGCGTGCATTGAAGATGTGGGGATTCGAAAACGTATTCACTGTTCCCGAACAAATGGTTAAGGACGGTAACTTCCCGACTGTCGTATCTCCGAACCCGGAAAACGCGGAAGCTCTTTCTATGGCTGTAAACCTTGCTAAAGAAATTGATGCTGAACTCGTAATGGCTTCCGATCCGGATGCTGACCGTGTGGGTATCGCTTGTAAGGATGACAAGGGTGAATGGGTACTGATTAACGGTAACCAGACCTGTATGATGTACCTTTATTATATTCTGACTCAATACAAACAACTGGGTAAGATTAAAGGTAATGAGTTCTGTGTGAAGACAATCGTTACTACCGAACTTATCAAGAAAATCGCAGATAAGAATAATATCGAAATGCTTGACTGCTATACTGGATTTAAATGGATTGCCCGTGAAATCCGTCTGCGTGAAGGTAAACAGAAATATATCGGTGGTGGTGAAGAAAGCTATGGATTCCTTGCCGAAGATTTTGTTCGTGATAAAGATGCTGTATCTGCTTGCTGTCTGATTGCTGAAGTTGCCGCATGGGCAAAAGATAATGGCAAATCTTTGTATCAGTTGTTGCTTGATATCTACGTAGAATATGGATTCTCTAAAGAGTTTACCGTAAACGTAGTGAAACCGGGTAAGAGTGGTGCTGAAGAAATCAAAGCAATGATGGAAAACTTCCGTGCTAATCCTCCGAAAGAATTGGGTGGCTCTAAGGTGATCTTAAGCAAAGATTATAAGACACTGAAACAGACTGATGATAAAGGTAACGTAACTGCCATCGATATGCCGGAACCATCTAACGTTCTTCAATATTTCACAGAAGACGGTAGCAAAGTTTCTGTTCGTCCTTCAGGTACAGAACCGAAGATTAAGTTCTATATGGAAGTTCAGGGTGAAATGGGATGCCGCAACTGTTATGCTTCTGCCGAATCTGCCGCCATGGAAAAGATTGAAGCAGTGAAAAAATCATTGGGTATCTGATTTTGTCTCTTCTGAAATTTCAGATATAGATCATAAAAAGATAAATAATAAAATAGCGCCTCTATAATCTTTTGAAGATTGTGGAGGCGCTTCTTTTTTCTCTGTACATGGCCCTGATTCTGCCTATTTTCGGGTATTTTTCCTCACTTGGTACAGTTCTTTCATTTCCTTTGCATTCTTTAAGTCCACTTGCAAATCCTTCTTGCGAGAATCTTGTTGTATTGACATCATCTCAATTTCAACCCGCAGGCTGCGGATACACATGTTTTGTTGATGCTTTAGAGTGATACGTTCAGTTTCATATTCGTAAGTTGTTCGTTTGTAGTTGTGCATATTTCGTAGCCTGCTTTTCTTCCTGTCATTTCTTGGTTCCGATCCAAGTCCATTTATGCCATATTGTCTCCAATGGTCCTTGTTTATGGTTAGATAGCCACCATTTGCAGAACTTAACCTGTAACAGGAAAAGAACGATACCTATAATCAAGCTAAGAGTATATCCACAGTAAGGAGCAAGATAAAGCCCGAATGGAAAATAGATAATAGCTCCTAAAATAGATTGGGAAATATAGTTGGTCAAACTCATTTTTCCGTAGAATCGTAGGTTGGATACGGCTTTCTTGAATTTATCTTTCTGATAAAGCAACATGAAAGAAGAAACAAGTACAATCGTGAATGCAAACTTCTGCCACATATCAAAAGCAGTACCTACTGTTTGCTGAATCAGACTGCTGTCACTTTGCATGATCTGTTCTTTCAGAGAATACAGTGGCGCGAAACTGATAGCTGCAATAATAAGTGCTTTCATCCAGAACTTCAAATGAGATTCGGTAGTTACGAACAATTCTTTGCGTCCGATATATAAGCCAAACAGGAAAAGTCCGGCAGTCTGCAAGAAACGTCCGGCACCGATAGCCCAAAACAGGCTTGCTTTCTGTCCTAAAGTAATATTACCTATCAGAAAATCCCAAAAGTTTCCGGCTTTGGTGTATTCCGCTACTTCAGCATACATGGCTCCAACATTCAAATCGGGTAGGGTATAGGCAGGATTGAAAAGGCTCATTATATAATGAAACCATTCAATCGGTTGCAGTGAAAACAAGATGGCGGTGATTAGAATCGCTTTGTCACTCCATTTACGTACGATAAACAGTACAAGACTGACTACAACAAACAGAAGCAGGACATCTCCTGCCGGGAAGAAAGCGGCATTCAGAGTGGCGAATCCTGCCAGCAATATCATTCTCCATAAAAAGCGGTAACCAAAATCTTTTCCTTTCAACTGCTGGTTGTGCGACTGGATATAGAAAGTGAATCCGAAAAGCAGAGCGAATATTGCATAAGACTTTCCGGCAAGCAGTGAAAATGTCGCATTAAATACTCCGGCATCCAAAATGGTGAGCCATTCAGGAGAACTTTCCGGATATACAGGGAAAATGAAATGCTCCAGGTTATGAACCAGAAGGATGGCCATTACAGCAAATCCTCTAAGAGCATCTACTACTTCAATTCGGGGTGTTTTTGTTGATAATTCCATGGGGCTAATTTATGATTGTTTTTTAGTTAGTATTCGTTTTACCCATCTATTGGCAGGCTTTTCAAAATAATAATAAGAAAGTAAGCTAAGCGCAATAGTGATGCAAAAAATGACGGGGACACTTATCATCCAATGTATGTGCCATTGATACAGAGTAGCCATTTGGAGGTATGTGAGTATAATAAATAAATGTATCAGATAGAAACTATAACTGATTTCTCCTCCTATCACTAAGCCCCGATTGGATAGTAACCGGGATATATACCCTCTTTGTAAGGCAAAGATAAGTATCACCAAAGAAACGGGTAGCCAGTAGTAACAAGAATAGCGGTATACTTTGGGAATGTTTGCGGCACAAAAATAGAAAACAAAAAATAAAATGACTACTCCTATTTCTAATAGTGTTCCAGTGGAATAAGAAATCTTTTTGTTGAATATCGACCGATAAAACTGATAAAGTAAAACACCTACAAAAAAGTCCGGCAGGCGGGTGATTGGATTTACATACCAGTATGCTTTTATTTGTTCTTCAGCAGTCAGATGCATACCTGTCAGCATAACCAGCAGGCAGATGAAAAGAGTGATGCATAAATTCCGTTTACTATTTAAGAAAGGAATGATGAGGGGGAAACAGAAATAAAATAACTGTTCGCAGCCCAAACTCCACGAAGGACTATTGAATGAGAAAAAATAATCTGCAGAAGGGAAGAACGGTTGCAATAAAAAAGTGGAAGCGGTGAAGTGTTTTATCCAGTCTGTCGTATCGTTGTATTGAACATACCCTCCTATACATGCGGCAATTAATAGAGTAAGTAGATGGAGGGGATAAATGCGGGCAATGCGTGCTACCCAAAAAGTACGTTTGGTGGTGGTCTTTTCCAATAACTTTTCTTCATAATTATAGGTAATAATGAAGCCACTAAGGATGAAAAAAAAGCTGACTCCAACAAATCCTTCTTTAAAGAAGTGTGTGTCGAAGCTCGGATCCAGAACATAACAATGTGCCCCGAATACCATCAAGGCAAATAATATTCGTAAAGAAGTTAATGTGTTAATCACGATACTTATCAGTTTTTTTTGTATTCGCTGACAAAAGTACTGCTTTCTTGTGATATAAAAATTCACATAGATTAAAAAGATTCAAGATTCGGAGCGTAGGCGGCTAAGATGTTGGGGAGTCATGCCAAGAAAGGAAGCTATATACCCCAGTTGGGCACGGTGAATGACATCGGGTTGTTCACGTAAGAGTTGTTCGTAACGTTCCTTAGCCGGAAGATAGAGCCGGTTGATATGGTGCATATCCATATATAGCAGGCATTCCTGATGAATAACCCGTCCCCAGTTGGCAATCTCGATGTTGGTTTCATAAATCCGATTCAAGTCTTCGATACGTATGGCATATAATTCGCAGTCCTCCAACAATTCTACATATTCGTATCCCGGTTCGTCGTGATACAAGTCTTTCATGGCAAAAGTGATATCACCTTCGCGTGAAAACCAGATCGTGATTTCTTCGCCGTCGTGTAAACAATAAGACCGGCAAAATCCTTTTTCGATAAAGTAGACGTGACGGTCTGCTACACCACCGCGTATCAGTAAGTGTTTTTTAGGAAGTTCCAGCTTTTCCATGTGACTGAAAAGAACCTCCAGAGAACTGTCCGATACCGGATAATATTGCCGGATACCTTTGATGATGTTTTCCATAGCCGATTATTTGTGAGAGCATTCCAGCCACCAGTCGATCATCTTTCGTGCGAGGCTCAGCTTTCGGGGAAGTTCCGGCAAGTTGTCCCGTGTGTAGAAGTCTCCGGAACTCAGTTCTTCCTCCTGCAACTTGATTTCCCCTCCGGCATAATCTGCAATGAACCCAACCATTAATCCGCTGGGATAAGGCCATGCTTGATTGCCGAAATAGGTGATGTTCGTCACATCCAGTCCCGTTTCCTCTTTCACTTCACGCGCTACGCACTCCTCTAATGTCTCGCCCGTCTCCAGGAATCCGGCTACGAGGCTGTTGAACGTTCCCTTGAAGTTACGGGCATGGACCAGGAGCAATGAATCTTCTTTTCTTACTAAGACGAGAATTGCAGTAGAAATAGAAGGATATACTTCCCGTCCGCATTTCGGGCAACGTTTCATGATGTCCTCTTTCTGTTCCATAGGAGTGCCGCAGGCAGAACAGAAACGACTGTTCCGGTCCCAGTGCAGAATCTCATGCGCTTTTCCTGCTGCCTGATAGTGAGATAGCGGTAGATAATCATAAGAGGCACGAAGTCCGGTCATTACATACTGTGCCGATTCTTCAAAAGGCGAGGAGAGGGAGAAAGACTTGCAAGTCTTTCCCTCTAATGTTGTGATAGTATGTACCGTCGTTTTTTCTTTAATAGTGATAGGCGGAATTTCTCCATAAGGAAGAGCAAATGCGCCGTTCTCTTTCTTCTCAAGTAATAGCTGGTCTTTATAAAAGACGAACCACCATGATTGCGTTGTTTCATTCATTTTAATCTTCTTCTTTTGCTTCGCGCTGCGAAGGTATAAAAAACTGTATTGATATTTAATACTTTGTCTGATAAAATGTCAATGGATTAACTTAATACAATACGCTGTTCGATACCGATTTCCCGAATGAAATAATTATCGTGCGAAATGGCTATGACGGTACCTGTATAGTTCCTGATAGTCGCAGTGATGATGTCGATACTCTGTATATCCAGATTGTTGGTCGGCTCGTCCAAAATAAACATATCCGGTGTGTTGTTGCTGATCATCAGGCAGCAGAAAGCGAGCCGCATCTTCTCGCCGCCGCTTAATTTCCGGCAGGACTTGTCCCATTCGGAAGCGGGAAACAGGTAACGGTTCAGGATGATCTTTATTTCATGTTCCGGCAGATTGCGGTTGTTGAAAGCGTAAACCTGTTCAAGGACACTGTTCCGGTCGTCGATGATAGAATACTCCTGATTCAGATAGACATAAGAAAAATCTGCCCGTGTGAGTGTTCCTGTCTGTGGCTGAAGTTGTCCGGTGATGATTTTCAAGAGAGTAGTCTTTCCACTGCCGTTGGTCCCTTCTATGCGGAGGCGGTCGCCACTCTTTAACTGAAAACTGACGGGAGTTTGCCAAAGCAGTTGTTCCGGCAGGTTATTTTCGGAAGGTTCGTTATCGCTTTGGCTATCGCTGTCGTTCGGAGCAGAATGATAACCGAAGTTGATATCCTTTGCCGTAATTAACGTTTTTCCGGTGTGCAGGGAAGAACCGTTGAAATCTGTTTTAAGCGCAGCCGTTGGAGAGAGAGAACCCCGGAGTTGGTTACGTTCTTCTGTCAGTCTGTCGGCTTTCTCCTGATGCACGCTGTTAAGTTTGCCGGTACTTTTTTCTGATTTTCCCTGCAATGCATTTAGTACAATGCGCGGAACACCTCTTTTAATATTAGCTTTCTCACCGCGTACATTCTGTTTGTCTCTTCGTTCGGCTGTTTCACGGGCTACCTTGCATGCTATCCGCAGTGCTTTTTCTTTTTCTTCGATACGCTGTTGCAAGGCTTCCTGCATCAGAGTTTTCTGTTCTTTGTAGAATTCGTAGTTTCCGCCATAATAAGTGAGTTGATGTTTCTCCAATTCACATATTTCGGGAAGAAGATTGAGCAAGGTACGGTCATGGCTCACGACCAACAACGTAGAGTGACATTTCTCTACCCAGTCATACAAACGTTGTCGGCCCGACGAATCAAGATGATTGGTCGGTTCGTCCATGAGTATGACAGAGGGATTATGAATATCCATACCTGCCAGAAAAACACGGGTCTTTTCTCCGCCGCTAAGCAAATGCATTGGGTAGGACAGGGGAAACTGCCCTAATCCCCATGAGTCAAGAGCGGCAATGGAACGTTCTTCGATATTCCAATCATCGTCCAACTGGTTAAAATTCTCCGTTGAGGCATCTCCTGCCAGGATAGCTTGCAGGGCTTGTTGCTTGCGGTCTATCCGCAAGGCTTGGGCAATGGTCAGCGAATCATATTGTCCGAAATGTTGGGGGATGTAATAAATGTCGTCCGGGCGGACAATAACGCCGGAAGACGGTGATAGTTGTCCGGCAATAATTTGCAGCAGGGTAGATTTCCCGCAGCCGTTATTACCGACTAATCCCAGTTT
>OLXJ01000648.1_pt1 | contig 17128 bp, 6 predicted proteins | sample 1644591 | NCBI WGS metagenome assembly OLXJ01 (sample SAMEA103958150, study PRJEB25191) | human gut metagenome | biome: human-associated habitat [ENVO:00009003]; feature: intestine environment [ENVO:2100002]; material: feces | place: Germany | collected 2013/2015 | reverse complement strand
TGTCCAAGAGGTATCTGACAACCCACTATTACAATCACAGAGCATCCGCAAACCACTGATTGCTGCCAATGCACCGGTTTGCATACCGGAATATGCACAGACTTATGTGTATGATATCGAAACAAATGCAGGAAACGAATACATTCTGACCGCAAGAAATCAATAAGAATAAATAGTAACCAAAACTATAGGGATACCGGCAAAAGTCAGTCGTCACTATGTTAAAACGTCAAGAGGGGAGCAATAAACTCCCCTCTTTTCTGTTATATAACATCATTTAGATAACTCACAAAAACATTATAGACAGTAAATAACAAAAAATACCACCCTAAAAACAGATATTACACATATATATTTTCACATCCCTATACATTTGCAGCAACGAATTAACAGTGTGCCCGAACACACATAACGAAAAAATCATACTTAATTAATAACATGCAAAGAATGTCTAACAAAATGAAAAACATGCGCGCCGCGCTACTATTCTGTTTAGTAGCCGTGATATCGCTTAGCGTATCAGCGCAAAATGTAACCGTAACAGGTACTGTGACAGACAAGACGGGAGAAACCGTTATCGGTGCTTCCGTAGTACAGAAAGGGAATACCAGCAACGGTACTATTACCGATATTGATGGTAATTTCTCCCTTAGTGTTCCCGCCAATTCCACATTGGTATTCTCTTATGTGGGTATGACTTCTCAGGAAATACCCCTGAAAGGCAAAACAAAAGTTGAAGTAGTTATGGAAGACGATGCACAGGCTTTGGAAGAGGTTGTGGTTATCGGTTACGGTTCCGTGAAACGTAAAGACCTGACAGGCTCTGTGGCAACAGTCAATTCTGAGGTGCTGGCAGCTGTCCCGGTAGCCTCTGCAACAGAAGCACTGCAAGGTAAAATGGCCGGTGTACAGATTACTACAACTGAAGGTTCACCCGATGCAGAAATGAAAATTCGTGTGCGTGGTGGTGGCTCCATTACAGGTGATAATACTCCTTTATTCATCGTAGACGGCTTCCCGGTAGAGTCTATCAGTGATATTCCTGCTTCTGACATTGAAGATATGACTGTACTAAAAGATGCCTCTTCTACAGCTATCTACGGTTCTCGTGGTGCAAATGGTGTAATCCTGGTAACTACTAAAAGTGGAAAAGAAGGCAAGTTAAGCGTATCTTATAACGCCTACTATTCCTGGAAAAAGATGGCCAAGACTTTGAATACACTGAGCGCAACCGATTATGTGAAATGGCAGCGTGAATATGCGTTGTTAAGAGATAACGAAAGCAAATTCACCAGCCTCTTCGGTAATTGGCAAGATGCGGATCTTTATGAAAATGCTCCTACCAATGACTGGCAGGATCAAGTGTTCGGACGTACAGGAAACACTTTCAACCATAACCTGACAATTAGTGGTGGTTCAGATAAGACAAAGTTCAACATGGGTTATGCTCACATGAATGATAAAGCCATCATGTTGGGTTCTTCTTTCCGACGTGACAACTTGAGTTTAAAACTCAATCATAAAGTGAATGATAAAGTTAGCCTTGACTTTTCGATGCGTTATGCAAATACCACTGTAAACGGTGCCGGTGCCAACGAAAGCAAGTCTGAGGTATCTTCAGCTGACTCCCGCATGAAGAATGTAATGATTTACCCTATGTTTAACTTCCCCGACTTGAGTGACAGTTATGACCCTGACTTTCAGTTGACGAATCCGATTACATCTGTATATGATACTGACCGCAAACAAAATCGTCAGACTTTCAACATGAATGGAAGCTTCTCATGGGAAGTCTTCAAGAATTTCAAGTTCAAAAGTGAATTCGGTTTAGACTGGTATTACAATACTGATAAGAAATATTATGGAACTTCTACCTATAATGCACGCACTAACAGTGTAGATACAGAAGGCGTTCATCCAATGGCTTACTTTGCCGATACCCAACGTAAAACTTTCCGTAACACCAATACGGTGAACTATGATTTTAAAAATGTCATCAAGAATAAGGACCACAGTCTGAACGTATTGGTCGGTGAAGAAACCCTTAACAAGAAAAGTTCATTGAACGATGACCGTTTAAGCTTCTTTCCTATCAGTTTTACTGCCGCTCAAGCTTGGGCTTTGTCTTCGCAGGGTACTCCTTATAGCGTAAACAAATACACTAATGCCGACGATAACCTGCTTTCATTTTTTGGTCGTGTGAACTACGATTACCAAAGCAAGTATCTGGTTAGCGCCACTTTCCGTGCCGACGGTTCTTCCAAGTTCTCTAAAGACAATCGCTGGGGTTACTTCCCATCAGCTGCCGTAGCATGGCGTATCTCTTCTGAAAGCTTCATGGAGAAGACTCATAATTGGCTTGACGATTTAAAGTTACGTTTCTCCTATGGTACTGCGGGTAATAACAATATCCCCTCTGACCAGACTTCTCCGGTATGGTCTTCTAGTTCCACTACCTGGCTTAATCAATTTCCCTCTTATTGGACTAGCGGCATTGCTTCAGGCCAAAGCGGATCTTATGCATCTAATCCCGACTTAAAATGGGAAACAACCCGTAATATGGGTCTGGATTACACTCTGTTCGGCGGCAAACTGACCGGTAGTTTCGAATACTATTGGAACACCACTAAGGATTTGCTCATCGCATTCCCAGTTTCCGGTTCCGGTTATGACTATCAATACCGCAACCTCGGTGAAACAGAAAACAAAGGTTTCGAGGTCTCTCTCACTTGGAACGCTATCAACACGAAAAATTATGGATTGACATTCAGCGGTAATGTGGGTTTCAATAAGAATAAAGTAAAGAGCCTTGGCTCATTGACACAGTACTCAGCATCTTCGGGATGGGCTTCAACCCAAATTCAAGATGACTACATTGTTAAGCCCGGTCATTCGGTTGGCGAAATTTATGGTTATATAAGCGATGGTCGTTATGAAGTAAGCGACTTTGAGGATTACTACGCCGCCGGTGAAAAATGGGTATTGAAAGAAGGTGTGGTTAATAATTCAAGTGTGATAGGTACCAGCTATCTTCGCCCAGGTGCTCTGAAACTGAAAAACATGAATGACGATAATGTTATTGATGCAAAAGACCGTACTGTTATTGGTAACACCAACCCCAAAGCCAGTGGTGGTTTCAGCCTTTCAGGTCGCGTATATGGCTTCGACTTGAGTGCAAACTTCACTTATAGCATTGGTAATGACGTTTACAATGCCAACAAGATTGAATATACTTCGTCTTATCAATATTATTACCGTAATATGCTCGATATTATGGGCGAAGGTAAACGCTGGACAAACCTCGATGCTAACGGTAACCTGGTAAATGATCCCGCACAATTAGCTGCTTTAAATGCCAATACCACTATGTGGTCACCTTACACCAGTTATGTATTGACCGATTGGGCTATTGAAGATGGTTCTTTCTTACGTTTGTCAACATTAACACTGGGTTATACTTTACCATTGGCCTTAACCAAGAAAGTAGGCATTAATAATTTGCGCTTCTACGCTACATGCTACAATGTATTCTGTCTGACTGGTTATTCAGGTTTCGACCCTGAAGTTTCTACCCGAAACAAAACAGCTCTTACTCCGGGAGTAGACTACTCTGCATACCCAAAGAGTCGCCAGTTTGTAATAGGTGTTAACTTGAACTTTTAAAAACGAAAGAAGATATGAAAAATATATTATTTAAATCTTTAGCAGCTGTCGTCCTTCTGGGTGGGCTGTCTTCATGCAGCGATTTCCTGGATCAAAGTTCTCCTTCATCCTTGGATGGCAAGAACATTTTCAGTAACTATGAATATGCTCAAGGAACCATAGCTAATATCTATCAAGAATTTGGAGAGCAGAACTATCGTGCACGTGCCATTTGGTATGGATACAATACGGATATAGAAATCTTCAGTGGTTCAGACAAGGCAGACGGAAAAGCTGATTTGGCAACATACAATGCCGGAGTCGGAAATGACCAGATGAACGTTACTACAGGTACCGATCTTTGGGCCAAAATATATGCTGCCATCGAACGCGCCAATCTGGCTATTGAAGGTCTTCGGGAAAATGCAGACCTGACAGATGCAAATATGAAGCAACTGCTGGGCGAAGCTCTTACCCTACGTGCATTGCACTACGTGGACCTTATCAATATGTGGGGAGATGTTCCTGCCCGTCTGACTTCATTGAATGCCGATAATATGTATTCAGGACGTGAAGACCGTGATGTCATCTACAAGCAACTTATTATCGATCTGCAAGAGGCACAAAACCTCTGTGCATGGCCTAACGAACTTGATGCCACGAAAACAGTGGAACGCGTGAACAAAGTCTTCGTAAAAGGTTTCCTGGCTCGCGTTTGTCTGCAAGCAGCAGGTTATGCTCAACGCCTTGACGGTGCAAACCGCCTAAGCACAGACCCGGAACTCAGCAAAGAAAAACTTTATCCTATCGCACTACAGGCATGTAAGGATGTAATGGACCAAGAAGGCAATTATGTAGCTTTGAAATCAAACTTCGAAGATATCTTCAACAACAATGGTATCTCTGGTGATATCATCAATGCAGGTAGCGAATCTTTGTTTGAAATCGGTTACAGCAATAACCCGGCACGTGGACGTATCATGTATACCTTCGGCATTAAGCACACTACTGCCGACAATATGACAACAATGCTTCAAGGTAGCCAGGTAGGCCCTACACCTACTCTATACTTCGACTATTCAGTGAAAGATTTACGCCGTGATGTGACTTGTTGCCCATTCCAGTGGACAAAGGGCGTACAAACTCTTCAGTCCTTCAAGAGCTGGAGTTTCGGAAAGTTACGTTATGAATGGACAAACCGTATGATTCCTTCCGGAAACGATGACGGTATCAACAAGCACTATATGCGCTATGCCGATATTGTATTGATGCGTGCTGAATTAGAGAACGAGCTCAATGGTCCTGCTGCTGCCGCTCCTTATCTGACCAAGATTCGTAACCGCGCCTTTTCTACTACCGACCGCGCTACAGAAGTTACAGCTTATGTTGCGGAGGCATCTCAAAGCAAAGAGAAAATGTTCCAAGCCATTGTTGACGAAAGAGCTCTTGAATTTGCAGGAGAACTGGTCCGTAAGGCCGACCTTATCCGTTGGGGAATGCTGAAAAGCAAAATGGATGAAACAAAAGATAAGATGAACGCTATCGTAAATCTGACAGACTATGACTCCAAGCATCCCTATAGCCAGCTCTCAGGTCATGTCTATTATAAAATGAGTGCATACACTTGGACCCGTAACGGCATAGCAACTACCGAGCCCAATGCCAAACTGAACTTCTATGGTTTGAACTATGGTGAACTGAATCTTGATCCGGAAGGCTATACCGAATTTACCAATAGCAGTGGCGAAGCCTCAACCTGGATTAAGGATACTGCATTAGATGATGTTATTGACTATCTCTACGTGCGCGATCCGGATAAATATCAATATTGGCCAATCTTCAACGTCAATTTGAACGATAATCCTAATCTTGCAAATTACGAGTGGTATTAATTAACTAAATGATTAAACAACGATGAAAAAATATATATTATCAATTTGTACATTAGCTGCCATTTGCATAGGCTGTGTTACAGTAACATCATGCAGTGATCCGGATGATCTTAATGATTTGGTTCTTGACCGCATATTGTCGCCTACCAATATTACTGCACGCGTCTCTCAGGACGTAAATATCATTGTTAGTTGGGATGAAATGAAAGGAGCTTCCTCTTACGAAATCGAAGCTTATGCCGATACTCCCGACTACGGTCAGCGCACACCGGATGTGTCAGATGCTACCACTCTCACTCAGACTACTTTGACTAATCTGATTGGTGAGACAGCCTATTACATTCGTGTAAGAGCCATTGATGAAGACAACTCATCACGCACATCTAAATGGATCGAGATCATACGTACTACCAACCCTGAGCAAAATATGAACAAAGTAAAGGCCGGTGACATCCAAAGCACAGCCGTTACAGTAACATGGACGCCGGGCATTCAGGCTGATGCTATCGTATGCACTCCTAGCGCTGCAAATTCTTCAGCTAAGACGGTGACTTACACTCTAACTGCAACAGACATCTCTTCCGGATCTGCTACCGTCACAGGACTTGAACCGGAGACAAGTTATAGAGCCACGTTGAAGTTAGGCGAGAAAACCCGTGGTTATTCTACCTTTACTACTAATTTGGATTTACGTGACGCTATCCAACTCACTCCGACAGATGACTGGGTGACTGCTATTCAGGACGCAGCGGCAGGTAGTAAGTTTGCCCTTGCAGCCGGTGAATATACATTGACATCAGCCAAGCTGCAAATCAACAATAATGTGACCATTGCCGCTCAGAACTCCGGTAACCTGCCGGTGATTAATACTTGTATTCATATCAACAACGGTTCTTCACTCTATCTCTATCAGGTAGTGATGGATGGCACCGGTACAGATGGAAGTCAGGCTATTGAATACAAAACAGCCGGAGGATTTGGCGATCTTATCATCAGCGGAAGTGAAATAAGAAATTACGTGAAAGGACTTATCTACATCAACGTTGCAGCTGTAGCCAATACAATCAAGATAGAAAACTCCATCATTCATGATATCGAATGTTCCGGCGGTGACTTTATCGATAGCCGTAGCGGTGGTTGGAACAATCTTATCATCTCAAGCTCTACATTCTATAGCTGTTCTGCTAAGCGTGATATCCTGCGTGCTGACGATGCTTCAAGCAAGGTGAGTGCAAGTATGATAACTTCTATCGACAAATGTACATTCTACAATGTAGGTAATGGTAACGCCAATTACCGTTTCTTCTATCTGCGGTTCCCCGGCAATACCAATACCTTTACCAATAATGTTGTAGCCAACTTCGATAATACTCGCGGTTTTGCCAATTCAACTTCCGTAGGAGTACCCAGCTATTCGAACAACTATTACTATAACTGTAAGAACTTGACTTCACAAGCCGAAGGTAATACTCAGCCCAATTTAACATGTTTCGATACAGAAGGAAATATTCTTGATAAGAATCCATTTGCCGATCCTGACAATGCCGATTTCACTATCACTGATGAACTCTTCCAGAGTTATGGATTCGGTGATCCTCGTTGGTATTAAAATATTTGAATCCTTAAAGTACAAGAGGGTACGTCACTATACAAAGTGCGTATCCTCTTTTTCTTTTACCATTTTAACCCCGCCCCCTATACCATTATTATCATCATTTACTCCAAAAGGAACAATATTTCCTCCTCTTTATAGCTATAAACTTCTATTTTTGCATACACATAAGTACAAACCACTATTGACGGAACATTTAAAATCAAAAGAATCTATATCATGAAGAAACTTTTTTTAGTCTTCTCTATTTTAACTGCCTCTATAACTGTTATGGGGCAACAGCCTATTCCGGTTAAGCCTCGCATTCTTATCAGTACGGACATAGGTGGCACAGATCCGGACGACAATCAATCAATGGCACACTTCCTTATGTACAGTGAGATGTTCGAAACAGAAGGATTAGTATCTTCTCCCTCCTATGGACACGGAAGTAAACAGAATCTTCTGGACATGATAGACCTATACGAAAAAGATCTGCCCAAGTTGAAAAAATACATAAAGGGCTTCCCGTCACCGGATGCCTTACGCGCCATCTGCAAACAAGGAAGACAAGGAGCAGCCCCATTCAAAGGTTATACTACTGCCACAGAGGGTTCTGATTGGATCATTAAATGTGCCAGAAAAGAAAGTACCCGGCCCTTATGGATACTCGTATGGGGCGGACTCGATGACTTAGCACAAGCTCTACATGATGCTCCGGACATTCAAAATAAAATAAGAGTATACTGGATTGGCGGACCGAATAAAAAATGGAGTACCAATAGTTATGTATACATTGTCGAGAATTTCCCCAACCTTTGGTTCATCGAGGCCAATGCTTCCTATCGTGGATTCATAACCAATGACAAACAACCTGGTAAATTCAACAAAGACTATTACGATGAATGTATCCGTGGAGCCGGACATCTGGGAAAAGACTATATAAAATATTACGATGGAAAAGTCAAGATGGGAGATACCCCATCACTACTTTACATGATGGATGGTGATCCGAATAATCCTCAGAAAGAAAGCTGGGGAGGGAGTTTCGAGAAATTCACTCATAGCCCAAGAATCATTTTCAACCGGAGTACTACCCTGAAAGATACGGTTCCGGTATATGCCATCATTGAATTCCGCATAAAGGGACCGGAAATGAATATCCCCGCTGACTCAACCTGTTTCACCATGACAACAGATGGTCAGGACTGGGACGGTTTCTATCTGAGTAATGGTGAATATGCCGTCAGATATGCTCCTAAATCTACCGCAGTCCTAACCTACAAGATTACCTCTGATATTCCGGGATTTCCGGAACAAACCGGAGAGTTCGTCGTAAATAACACATGGCCCGGAAAGATTGATGCCGATGACTATAAATTAGGAGATTATTGGTATACAGACCGAAATGACGCAAACCTGTTTGAAGGAAAATGGCAGGGAAGTAAAACGGTATCCAAATGGAGAAAAGATGTTCTGCAAGACTGGGCCAAGCGTTGGGAATTGCTTAAATAAATACATATTCTAAAAAATAATAGCATGAAGAGAATACTATTCTATCTATGTTTTACCTGCTTTTTTTATCAGGTGTTTTCACAATCACACAACCTCCCTTGGAAAAATGGAGCCTTGCAAATATCCAGCAACTCCCGTTACCTTCAGCATACGAATGGCTCTCCCTTCTTCTGGCTCGGAGATACCGGTTGGCTGCTTCCTGAAAGGTTGAACCGGGATGAAGCGGAATACTATCTTGAACAATGCAAACAAGCAGGCTTCAACGTAGTACAGGTACAAACCATCAACGGAGTACCTGCCATGAACTTTTATGGACAATCGTCTATGCCGGATGGATTTGATTTCTCCAATATCAACCGACCGGGTATATATGGATATTGGGATCATATGGACTTTATCATCGATGCCGCCGCCCGCAGAGGGATTTATATCGGCATGGTCTGCATCTGGGGCGGGCTGGTAAAAAGTGGAAAAATGAATGTGGAAGAAGCCAAGGCTTATGGTACTTTTCTCGCCAACCGTTACAAAGATCGCCCCAACATCATCTGGATGATTGGCGGAGATATCTATGGAAACATCAAAACCGAAGTCTGGAACATGCTTGCCAACACCATTAAATCCATTGATAAGAACCATCTCATGACTTTCCATCCCTTCGGAAGGACACTCTCGGCAGAATGGTTCAACGATGCCCCCTGGCTGGATTTCAATATGTTCCAAAGTGGACACCGCCGCTACGGACAAAGCAAAGATGACAAAAAGACACTGTTACCACAAGGCACAGAAGAAGACAACTGGCGATATGTGGAACATAGTCTTGCTCAAAAGCCACTACGTCCGGTTATTGATGGAGAGCCGTCTTATGAAGCCATTCCCCAAGGACTTCATGACCCTAAGGAAGGTTTCTGGAAAGACAACGATGTACGCAGATATGCTTACTGGTCGGTTTTTGCCGGTTCATTCGGTCATACGTACGGTCATAGCTCTATCATGCAATTCCTAAAGCCGGGAGTTAATCCAGCCTACGGTGCTACCAAATTATGGTATGAAGCCCTGAAAGATCCCGGATTCAACCAGATGCAATATTTGAAAAAACTGATGCTTGCTTTTCCCTTCTTCGAAAGAGTAGCCGACCAAAGTTGCATAGCCGGCAATAACGGTACAAAGTATGAACGTCTCATTGCAACACGTGGCAACGACTATATGTTAGTATACAACTATACCGGACGCCCCATGAAAATAGACCTCAGCAAGATTCATGGAAAGACTAAAAAGGCTTGGTGGTATTCACCACGCAATGCAGAGCTATCTTATATCGGTGAGTTTAGTTCAAAAGTAGAAACGTTCCAGCCTGAAGGTGGTCATTCAAACGGCAACGACTGGGTACTCATCCTAACAGACGGAACCCGGAAGTATATAGAAGCATTGCAATAGATAGTTTTAATAAAAACAAGAGGATGTCCCTGAAGACATCCTCTTAACCCTAACCAGTCATAATTTCTTGAATTCAAGTAATTATCATCTTCTTACCTTTACGACACGGGCAAAAGTATATAGAAAATACAAAATGTAACTCCATAAATCAGTATTTTCTGCATTATTTAGCAATCAATTGTTTATCAGCCTTATACAAGACAACAAAGATGTCCGTTTTGATGAATTCATGTATTTTTTGACGAATTGATCTTATTCATTCCCTTATCCCGATACTCCGTCGGAGTCATCCCCATCTTCTGTTTGAAGCATTTGCTGAAATAACGGGGATCATTAATACCCACCATATAAGAGATCTGAGTCATGGAATATTCTCCGGTTTCAATGAATTGCACAGCACGCTTGATACGCATTTCCTTAATAAACTCAATAGGTGCCAACCCAGTCAGTGTCTTCAGTTTCTTAAAGAAGACTGAACGGCTGACTGCCAGTTCCTGCACCAAATCGTCTACTACCAATTCTCCATTATCCATATTCTTCTCCATCAGTTCCACCAGTTTGTCCATAAACTTACGATCGTTCGGGGACATTTCCGGTCCTTGCTCTTCTACGGTTTCTTCCGTTAAGTCAACCGTTGCATTTCCCGTCATCAGGTTATCCCGATAGATACCCTGTAACTTTCGGCGCTGTGTGAGCAGATTCTTTACGCGTGCTTTCAGATAAGTGGCACTGAACGGCTTAGTGATGTAATCGTCCGCTCCATACTCCAACCCCTCCAATTTGCTTTCAATGGAAGTCTTAGCCGTCAACAATACAATGGGAATATGACTGGTGGTCATATCGGCACGCAGTTCACGCGTCATGGTGATGCCATCTTTTCCGGGCATCATTACATCACTAATAATGATATCCGGAAGGAATTTCAAAGCTTTACTCCAACCTTGCATACCATCCACTGCTTCCACGATTCTGTACTCAGAAGCAAAGATGCTGCGCAGGAACAAACGGAGTTCCGAATTATCTTCCACAAGCAACATAGTCCCTTTGGCGTCCAGACTCTCTTCCGATTCCTCCTCTATATTCTCTTCTTCAGAAGAATCCAGTATTTCACTAAGAATATCGGTCACTTGTTCTATAACTCCCATACCCACCGTAGCATCATCTTGCAAGAATTCCACCGATTCATCATAGTGTTCTTTACCTTTCAGGAAGTCCACCTTAAAGCAGCTCCCCTCTCCTAACTTACTATCAACGGTAATGGTCGCCTTATGCATTTCTACCAATTCCTTCACCAATGACAAACCGATACCGGTGCTGGACTGATTGAACAGATTGCGGTCTACCAAATTCTCAAAACGGACAAACAGCGACTTTTTCTTATTATCTGCAATACCTATTCCCTGATCTTCCACACTTACGGAAACTGATTTCTCATCTTCACGCACAAGCACCGTGATCATCTTTCCATTCGGAGTGTATTTAAAAGCATTGGAAAGCAGATTGAACACAATCTTCTCAAATTTATCCGCATCTACCCAAAGATACAGTTCTTCCTTCTCCGTTTCAAACAGGAAGTCTATCTGATGTTCTTCGGCAACAGACTCGAAGTTCGCCATGATCTTGCGAGTAAAAGCCACTACATCCATACGTTGAACCTGCATCTTCATTTTCCGGTTCTGTATCTTCCGGAAGTCCAGTATCTGGTTGATAAGCCTCAACATGCGGTTCGTATTCCGTTCTACCACCTGTAACTGTTCACGGGCATCATCCGGAAGTTTGGTATTCCCCAGTATATATTCCACAGGCCCTGAAATCAAAGTCAGCGGAGTGCGCAGTTCATGAGAGATATCGGTAAAGAAACGCAGTTTCATATCCGTCATTTGTTGCTCGACGGACACCTCATGCTTCAAACGATAAATAGTGAACAAGATATACACCGCCGCTACAATAATCATGATGAAGAAAAGCACATACAGGAAATAAGCAAACGGAGTTTCCCAGAAGGAAGGTAGTATCTCAATGTCCAATGTACGCGTGTTTTCAGTCCATATACCGTCACTGTTGGTAGAACGGACTTTAAAGACATAATGTCCTTTTGGCAAGTTGGTATAAGTAGCCACACGCTGTTTACCTACATAGTTCCAAGCCTTTTCAAAACCTTCCAGGATATAAGCATACTGTATTTCGGAAGGTGCTGAATAGTCGAGTGCAGCAAACTGTATGGTGAAAATATTCTCCCGATGCGACAGTACCAATTCTTTGGTATCATCCAATCCCTGTTTCAGTACGGAACCCTGTCCCGGCACCACGTCCACATTCGCCACCAACAATTTGGAGAAAACCATCGGCGGCACATAATTACTCTTTCCGATGGAATCGGGATTGAAATAGAAAATACCTGTACTTGCCCCGAAAAGTATATTACCCGAAGCAGTATATTCCGAAGCCGCCTCACTGAAACGTACCCGGAAAAATATCTCCTTATCGGCATAATTTTCAAATTTCTCTTTGGAAGGAATAAACTTACTGATACCGTTTTCCGAACTGAGCCATAAGTTACCGGCTTTATCCTCCTGTATGGAAAGCAATACATCCGAAGGCAGGCCGTCCTGTACCGTATAAGACTTAAAACAGGCATTACCGCTCTCATCCAGCGATACTAACTTATTCAGTCCTCCGCCAAATGTTGCAATAAAGAGTTCCTTATTCCGGGTAGATACAATCCAATGCACATCATTATTGCTTAGGCTATGCTCATTGTCCGGAACACGCAGGAAATGACGGAACTTCACATCTTCGGGATTCTTGAAGTCTGCATCCATCATCAAGGCGCCCACGGTAGTTCCTATCCAGATATGCCCCTGATCATCACCTGTTATAAAACGGGCCTTGTAACAATAATCAATAGGATATCCTTTCAGGTTATTACGATGGTTCACAAAAATCTCTTTACCACCCTGACTGTGCGCCATATAGTTGATGCCGCCTGCAAATGTAGCAATCCAGATGCGTCCATGCTTATCTTCGTATACACAATAAACATTGTCGTCACTCAAACTATAAATATCACCTTCCTGATGCTGATAACGGGTCAGCTTATAGTGATAGCTATCTCTCTGTTTTTCAGCTTTCACCAGGCCATCCCCTTTGGTTGCAATCCAGAAATTCTGTTTACTGTCCTGCAAGATGAAATAAACATTACCACGCAACGGAGTGCCGCTGTGCGACACAGTACCGTTTTCGGTCAGATAGCCCTTATTTACACGGTTCTTATCATATATCCGTAGTTTACCATCTTTCAAGCCTACCCATAAATTCTGGTCAGCATCTTCGCAAAGGGCACGTACTTCGTTGCTCAATGACTCATAATCGTGTGGTACCGGCGTTACGATGCCAAACTGAGACGGACGGAAAGTGACCTTCTCCAATCCCTTAGAGTGAGTGCACATCCATAGATTCCCCTGATTGTCGGAAAAGGCAGTATGTATTTTATTGGAAAAGCGCCAGTCATGCCCTGACAACTCATTATAGAACGGACGCAGACTATTACTTTCACGGTCAAAATATGAAAAACCGCCGCCATACGGATGTACCCAAAGCATGCCGTTGATATCTTCATGCGCATGGAAAGCCGGACGAGAACGGTCCGTACTGGTAGGTTCCACAGCTATTACTTCACGCTTCAAGACCTGTGTACGCGGATTAAAATGTACCACTGTACCCGGAATATGTTGCTCGAACCATACTTCCGATGCTTTATCCACATAAGTACCATGAATCGGCGCATCAGGAAAACGGGAGGCAGGGAAGTGTTCTGTCTTCTTTGTATCACATTTATAAGTAAAGAATCCGTCTTTTGAAGTGGTCAGTATGATCTCATTGCCATCTATATGATTGATTGACACAATGTGGGATGAAACCGGCAGACTCAGCAACAAGAACTGCCCGCTCTCCTTCTGATAGCGCCATACACGCCCGTTATCCGATCCGAAATAGATTTCGGGACCATGCTCCAAACAGGAATAAAAAGCTTGCCCGCCTTTCTTCTCCCGCTCTGCTGTCTCTGCAAAATAAAAGACCGGTGATTTCTCTCCGGGTGCCAACATCCCTAATCCGTTATCAGACAATATCCATTCATTACCTGCCCGGTCCTCATATACCTGAAACACACGTGAGGCAGAAAACTGTCCCGATTGGGTAGAATAATATTGGGAGGTCAGGCTATAATCCTGTGGATCAGTTGCCACCCGGATCACCCCTTCAGTCTCCGTCAGCAACCATACCGAACCACCCGGAAGGACTTTGATATTTGTTATATTGGCTGTGCCTCCCTCTTCATCATCACCCGGCGCACGCTCAAACGTTTCCGTACGGGGATCGAAGCGATAGGCGTGATTGTCATAGGTTTGTAGCCAAAGGAAGCCATACTTGTCTTCCAGCATATGATCTATACGATTATGACTCAACACGATACGATTATCAAGACGTGCCTTATATGTTTTAAATGAATAACCATTGAACTTATTAATGCCATCCCAAGTAGCAAGCCAGATATTTCCCTTGCGGTCTTGCAGGATGCTCATTACTGTATTTTGAGAAAGTCCGTCTTCAGACGAATAATGGGTGAAAAAACAATCCGGCTGCGCTTTTACTGACAACACACCTATCAACCCAAAGATCAGATATAAGATTTTTTTCATAATAACAGGCTTATTCTATGCGGTAAAGATAAGTATTTCATAGAAAATTCATATATCTTTGTTTAGATTTTAACAACCACTGGTCATGAGAAGAATCGTAATATTGCTAATCCTCCAAATAATTGCCACCGGCTTCTGCTTCGGACAATTACCACATACCTTTACACAATATACCTCAGAAGACGGACTCTCGCAGAATACCATCATGAGCATCCTGCAAGATGACAAAGGAGTGATGTGGTTCGCTACCTGGGACGGTCTCTACAAATTTGACGGATATACATTTAACAACTATAAAGCCCATCCGGGCGACAGCATCGGATTGAGCAACAACCGTCTGGACAATATTAAAGAAGATAGATACGGATATATCTGGGTACAAAGCTACAATCACCAGGTTTATCGTTTCAATCCGCGACTTGAACGGTTCCAGGCTATCCCTTACGACAACTACCTGTCTTTGGACATGTATGTGCTTCCGTGTGGAGACGTATGGATAATTACCGTACAAAATGAATTGATTCATATTTCCACCCATCCGGAAACACATGAAATGAAAGCCACAGACTTCTTCAAATCCCATCAGATTTCATACTCAGAGCCTATCAAGTCTATCTTTCAGGACAGCCGGGAGAACCAATGGATTCTTACCGAGAACGGATTATACCGCCTGACTCGTAACGGGAATGAAGAGAAACTTTCTTCTTACTTCGTCGCTCCTCCGGAAAAGGACAAACAACCTTTTTACGATGCACTGGAGAACAATCATACCATCTACTTTACTTCCAAACAGGGATGTGTATACGAATATAATCCGGACACCGGCCAGTTTGTAAGGCAAGAGTTCCCCACCGGCTCGTCTATTAAAACCATCCGACAACTCAAAAAGGACAAGCTATTCATTGGCACAGCCAGCGACGGGTTCTTTGTGTATGAACAAAGTTCCGGAAACCATCGTCACTATAATACCCGGAATTATCCTTCATTAAAGGACAACCAGATTAAAGCAGTCTATATCGATACCAACGGTGAAGCATGGATACGCCTCAACACCAAAGGAGTGACGCACTTCAATCCTGAAAACGAGCAGTTCGATCACTTCATTCTGCAAGACAAGTACGGCAAAGATATCGTCGATTCCCGACCGGAAATGTATATATACGAGGATGTTAACGGCTCTTTATGGGTACATCCTTCGGGAGGAGGACTTGCCTGGTACGACCGTAAGAACAACCGGATACGTCCGTTTTACAATCCGGCCCTGCAATCGGGCTGGAGCGCTGACAATAAGGTGACCAATGTCTTTACTGATAAACAAGGTAATTTATGGCTCGGTTCATACGGAAACGGTTTGGAGAAGATATCTTTCAATACCAATCATTTCCATTTGCTTACCGCTGCCCCGGATGACACGGAATTCCCGGGAAGCAACGTTCGTGCCGTTTATCAGGACCGCAACGGGTATATATGGACGGGCAATAAAGACAAAGTTATACGTGTTTACGACAGCCAATGGCGCTATGTGGGCAACCTCACATCCTCAGGGACTATCTCCCCTTACAGTACGGACAAGTTAGGAATCGGCTATTCCATCATACAAGATCACGAAGGCACCATCTGGATAGGCACCAAAGGCAACGGACTATTCGCCGCCAGGCCTCAAGGAAAGCCTCTGACTTATCATCTCGTTCAGTACAGCGCCGACGCAAACGATGTATACAGTCTGAGCGGTAACGAGATATACAGTCTGCATGAAGACCGGCAGCAACGGATATGGATTGCCACATTCGAAGGAGGAATCAACTACCTGGAACGGGGAACAAACAAAGAAGCGGACCGTTTCATCAACTACCGGAACCGGCTAAAGAACTATCCTATCAGCCAATGTTACCGTACACGTTTCATCACCTCCGACACCAAAGGGAATATATGGATAGGCAGCGCCACAGGATTACTGATGTGCAAGGGCAATTTCAAAGAACCGGAAGAGATAGAATTCCAACGTTATTGCCGTATTTCGGGAAACGCCAACAGCCTCAGCAATAACGACGTGCACAACATATATTTCACCCGGAAAGGCGAAATGTACGTAGCCACCTTCGGAGGCGGACTCAATAAGCTACTCTCACTGGAGGGTGCTGAAGCCCGCTTTCAGGCATACACCATGAAAAACGGGCTTCCTTCGGACGTATTACTATCCATCGAAGAAGACCCACACGGCAATTTGTGGTGCGCTACAGAGAAAGAACTATGCAAGTTTATTCCTTCCACGGATAAAATAATAAACTACCCCTCCAGAGCCTTCCCCCTACGAATTAGTTTCAATGAAGGGGCGGCTCTGCGAACAGCATCCG
>OLXJ01000637.1_pt1 | contig 17231 bp, 15 predicted proteins | sample 1644591 | NCBI WGS metagenome assembly OLXJ01 (sample SAMEA103958150, study PRJEB25191) | human gut metagenome | biome: human-associated habitat [ENVO:00009003]; feature: intestine environment [ENVO:2100002]; material: feces | place: Germany | collected 2013/2015 | reverse complement strand
TTTATTGCCCGTGTATATAATAACGGTCATTAAAGTCAAGTTAAGCGTGGAGTCATATCTTTTTCTTTTGGCAAGCAAAATAGTTCTTTGATATGATGTGTGTATGATGAACAATTTGCATCGTTTGTAACGAATAAGATATTATTTGTTGATGGTTGTACATGGTGCTTACAAATAACATTATAGCATTTGGTTTTTGGAAGTTTTTGCTCAAAATAGATTATGTATATGGTTAATTATGCCAAGACGTGCATTTTTTCTATGTGTAATGCATCATTAAATAAATAAAAAGTATTACTTTTGTATGTTATATGATATGTTGACTGTGATGAAGTCATCGGCATAGTTGCTTTGCACTTTAAATTGATGTAGTAATGACAAAGAATACAATGGGGACCAAACTTCCCCGAAAATTGGAGCAAAAGATGCAGATTGTAGGTGAGCAGATTAAGTTAGCTCGCTTGCGTCGGAATCTGAGTGTGGCTCAGGTGGCAGAACGGGCTACCTGTTCACCGCTTACTGTGTTCCGAATAGAAAAAGGGATTCCTACTGTTGCAATAGGGATCTATCTACGTGTTTTGTACGCATTGCAACTTGACGATGATATTTTATTGCTTGCCAAAGAAGATAAAATGGGAAAAGCTTTGCAAGATTTGAGTTTGAAAACAAGAGAACGTGCATCCAAGAAAGAATAATCTATGAAAAAGTTATATGTATATGCCGATTTCGATTGGCTCAAAGAAGTGGAACTCATGGGCGAACTAGGCTATGAGTCTCTTCGTGGTGCGGACAGCTATAGTTTTACGTTCAATAATGAATGGTTAAGGCAGCACAGCGATCTGTTTTTGAGTGACGACCTGAATAATTACCCGGGACAACAATATACACAACCGGACAAGGATATATTCGGATGTTTTTCTGATGCTTTGCCGGATCGTTGGGGACGAACTTTGTTGTTGCGTCGTGAGCAAATTGCAGCAGCTGAGGAAAAGCGGCCTGTAAGGAGATTGTCTTCTTTCGATTTCTTGACTGGGATCGATGATTTCTCCCGAATGGGTGGATTCCGTTTTAAGGAAGATCCCGATGGTGAATTTATCAATGTGAGTGAATCGTTGAAAATTCCACCTTTGACAGATATTCGGGAGTTGATTGCTGCCAGTGCTGAGATTGAGAAAAGCGAAGAAAATAATATGCTTCCTGATAGGAAATGGATTGCACAACTTGTGCAACCGGGAACATCATTGGGCGGTGCGAGACCTAAAGCCAATGTGATAGATACGGATAAAACTCTTTATGTAGCCAAGTTCCCGTCTCGCAAGGATGACTATGATGTAGGACTTTGGGAGCATTTCAGTCATTTGCTTGCCACAAAAGCAGGGATAAACGCTGCAAAAACCAAAGTGCTGGCAACTGGAGAGAAATATCATACATTGCTGTCACAACGCTTCGATAGAACCCAAGAAGGAAAACGCATTCATTTTGCATCTGCCATGACCTTATTGGGGCTGAGTGATGGTGACAATGCAACTACCGGGCATGGCTATCTGGATATAGTCGACTTTATTATTCAGAGCTGTACCGATGTGGAACGAAACCTACAGGAACTATACCGTCGTGTGGCTTTCAATATATGCATAGGTAACAGCGATGACCATTTCCGCAATCACGGTTTTCTTTTGACTGCAAAAGGATGGACATTGTCGCCGGCATACGATATGAATCCAACGCTGAATGAATATCAAAGTCTGCTCATCTCATCAACTTCCAACAAGGCGGATTTAAGTATCTTGCTTGATGCCTGCGAGGATTATATGCTTAATCGAAATACTGCGGAGAAAATTATTTCAGAGGTGATTGAAGTGCTAAAAGAGTGGCGAAGGCTTGCTGTTCGACAAGGCATTACCAAAAGAGAAATTGATATGTTCTCAGGAGTGCTGGATGGGGCGATGTAAGTGGGAATAACTCTTTCTGCATGTCAAATCACTAAGTAAAATGAGCTATAAGGTTGATTTATATGTGATTGAATAATAGAGACGATAATTCTTTATATATTATGCTATGTGAACATAATGTTTGCGTAGTATAATATTTTGAAGTGCATATCCGAGAAAATTTATCTGGTCTTTGGCTGCTATTATAAAAAATAATATATTTGCATTGAACTATAAATACTTGTAGAATGAAGCAACTTAATAGGATTAAAATAGTATTGGTAGAACAAAAGAAAACAGCAAAGTGGTTGTCAGAGCAGATTGGCAAAAATGCTTGTTCGGTGTCTCGTTGGTGTACAAACTCATCGCAGCCAGACCTTGAAACTTTGTTTCGTATTGCGGAACTTCTAAAAGTAGATGTGAGGGATTTGATTTATACTGAAAATCAGTAATATAAATATAGGAAATTATATATTAGCTATGACAAAAAGGCAAGTATTTTACAGCTTTCATTTTAAGAATGATTCATGGAGAGCTGGGCAGGTTCGTAACATTGGAGTTGTAGAAGGTAATACTCCGGTTTCTTCCAATGATTGGGAGGAAGTAAAGCGTAAAGGAAATGTGGCTGTAAAAAGATGGATTAATAGCCATATGGAGTATCGATCTTGCATTATTGTATTAATTGGTTCTGAAACTTCATCAAGAGAGTGGTGTAGATACGAGATAGAGCATGCTTGGAAAGAGGGAAAAGGGATTGTTGGTATTTATGTGCACCATCTGAAGGATTTCAATGGTGAACAGAGTACAAAAGGGAATAATCCATTTAAATTATTCTATATCGATAGAACATATAATTATATAGCAGAACGCAACTATCCGGTTGATGGTAATGAAATTAACCTATCAGAAATATGCAAGACTTATAATCCTCCATATAAAATAAGTACCAATGTATATGATTATATCAAAGAGCATATAAATGAATGGGTAGAAGAGGCTATTAGAATTCGAAATCAGTATCCTAAATAAATTTTAGTTATGCCAATACAAAAGGATGTTTTCATAAAAAATTATCTTAAAGCACTTAATAATGGCGATGCTGCTGTTTTTGCAGGAGCTGGATTGTCTGCATCAAGTGGATGTGTTAATTGGAAACAATTATTAAAAGAAATTGCCGAGGAATTAGAACTTGATATTGAAAAGGAATCCGATTTGGTTGCAGTAGCTCAGTATTATTATAATAGAAGTGGTAATAATCGTGCAAGATTAAATGAGATAATTAAAGATGCGTTCCAGACTGGTAAGTTGCCAAATGATAATCATCATATACTTGCTCGCCTACCGATTTCTACATATTGGACTACTAATTATGACAAACTGATAGAGAAATCATTAGAGAATAACGGCAAAATATGTGATGTTAAAGTTTGTTGTGCAAATCTGACTACAACATTAAAAGGACGTGATGCTGTAGTTTATAAAATGCATGGAGATATAGATCGTCCTGAAGAATCTGTATTAATTCGAGATGATTATGAATCTTATCATCATGAGAAAACTCCTTTTATAAATGCATTGTCTGGAGATTTAATGACTAAAACATTTATGTTTATTGGTTTTAGTTTTACAGATCCTAATTTCTCGTATATATGCGCCCACCTAAGAGCGCATTTGAAAGGAAATATGAGGGAACATTATTGCTTCTTAAAAGATGTTTCTGAGACTGATTATCCTGACAGAGATCAATTTGAATATAAAAAAAGAAAATTGTCATATTTCATAGATGATTTAAAACGCTTTAACATCAAAACCGTACTTATTAAAGAATACTCGGAGATAACGGAAATATTACAGAGCATTAAAAGAAGATATAATAGTCGAACCGTGTATATATCTGGGGCAGCAGCGGAATATGAGCCTGATGGTAAAGAGGCGTATGAAGAATTTATAAGTAAATTAAGTGGTCTTTTAATCCATAAAGGATTTAAAATAGTTTCAGGATATGGTTTAGGTGTGGGTAGTGCGGTAATTAGTGGTGCTCTTTCTGAAATATATCACAATCAGAAAAAATCGCTGACAGACCAATTGATTCTGAGGCCTTTTCCACAGGGTGATGATGCAAAAGCAATGTGGGAAGCTTATAGACAAGACATGATATCATATAGTGGTATATCAATTTTTTTGTTGGGTAATAAGAAGGAAAATGGAATTACTGTTTTATCTAATGGAATGTGGTCAGAATATGAAATTTCAAAAAAACAGGGCAATTTCCTAATACCAATTGGCAGAACAGGATATATATCTAAAGAATTGTGGAGAGAGTTACTAGACGAAAAACAAGATGACCATACTTTCGACATTTATCGTTGTGATATTGAATCTTTGGGCGATGATACCAAAACATTAGACGAAGTGATGGAAATAGTAATAGAGTTAATAAAAAAAGTAAAATAGTTATGGCACATAAAACATTTATTTCATATAAATATAGCGAAGCGCAAGAACTTCGTGATAGGATAATAAAGGCTTTTGGGGATGATGCGAGCTACTATCAAGGAGAAACAAGTGCTTCACCTGATTTAACAGATACATCTACTGAGAATATAAAGAAGAATCTAAAAGATATGATGTACGATACATCTGTAACGATTGTAATTGTTTCTCCGCATATAAAAGAAAGTAAGTGGATTGATTGGGAGATTGAGTATTGTCTTAAGAATATAACAAGAAAAAATAGAACATCTCACACTAATGGAATTGTTGGAGTCATAATGAAAGTAAATGGAGGGTATGATTGGTTTAAGTATACCTCAACTAAATCAGATGGGTGTTCTGTTTCTAATTATTATGATTCAAAGGTTTATGATATTATTAATAATAATAGATATAATCAGAACCCCAAAGTGTATTCTTGTAATCAATGCAAATGTGTAAGTGCATTGACAGGGTCTTATATCGCTTTTGTTGAAGAAGATGAATTCTTATCAAATCCTAAAAAGTATATTGATAATGCCTATGATAAAAGTGAAAACGATGCAGATGGGTACGATTTAACAAAGCAGCGATAGGCTAAGTCCTGCTTATGTTATAAGTCTAAATAATATTTCTATATACGAATTTCGAATTTTAATTATTTGCAAAAGAAGTGTCAGGTGTTACAAAACATATTTTTGAACATGAGTTGGACGACATTCTGTCAATGTGGAATACCGAGATTAAATCTGTGACTCCATTGTTGCCACGTAAGTATACAAAAGCAGATATAATAGCATTACTAAAGTATTATTATCCACATGAATGGCAATCTGTGGAATCTAAATATAAATATTACCGCACTAAAGACAAATATTTAAAAAGACGCTTTGGGAAGTCTCGTTATAATATGTCTGAACCCGAATTATTGATACAAAGAGTTTCCGCCTTTAAAAAAATCTTTTCAGAAAGTTATAAATGTGCACATTGGAATGCGTATTCAGAAAGGAACCGCGTGGATTCAAGCGTAAAGTTGTGGGAGGCAAGAAAATATAAGATTGATCGTATAAATAGTAAGATTGAGATTGCTCTATCTAAAACGCAGCAGGTGACTCCTTCATTCATAAATCAATTAATCGGATTGTATGAGCGAAAGAATACAACTCAAAAAGACAAAGTATATATTCTTTTAGAACTAAAAAAATATTACTGCGAAAAAACAATACAATTTTTCTTCAAGCTCAATGATACAGAACTTAATAAGCAATTAAGGGAAGAGGCATTCTTTCATCTTCAATCTTTTAATTTCAATCCTCGCTTAAGGAAGCAACGGTTTATGCGGATTCATGCAAAAACTAAAAAACGAAAATGTTATCTAAGAGAAGTGTATCCTAACGAGAGATATGATATACCACGGAATCCTGATGAACTCGAATATAGAATTGAGAATTCAAAGGAACAAAAATTGAAGTCATACGATTATTTTATTTCGCATAGCAGTAAAGATAGTAAAGAGGTTCAGAAACTCATATATGTCGAGAATCAACAAGGCAAGAATGTTTTTTGCGATTGGATAAATGATATTGATTATTTAAAGCGTCATTTACTTTGTGATGCTACGCTTAAAGTTCTAGAAGAAAGAATGAAACAATCAAAGGCTTTAATTTTTGTGCAGTCTGAAAATTCACTAAAATCAATATGGTGTAAATATGAATTAAATTACTTCCTCGCCCTCAATAGACCTATTTATGTAGTTGATAGAGAATCTATAGTCAACAATCTTTTTAGCCTTAGCCAATTGGACGACAATTGGTTTGTTGATCCCAATTACAAAAAAACAGCTCTAATTACAGGGGAAGAAATTAATTAAAATGCATTATGTCCTTTGTTGAAGATTAAAACAACCTGAAAGTTGTGCTATCTCAATTATTTATAGTACCTTTGCCTACAAAATAGGACAAAGGTATTTTTGATTCATACAATGGCTGAAGAAAAGATAGACAACGCTTTAGGAGAAGTAAAGAATATAATGGAAAACAAAAGAGAGGATTGGGTTTGCCATTCACAGGCTATAGCTGCAACTATGTCGGATCGGATGGAGGAACTTGGCATGACACAACGAGTGCTGGCTGAGAAAATGAATTGTACCCAGCAGTATGTTTCTAAAGTGTTGAAAGGTCGTGAAAATTTGTCGTTGGAAACCTTATGTAAAATAGAGAATGCATTAGGCATCAAGATATTGCAAGTTAGAATAAATAAGTAGTAACACCATAGCAGGACAAGAATATGTCAACACAAAGCGAAGCGGCATTGGAAGCCGGACTGATAGCCACACTCCGACAAATGGACTACGATTATGTCCAGATTGTCGAGGAAGATAATCTTTATGCCAATTTCAAGCGGCAGTTGGAGATTCACAACCGCAAACGATTGGAAGAGCACGGACGTACTGAGTTTACGGCAGAAGAGTTTGAGAAGATTCTCATATACCTTGAAGGTGGTACTCGCTTTGAAAAGGCAAAGAAACTCCGTGACTTATATCCGCTTGATACGGCTGATGGACAGCGTATATGGGTAGAATTTCTAAATAGGCAGCAGTGGTGTCAGAATGAATTTCAGGTTTCCAACCAGATTACGGTGGAAGGACGTAAAAAATGCCGCTATGATGTGACGATTCTAGTCAATGGTTTGCCACTTGTGCAAATTGAATTGAAACGTCGTGGCGTGGAACTTAAACAGGCATACAACCAAATACAGCGTTATCACAAGACTTCGTTTCATGGATTGTTTGATTATATCCAACTGTTTGTCATATCCAACGGTGTTAATACTCGCTATTTTGCCAATAATCCAAATAGTGGGTATAAGTTCACATTCACCTGGACAGATGCTGTCAATCATCCGTTCAATGAATTGGATAAGTTTGCCGTATTCTTCTTGGAAAAATGTACGCTTGGCAAAATCATAGGAAAGTATATTGTGCTTCATGAGGGCGACAAATGCTTGATGGTACTTCGTCCTTACCAATTCTATGCGGTAGAGAAAATTTTGGATCGTGTACAAAACTCCAATGATAATGGTTATATCTGGCATACAACAGGTGCCGGAAAAACATTGACCTCATTCAAGGCTGCACAACTTGTATCAGAATTGGATGATGTGGATAAGGTGATGTTTGTTGTTGACCGACATGATCTTGATACCCAGACTCAATCGGAATACGAAGCATTTGAATCAGGGGCTGTAGATAGTACTGATAATACAGATGAACTAGTGAAACGGCTTCAAAGCAACTCCAAGATTATCATCACTACCATTCAAAAACTTAATGCGGCAGTTAGTAAGACGTGGTATAGCAGCAAGATTGATGCTATCCGTCATTCACGTATCGTGATGATATTTGATGAGTGCCATCGTAGTCATTTTGGGGATAGTCATAAGAAGATAATGAAGTTCTTTGACAATGCCCAAATATTCGGTTTTACTGGAACACCTATTTTCACCGAGAATGCTGTTGATGGACATACCACGAAGGAAATATTTGGAAACTGTCTCCATAAATATCTTATTAAAGATGCAATAGCGGATGAAAACGTGCTTGGCTTCCTTGTGGAGTATTATCATGGCAACGAAATAGTTGATAACGATAACCAAGCTCGTATGGAGGAGATTGCAAGATTTATCCTTAACAACTTCAATAAATCTACATTTGATGGAGAGTTTGACGCATTGTTCGCCGTGCAGTCTGTTCCTATGCTTATACGCTATTACAAAATTTTCAAATCGTTGAATCCTAAAATCCGTATAGGTGCAGTATTTACATACGCAGCCAATAATAGTCAGGATGATGAACAGACCGGTATGGGTACAGGGCAGTATGCAAAAGAGAGTGTGGGTGAGGCGGATGAACTGCAAGCCATCATGGACGATTATAATGAAAATTTCGGCACATTTTTTACCACAGAGAACTTCCGTGCTTACTATGATGACATCAATCTGCGCATGAAAAAGAAGAAGGCGGATATGAAACCGCTTGATCTTTGTCTTGTTGTGGGTATGTTCCTTACAGGCTTTGACAGTAAAAAGCTGAATACGCTCTATGTGGACAAGAACATGGAATATCATGGTTTGCTGCAAGCGTTCAGCCGAACCAATCGAGTATTGAACGAGAAGAAACGTTTTGGTAAAATAGTTTGTTTCAGAGATTTGAAAAACAATGTTGATACGGCTATTAAATTGTTCAGCAACTCTGATAATCCTGAAGATATAGTACGTCCTCCGTTTGAGAAAGTAAAGCAGGAGTACAAGAGTTTGGCAACTGATTTTCTGCAAAAATACCCGACACCAAGTAGTATAGACTTCCTGCAAAGTGAAAATGACAAGAAGAATTTTGTATTAGCGTTCCGAGACATTATCCGTAAACATGCAGAAATTCAGATATACGAAGATTACAGCGAGAATGCTGAAGACCTCGGTATGACTGAACAGCAGTTTAATGATTATAAGAGTAAATACCTTGATATTACAGTTGGGTTTGTTGATCCACCTGCTGCACCGACAACTGTAGCTGAAGATCCAGCCCCATATGGAAATAATCAAGGGTTGGAAGATATTGATTTCTGTCTTGAACTTTTACATAGTGACATTATTAATGTGGCTTATATTCTGGAGCTCATTGCGGAACTAGACCCATATAGTGATGATTATTCAGAAAAACGGAAGCATATCCTTGATACAATGATTAAGGATGCCGGAATGCGAGGCAAAGCAAAACTCATTGACGGCTTTATTCAAAAGAATGTAGATGAAGACAAGGAAAACTTCATGAATGGGCGCAATAGAGCAGATGGAACTAATGAATTAGAGGAACGTCTGAACCAATATATTGTGTCAGAACGTAATAAGGCAGTGAGTGGTTTGGCTGACGAAGAACAAATTTCTGCCGAAGTGCTTAATCTCTACATAAAAGAGTATGACTATTTACAAAAGGAGCAGCCGGAGATTATACAAAAAGCATTGAAAGAGAAACATCTCGGTCTTATCAAAACTCGAAAGGCTTTGACGAGAATAATGGAAAGATTGCGTAGTATTATAAAAACTTTTAGTTGGGAATAATATAGAAAATAAGTTATGGCAGAATTAAATGTTAGTAGAAAAAACATGCAAGGTCTATTAAGTTTAAACGATCCTACAACAAAAGGAAAAATATTTGTTATCCCAGAGTACCAACGACCATATCGTTGGGAAGTTGATACTTGTGATGTCCTTTGGAATGACCTTAAAAATTTTTTTGAAGAACATAAAGATGATGATAGGGAATATTTTCTTGGTTCGATTGTTACTTGTGATGATACAGATGAACAAAACCGCATTAATATTATTGATGGGCAGCAGCGTATAACGTCATTTTTATTATTACTCCGTGCGTTTTACTATAAATTGGAAGATCAGCTTGTAGATAATCCTTCTGATGAAGAAGTAGAGGGATTAATGAAGTCTATAGAGCCGTGTATCTGGAAAATTAATCCGATGACAAAGAAGGTTTCTAACAAAAAAGAGACCCATATTAAGACTTTGGTTGCAACAGATGATGATAAAATTGATTTTGATTTGATTTTGGAAAAAGGACAACCTCGTGATAAATCGGCTTCTTACTATTCCCGTAACTATTCTTATTTTTTAAGCTGTTGTGATGAATATGCCAAAACCCATTTGAACGGTTGGAAAGAGTTCTGTCTGTTCATTTTAGAGCGTTGTATAATCCTTCCAATTGAGTGTTCAGACTTAGATTCTGCACTTACGATATTCGGAACATTAAACAATCGAGGTCTTCCTTTGGCAGATTCAGATATATTTAAAGCCGAATTATATAAAACTCAGCCATCTAAACAAACTTTTGCAGATAAGTGGAAAGAATTAGAAGCCACTATTTCAGGAGCAGGATTTAATCTTAATGATTTATTTCGCTATTATACTTTTATTGATCGAGCAAAACGTGGCGATACAAGTAAAGAAATAGGTTTGAGAAGTTACTATTCAGGCAAAGGGAATAAGTATCCAATATTCAAAACACAAAGTTTTTTTGATGACTTATGTGATTTGGGTACCTTTTGGACTTCTATATATACAAACGATGGCGGTTTCTGCGAAGAAGAAGCCGCTAAATATATTCAATGTTTATTGGCTTATCCTAATGAATACTGGAAATACCCTATATCTGTTTTTTATCATAGAAATAAGACACTAAGTAGCGAGGATTTCAAAAAAGCATTTACTCCATATCTTAAAAAACTTATGTCCTTTATGCTCGTAAGGTTTATTGAATCTCCGATGGTAAATGCAGTTAAACAATATGTTTTTAATTTCTGTGTAGATACATGGAGAAATGGAGAAATTGATTGTGCTGGATATCAAATTCCTAATGATTTTAAGACTAGAATAAATGCGTTCTCTTCATCTAGAATCACAAAGTCTTTGCTGCTATTGAACGCATATCTTTTTGATGATAAACAAACTCTGATTATTGGAAAATCTGAAATAGAACATATTTTTCCACAAAGTTGGCAGGATACTAATTATAATGGATGGGAAAAATCAGATGCAGAAACACATTTAAATATGCTTGGAAATAAAATTATTTTTGAAAAGAGATTAAATATTCAAGCGGGAAATAATTATTTTGGAAAGAAAAAAGATAGGTATAAAGAATCTAAAATTCTGGAAGTACAATCCCTGTCCAAATTATCTCAAAATGATTGGTTAAAAGATGATATTGAAAGACGCAATATTAGAATAATAGAACGTTTATATGATTTCTTTATGTCTAGTTTGCCTGTGGATTCTAATGAAGATATCACTCTTTTGTTTGAATTAAAGGTAGGAGAAGAGATATTTCAGTTGTATCAGATTGTGGATAATGACACAGGTGGAGTATCTTATCGTTTGAATACACATATTTATGATATGAATAATGCTGATATATTTAATAAAAAAATGATAGATGAGTCTGATGTTTATTCTGATTTATCTATGGCATTACAATCAATAGATAAAAAGGCATTTATTAGCGGTAATCTAAATTTAACTGATGATAAATTTCAGAATGACATTTTAAATTATATACGTTCTTGAAAAGAATACACAATATGAGCGAAGAATTACAACAGAAACTCCGTGACCAGCTTTGGGAGGTCGCAAATCGTTTGCGTGGCAATATGTCGGCAAGCGACTTTATGTATTTTACATTAGGTTTCATTTTCTATAAATACTTGTCAGAGAAAATAGAAAAGTATGCCAACAATGCTTTAGCGGATGACGAAGTGACCTTTAAGGAATTGTGGGAAACGGATGATCCCGATGCTGTTGAACTACAAGAGGAAGCCAAGAACCAATGCTTGGAGAATATCGGCTATTTCATTGAACCGAAATTTTTGTTTTCGTCAGTAATCGAAGCTATCAAACGAAAAGAGAACATTCTACCTATGCTTGAACGCTCATTGAAGCGCATTGAGGATAGCACTTTGGGACAAGATAGCGAAGAAGATTTTGGCGGATTGTTTTCTGACATAGATTTGGCTTCTCCTAAGCTGGGTAAGACAGCCGATGACAAGAATACACTCGTCAGCAATGTACTTCTTGCGCTAGATGATATAGACTTCGGGGTAGAGGCATCACAGGAAATTGATATTTTGGGTGACGCATACGAATACATGATTTCACAATTTGCTGCCGGTGCCGGAAAGAAAGCCGGAGAGTTCTATACTCCGCAGGAAGTCAGCCGCATCTTGGCGGAGATTGTTTCCATAGGACACCAGCGTTTGCGCAATGTCTATGACCCTACTTGTGGTAGTGGCTCGTTATTGCTCCGTGCGGCAAGTATTGGAAATGCTGTGGATATTTATGGGCAGGAAAAGAATCCGACAACTTACAACCTTGCCCGAATGAATATGTTGCTTCACGGCATCAGATTCAGCAACTTCAAGATTGAGAACGGTGACACGCTTGAATGGGATGCGTTTGGCGACACTCAATTTGATGCAGTTGTAGCAAATCCTCCGTTCTCTGCTGAATGGAGTGCTGCTGACAAGTTCAACACCGATGACCGTTTCAGTAAAGCCGGACGACTTGCTCCACGCAAAACCGCTGACTATGCCTTTATCCTTCACATGATTTACCACTTGAACGAAGGCGGTACAATGGCTTGTGTAGCTCCGCATGGTGTATTGTTCCGTGGTAATGCAGAGGGCGTTATCCGTCGTTTCCTCATTGAAAAGAAAAACTATGTGGATGCCATTATCGGCTTACCTGCTAATATCTTCTATGGAACAAGTATCCCGACTTGTATTCTTGTATTCAAGAAATGTCGCAAAGAGGATGACAACGTCCTGTTTATCGATGCCAGCAAAGAGTTTGAAAAGGTCAAGACCCAAAACAAACTCAGGGAACAGCATATCCACAAAATTATTGAAACCTATCGTGATCGTAAGGAAATAGAAAAGTACAGTCACCTTGCATCTCTGCAAGAAATAGCTGAGAACGATTACAATTTGAACATCCCTCGCTACGTTGATACTTTTGAGGAAGAAGAACCTATCGACATCAAAGCAGTAATGGCAGAAATCAAAGAGTTGGAAGCCAAACGTGCCGAGTTGGATAAAGAGATTGAAGGTTATTTGAAAGAGTTAGGTTTGGTAGAATAATGGAACTATGGCAGAGATAGATAACATCCCAGAAATGCGTCCCACGTTTGACAATATTCGTCGCCAAGATGAGAATGGCAATGAGTATTGGAGTTCACGTGACCTTTGTGCTGCTATGGGTTATTCGGCAAATTGGAAATTTCAAAGAGTCATAGACAAAGCAATTAAAGTAGCTGGCGAAAAAGGGATGAATGTGGACGACCATTTCAACCAATCGGTTGACATGGTTAGGATAGGTAGTGGTTCGTTTCGCAAAGTCAGTATATTCCGCTTGTCACGTTTGGCTTGCATGATTATTGCTCAAAATGCCGATGCTAAGAAAGTGTTGGTACAACAGGCAAGGGATTACTTCTCTCAGACTATTCCGACCGATGAATTGATGCAAAATGCGTTGAGCTCTAATATATTGCTTTACAAAACAGCACAAGGCGAAGCCAGAATAGAAGTGATATTCAATAGCGAAACATTTTGGATTTCACAGAAGCGTATGGCTGATTTGTTTGGGGTGGATGTACGAACTATCAACTATCATCTTAGTCAGATATATGAGACCGGAGAACTGACTAAAGAAGCAACTATCCGAAAAATTGGGATAGTTCAATCGGAGGGGGAACGAGATGTGGAACGCACACCGATGTTCTATAATTTGGACGCTATCATTGCCGTTGGCTATCGTGTCAATAGTTACCAAGCCACTCAGTTCCGTATTTGGGCCACTTCTGTATTGAAAGAGTTTGTGATTAAAGGCTATGCCCTTGACGATGAGCGACTGAAACAAGGAAAGCACTTTGGCAAAGATTATTTTGATGATTTGCTGGAGCGTATTCGTGAGATACGCACTTCCGAGCGTAGATACTATCAAAAGATAACCGACATTTATGCGGAATGCAGTGCCGATTACGACTCCAAATCCGAATGTACCAAATTGTTCTTCAAGATTGTACAAAACATGATGCACTTGGCTGTAACTCATCGTACTGCAGCTGAAATCGTGTATGAACGTGCTGATTCCGAGATGCCACACATGGGATTGACCACTTGGAAGAAAGCCCCTGATGGCAGAGTGCAAAAGTCTGATACGATAGTGGCAAAGAACTATCTGTCAGATCGAGAGGTTTCGGAACTTAACGGCATTACTACTTCTTTCTTAGAATTGGCGGAGCTTCGTGCCAAACGTCACATCATTACTACTATGGCAGATTGGAAACGGTACCTTGAACAGTTCCTCGGTGCGAATGATTATAACGCACAAGATACAGCAGGCAAAGTTTCGCAGGAAGAAGCGCGAGAGAAAGCATATAGTGAGTACGAAAAATATAAAGTGATTCAAGACAGGTCATTTATCTCCGATTTCGACCGCTTTAATGGTGACGACAAATTGTTGCCCTTTGACATTAACCCCAATAATGAGTAATGATTATGGAAAATAATAACGATAATAAAGTCCTTAATGTTCCCCATTTGAGATTTCCGGAGTTTAGTGGAGAGTGGAAGAAATGCAAGTTGGGAGATTTGTGTAATGTATTAATGTGTAAACGTATTTTAGTTTCTCAAACAAACACAGAGGATGGTGTTCCTTTTTATAAGATTGGAACAATTGGTAGTACTCCAGATGCCTATATATCGAAAGAATTATTTGACGACTATAAGGTGAAGTATAACTATCCTCGTAAGGGAGAGGTTATGATAACTTGTGCAGGAACAGTAGGAAAATGTGTCGTCTATGATGGGGAAGATGCGTATTTCCAAGATTCAAATATTGTGTGGATTGATAATCCTACACAATATATAAGCAATGGATTCTTATTTCATCTTTTGAGTAAAGTAGATTGGCGAAAATTAAATTCTACAACAATAATCAGAATTTACAATGATGATTTGCGCAACTTGAAAATGAGTTATCCACGAAAAGAAGAACAGCAAAAGATAAGTCATTTACTGTCACTTCTTGATGAGCGCATTGCCACCCAAAACAAAATCATTGAGGATTTGAAAAAACTAAAGTCTGCAATTATTGACCAGCTCTATTCTGCAATAAAAGGAAAAGGATATTCATATAGACAAATCTTTGAAATTGTAAATGAACGAAACAAACAACTTGAATATTCAAACATCCTTTCAGCAAGCCAAGAAAAGGGAATGGTAAACAGGGAAGATTTGAACTTAGATATTCAATTTGAGCGAAGCAATATCAATACTTATAAAGTTGTGAGAAAAGGCGATTATGTAATTCATTTACGTTCATTTCAAGGAGGTTATGCGTTTTCTGATAAGATTGGCGTATGCAGTCCTGCATATACAATATTGCGTCCGAATGATTTGTTGGAGTTTAGGTATCTGTCATATTATTTCACCTCGCAAAAATTTATCAAATCGCTGATTATTGTTACTTATGGCATTCGAGATGGGCGTTCGATAAATGTTGAAGAGTGGCTTGATATGAAAACTACAATTCCACAAAAAGAACAACAACGTCATATAGTGGATACTATTAGAAATATTGAGAAGAAAATCGAAAACGAAGAACTCTATGCGTCCTATTTATCAAAACAGAAGCAGTACTTGCTCCGTCAATTGTTTATATAAACATTTGACGGAGCAAGTACAATTTTTGCGAAATGTATAAATCACAGAGTGATATATTACTTTCCAATAGAGTATCAACTGAGGTAAGTAGCTTTATTCTATTGTCTTTGGCAGGCGTGGCAGGAATCGAAAATGACATACGAAGTATATCGTCCCCGTTCAAGTTGGCTATTGCCCCATTACCACCTTGCAATGAGTTCCAAATGTACCTACGGTACTTATTAGTCTGGAATAACCATTTTACAATAGGTTCCTTTGAACGATATATACCGCAAAAAGCACCAACAGTTATAGGGGTTGAGCAATCGCCGTCGTAAAATGAGGATTTTCCAACTAATGAGGAGCTTCCGTTTACCATACATATAACAATGTCACCAGTTTGCAACTGTTGCTCTGTTAGTATTTGCTTGTTTACAGACACTATATTATTATGATAATCAAGCGAGCTTCCGTTGATAATATTGTTAGACCGCATAACGAAAATTCCATTGCTTTCAACAACATCATCGCTGCTATAAGTCAAACCACGAATATATGAGCCAACATCACGCAAACGTATCTTATTGGAATAGTTTTCATTAAATGTTTTTTCAATAATTGCAGACATTACCGTACAGCAATCCTTAATTAAAGGGCTTATAGATGATATAATAACTCTGAAATGTGGGCAGTTAGTGGCATTTGAAACATTATATAGTAAAGCAGGTGAGGGTGGAACACCCACTACGTCAAATACAGAATTTTATGATAACGGCAGCATTCCTTTCATAAAAATAGACGATTTGAGCAATAAATATTTATCGGCTAACAAAGACTATATTACAGAGTTAGGACTCAAAAAATCTTCAGCATGGCTGATTCCTACGCACTCCATTATATACTCTAATGGAGCAACAATCGGTGCTATTTCTATAAACAAATATCCAGTCTGTACCAAACAAGGAATTTTAGGTATTGTCCCTAATACAAATATTGATGTTGAATTTCTTTATTACTTTATGCAATCTTCATATTTTCAAAAAGAAGTTGAACGTGTTGTAACTGAAGGTACGATGAAAACAGCCTACCTAAAGGATATAAATCACATAAAATGCCCAATACCAGATTTAGATAGGCAAAAAGAAATTAGTCATCTTCTTTCAGTGTTATCGCTTAAAGAGGATGTTGAAAGGCAACTATTACAGAAATATCAAATACAGAAACAATATCTATTAAGGAAGATGTTCATATAAACATCTTCCCCAACAAATACAGTTTTTGTTGATTGAATGACGCAAGAAGTTCTTGCTCAACAAAAAGTTTGCTCTCTAATTTGTCAAGCACGTTTGCGACACGCTTTTGTTCAGCAAGTGAAGGACAATATATTTTCGCTTTACCATAATCTTTGAAGTAGATATGTGGTATCGCCATACCAGTTTTGTACGGTTGAAAGTTGAACACTGACAGCGCAAAGTACAGATACCGCAAATCATTGTTGCCTATGACAGTAAGATAGTTGAGTGTGCCAATTACCGAAAATTTGCCCTGTGCATAGGAAACTGTA
>OLXJ01000597.1_pt1 | contig 18105 bp, 10 predicted proteins | sample 1644591 | NCBI WGS metagenome assembly OLXJ01 (sample SAMEA103958150, study PRJEB25191) | human gut metagenome | biome: human-associated habitat [ENVO:00009003]; feature: intestine environment [ENVO:2100002]; material: feces | place: Germany | collected 2013/2015 | reverse complement strand
CACGGATGCGTTGTTTCGTCTCATGCAGCGGAATCGGAATTATCACATCGATTCCCTGAAAGAAACCGGACTCTATCAATTCCGCAGCCATGTATCGCCCCATGATGGCTCCTATCTCTTTCTGCCCTCCATATTTAAGCAAATGTAGTATCCGTCGAAAATCACTCCCTTTCCGATAGTAGAAAAAAGACGTAGCCCGTTCCAAAGGAAACTTTCCCCAGAATAGTAACTCAACCGGATTATCTCTTCGAAGATGATAATCGGTACGTGGTAAATCCATATTGCACACAGCACAAATACATTCTTCCCCTTTTGCCAATGGCCTGCCGCAGACAACGCAACAACGAGGGAATAAGAGGGAAAGAAAAGCCCCAAACCATTCTTTAACAAGAAATGTGTGTTTCATAATCATAGAGAATTGAAGGCTACAATATCGTCACATATCCAATGGAGGGACTTCTGCAATAAGCTGTTGATATACAGAATGCAAATATCCGTTAGTCGCTATAATATGATGGCCGTCCATGAAGTGTCCGTTACCGCAAAAATCGGTAACCCGCCCACCGGCTTCCTGCACAATCAAAGCCGCTGCCGAATAATCCCATTTTCCGAGAAAAGCTTCCGCCCACGCATCAAAACGCCCCATAGCAACATAACAAATCGCGGCAGCGGCAGAGCCATTCATACGAATGCCGCCCACTACTCCGTAAAGTTTATCTATCAAGTGGAGAGCTGTCTGTTTGTATTGTTGGGCATTATATGGCAACTCAGCAAAGACAAATGCATCTTTTATATCCCGAACACCTGAAACGTGTATTTCTTCCCCGTTCATAAAGGCCCTTCCCCCTCTCCATGCACAGAAACATTCGTCCCGGCAAACTTCATAGACAACACCCAAGAGCAGTTCGGTGCGACTACGCAAAGCAATACATACACAGTAAGGAGCCTCATCGTGAATATAATTCGTTGTTCCGTCCAGCGGATCAATAACCCAGCAATAAGGTTCATCCTGATAAGTGGCAGAGCCTTCCTCCGTTATAAAGCCAGCTTCGGGTAACAAAGCGGAAAGAGCCTTAACTATCCGTACCTCCGATTCTTTATCTACATAAGACACATAATCGTGTGCATGTTTCTCCACCACACTCTCACGACGGAAATTCTTCCGCTCTTCTTTCAAAAAATGCCCGGCTTCGGTTGCGATACGGCATACATCGCCTGTGAGCTGTTTTAAATCCAACATTTCTTCTTTAATATTAAATAAATGTGCTTCGAAGGTATAGTTTTTCCCGTAAAAACATGGAAAGAAAATAATATTTTCTCATTAAATGTACAAAATAACACCTTTACCTAAAAATATTAATAACTTTGAATGCATAATTTTATTCGAAGAACCGAAGTTTATCATTCGAAGAACTAAAGTTCTTTGAATGATAGAGTATAGTTAATGTTGCAAAGAACTCATTAATATTTAGAGACACATCCGGTCTGAGCTCGTTTAAACCGGATGTGTTAATTTCTTGAATAACTTGCTTTTTTCACAGAAATTCCCGAATATTGCAATCTAATACTAATTGAAAGGACTTTCATGAAAAGAGTCGATTCCGTTATCTCCCTAATATACTCTTTATCAAAATCAGAAAAGAAACACTTCTCCTTGCAGGTCGTTAAAGACAAGGAGGAGAAGGACTATCTTGTGATTTACGACATTATCACGAAGAGTAAACAACCCAACGGAAATACAGTGAAAGAAGAATTTTATAAGCGCAGGCCGAGAGGCTCCTTCGAAGTATCCATTCAATATTTATATGAGAAACTGGTAGACACGCTGCTCACATTAAGGAAGAAGAAAGACATCTATTATGATCTGCTGAATGATCTATGCAAAGCCCGTATGTTGTATGAGCGCTCTCTGTTCGAAGAATGTTTCGAGATTCTATCCAACACAATTGAGCAAGCTCAATTCTACGAAAACAATGAGATACTGACAATTGCCCAAAAACAGGAACTGGAATATCTGCTACGGCTGAATTTCCCCAACATGACAGAACAAGAACTTTTTCATAAACATTTTATCCAAAATGAATCTTTAAAGAAAATCCGAAAAATAACGGAGCAATCTTCTCTGCACAATTTACTAAAATACCGCCTCTCTCATATCGGCTCCATACGAACTGCGAAGCAAAAACAAGACATGAACGACCTTATGGTCAACGAGCTATATATAGCCGCTTCTTCAGACGCGGAAGGAAACTTTGAATTGACACGAAACCATAAACTCTTTCAAGCAAACTATCTAATGGGGGCGGGAGATTACCGAGCTGCCCTAAATTCATACAAAGAGCTTAACTCATTATTTGAACAGAATCAGCAATTCTGGTCGAATCCCCCCATTTACTATTTATCTGTACTTGAAGGAGTACTCGGTAGTCTGCGGTCGGTTGGAAATTATAATGAGATACCCTATTTCCTGGAGAAATTAAGAAAGTTAATCGCAGAGGATTCTTCATTGGAATTTAAGGTAAATGCAACTTGCCTGCTTTTCCAATATGAGCTATTTCCTTACCTCGACAAAGGGAACTTTGCTGAATGTACAGAACTCATGAGCCGTTATCAGGAAACACTTTATGATAAAGAAGCATGGTTAAGTCCGATTCGTAAAAGCGAGCTATTACTTTACACGACCCTCATACACATCGGAAACCAAAATTACAAGGCCGCAAAAAAATATATCAGTAATGCCATTATAGATCATAATATCAAATACCTGCCATTAATGAGAACCATTCGTCTGGTTCGTCTTATAGCTTACTATGAGACACAAGAATTTGAATTGATACGACACGAATCCCGTTCTATTACCCGCAGCCTGTCTTCTCCCAAAGAGCAGACTTTCAAAACAGAGCATACGGTTTTATGGTTCTTAAATAAAAGTAATCTGCCTATTCTAAGAAAAGACCGGGAAGATTTCTGGGAAAAGTTATATCCCGAAATTCATGAATTATACAATAATAAATACGAAAATCAGCTATTACGCATTTTCGATTTTACCGCATGGATAGAATCAAAAATACGAAAAGAAAAACTGTCTGATGTTCTTAAACGGCACACAAATGCTAAAGAAATCTAAAAAGAAAAAGCAGATCATCTAAACTCACAACACTAAAACGCTCTCCTTATTTTCACTTTATCCGTTTGTAATTATATAATTCCGCACAACAATACAATCCATAAATTATTTTTAAACAGGATATTTCATCCTAAATATATAATTTGAAATTATATAAATGGAATATTAATGTAAAAAACGACGCGTTATTATTCCTTTTATTTGCATCATCTTAATTATTAATATTATGGAAACTATATCTAGCAATCGACCCAAAATCGTAGTTATCGGAAGCTGTAATACCGATATGGTTGTGAAAGCCAACAGACTACCTGTCCCCGGAGAAACCATTCTAGGTGGAACTTTCTATATGAACCCCGGAGGAAAAGGAGCCAATCAGGCAATCGCAGCGGCCCGGTTGGGAGCGGAAGTCACCTTTATCTCCAAAATTGGTTACGATCTATTCGGGCTGCAAGCTTTAGAAATATACAGATCTGAGAAAATCAATACTGAATTTATATTCACCGATCAGAAAAGCCCGTCAGGAGTAGCTCTTATTTCTGTCGATTCGTTTGGTGAAAACAGTATTATTGTAGCACCGGGTGCCAGCCGTTCGCTTTCAACAGAAGATATCAATAAAGCGGAAGAAAAAATCAAGGAAGCCGATATTATACTCATGCAGCTTGAAGTTCCGATAGATACAGTAGAGTACGCGGCTACTATTGCCAACCGATACGGTAAGAAAGTAATACTCAATCCAGCGCCTGCCTCTACGTTGAGCAACTCCTTTTTAAATAATGTACATACTATATTGCCTAATCGTATAGAAGCAGAAATGCTATCAGGAATAAAAGTAATGGATGTTGAGAGTGCGCACCGGGCAGCTAAAGCTATCGGAGAGAAAGGTATAGAAAATGTTGTCATTACTTTGGGAAAAGACGGAGCCTACGTGAAAGAAAAGGACGAATATACCATGATTCCTGCAAAAGAAGTAGAGACGATCGACACAACCGGAGCAGGAGATGTCTTCTGCGGAGCATTCAGTGTGTATCTATCCCAAGGACATTCGTTGGCCGAATCCGTAAAATTCGCAAATGCAGCGGCTGCCATTGCCGTCACACGTATCGGTGCCCAGAGTGCTATTCCATACAAAAGGGAAGTCAACTTATAGAATAAAGAAAAAGCCTAGGTCTATCACATAAATCTGATTCAAATGAAAGTAGTAGTTATTGGAAGTTCAAACATCGACATGGTTGCACAAGTCAGCCATCTCCCGGCACCCGGCGAAACAGTCGGAGATGCAAATTTCATGCAGTCCCTCGGAGGCAAAGGAGCCAACCAGGCTGTGGCGGCAGCCAGGCTTGGCGGCTTTGTGACGTTTGTCACCTCTTTGGGGAATGATATGTATGCGGATATTTTAAAAAATCACTTTAAGAAAGAAGGTATCACTACTGATTATATCATAGATGATGTTAATCAGCCCACAGGGACTGCACTCATTTTTGTTGCCGACAGTGGTGAAAACTGCATAGCAGTAGCTCCCGGAGCTAACTATTCTTTATTACCCGGTTCAATCACCCATTTCTCAAAAGTAATTGACGAAGCCGACATCATCGTCATGCAGGCTGAGATTCCTTACGAAACAATTAAAAAAATAGCTCTATCGGCAAAGCAAAAAGGTAAAAAGGTATTGTTCAACCCCGCACCCGCCTGTCTGATTGATGAGGAGCTGATGAAAGCCATTGATATACTAGTCGTCAATGAGCTGGAAGCTTCATTCATCTCAGGGATAGATTATACAGATAATAATCTTGAGGAAATAGCCGAAACATTGCTGAAAGCGGGTACAAGCAATGTCGTAATCACACTGGGAAGCCAAGGTGTGTACATGAAAAATGTTAAAGAAACAATCCAGCTTTCCGGTTGCAAAGTAAATGCGATCGACACGATCGCCGCAGGCGACACTTTTTGCGGCGCATTGGCAGTCGTTTGTGCCAAGAAAGAAATAGATCAGGAAGCACTCAACTTTGCTAACACTGCGGCCGCCATTGCAGTCACACGTTCGGGTGCACAACCGTCTATTCCCACTCTCGATGAAGTGAAGCACTTCATGCTTGAAAAAGAATTAGCCTTATCGTTCAACTTTTAAATTTAATGAACCATGAAAACCTATTTGAAACGACTACTCATCCCTATTTTATCGGGATTGATAGTATGCAACTTTTATAGTTGTGATAGCGACGACGAACACACCGCTACTCCCATAGCCCCCATTCTAAAGGAAATAAAATTTCCTTCGGAAAATGACATCATCCCCGGTCAGGTTGCGCAAATCAACGGACTCGGTTTTGCAAAAGAAGATATAGTCTATTTAAGTAACGCTGACAACCAGAAAGAAAAGGTAGAAGTCACGGAGATTACAGACAGTTACCTGAAGTTTATCGTCCCGGTAGAAGCAGGCGGCGAGTATACCGTAACAATTGAAAGAGCAGGGAAACAGACCGTTTTAAACGGAACTTTCAAAGTGCCTTTCGTTGTTCCGATCATTGATATCGTTCTCCCTTCAGGTAATGTACAGCCCAAGAGCAAAGTCGAGATTCAGGGAAAAGGATTTGAAGCAGGGGACGTCGCCGTATTATATGCTTCTTTCTACCCGACAGGCGTCGAATACAATCTGCCATTAACTCTTAATGAAGAAGGAGTAGAATTTATACTTCCGGAAGGATTATACGGAGTAAACTCTATCATGATTGTCAGAGGAGAACGGAAAAGTAATCTTGGAACAATCACTATCGAAACGAATGTTGGCGACAAACTCGGAGGAGGTGTTGTATTCTGGGTGGACGCTGCAAAGGCACACGGATATATCGTAAACATGAGTAATATCGGTACGGGCACAGAACAATTCGGACCGGAAGTAAATCCGTCGGATGCGGCCGGAACGAGCCAAAGTATGGGAAGCGGCTATACAAACACTCAAAATATAGTCAAAAAGTTTAATGCATTGCAGAGTGCGAACAACTGGCCCGAGTGGCAAGGAGTCAAAATTGCCGCCCAACTTTGTCTGAACAACAGTGTCACTGAAGGAAATGCCGTATATGCCGACTGGTTCCTCCCTTCCAGAGAAGAGCTGATCGAAGTATTCAAGGTGAAAAGTTTATTAGCAGAAAAAGGAGTCAATATTCCGGCAAACAATTACTGGACTTCAAGTGAAGGCGACGGGGAAGCCGGCTGGTCTGCCTATTATGTGAACTTCTACGAAGAGACTAATATCGTTTCTGAAATCTGCTCAAAAAGCGGTTGGAAAATTGGTGTTCTTCCTATCCGGGCCTATTAACTAACAATCCTATAAAATAAGCGTCATGAAAAAACACATTATATTATTTATAGCCATCTTTTTTGCCAGTGTATTACATGCACAGACAATCAACATTAGAGGAACCGTTACCGACACGAGTAATGAAACATTGCCAGGTGTATCTATAACCATAAAAGGTACTCAAACAGGAACCGTAAGTGATGCAAACGGAAACTACAGCATCAAAGCCAAAAGAGGAAATGTCCTGGAGTTTACTTTCGTGGGCATGGTAAAACAATCAGTTACCGTAGGAAAGCAAAATGTCATTAATATACAAATGGCAGCAGACGCCATTAATCTGGACGAAGTAGTGGCAATCGGGTATGGTATTGCCAAAAAGAGCGATTTAACGGGTGCCGTTGCCTCTATCAAATCAGAAAATCTTACTAACTCCAAAGTAGGAACAGTGACAACTGCCCTGCAAGGACTTGCCGCCGGTGTGCAAGTAACTACCGGCTCCGTAAAACCGGGTGGGGATGCTTCTGTCGTTATTCGCGGAGTAGGTTCGCTCCGGGCCGGCAGTGAGCCGTTATATATCGTCGACGGTATTCCTGTACAAGGTGGTTTGCAGGATTTATCATCCGGTGATATTGAATCTATCGAAATATTAAAAGACGCTTCTTCCGCATCTATCTATGGCTCGAGAGGTTCTAATGGCGTAGTACTCGTGACTACCAAGAAGGGTACAAGCGGAAAAGCCAAAATCTCCCTGAATGCCTCTTTCGGTACGCAACGAATGTTGAACAAGCAAGATTTGATGAACGCACAGCAATACTATGAATTAGTATCCATTGCCCAGCCTAACTACAAATGGACATCAGAAGAACTACGCTTGCTAAGCCGTGGTGAATCGACCGACTGGCAGGACGCAGTGACCCAAAACGGGCAATACCAAAACTATAACTTCTCGATTTCCGGAGGGAAGAACGATATACAACACTTTTTAGGAGTAGACTGGTATGATCAGAAAGGTACGATCAAAAACTCGTCTTTCAATAAGCTGACCGTCCGATATAATATGGATGCCAAACTAAACAAGTGGTTAAGATACGGTGTACGTTTCAATGTCATCGAGTCTAAACTCATGAATATCAACGAAGAAGCAGATTCGGGATACGGAACTATGTTCAGTGCCATTAGTTCACAACCGACAGCTCCTATCTATACCGAAGACGGAGAATACTTCGATGGTTTCCTCAACACGAGAGCAAATCCGGTGGCTATTGTTGACCTGCTTGACAAAGCTACACTCAAGTCCAGATTCGTAGGTTCCGCCTACATCGAGATAGAACCGATAAAGAACTTGAAATTACGTTCCGATAACGGCGGAGAACTTGTCTTTTATAAAGTAAATACTTACGAAGACGGCCGTATGGGACAGCATTATACGGCTGGTGGCCATGCTAATGTGATGTCGAACAAGAAAAGATATTGGCAAACAGAGAACACTGCCACTTATTCATTTGACATCAATAAAGAACATCAACTTTCTGCAATGGCAGGTTTCTCCGCTTCCAGAACAGATTATGAAGAAGTAACCGCCGACTCCAAAAAGTTATCATCTATTCTCAAGTATTACAATTTGCAAGGAGCGGAAGAACATGGACCGAACTCTTCGTATGCAGTCCCATCTTCTCTGGTGTCTTTCTACGGACGATTCAATTATAATTTCAGCAACCGCTATTTGGCAACATTGACGATGCGCGGCGACGGTTCTTCCCGTTTTGCTCCGGGACACCGATGGGGATTCTTTCCGTCACTGGCTCTTGCATGGCGTGCTTCTGAAGAAAGTTTCATCAAAGAAAACGCTCCGGTCATCAGCAACCTGAAGTTAAGAATCAGCGCCGGCAAACTGGGTAACCAGAATATCGGAGATTTTGCTTATGCCCCGACAATCGCCCTCGGAGGAGCTTCCGCTAATTACATTTTAGGTAATAACCTGGTAACCGGCTCCGTACAAACCTCTATTTCGAACCCGGAACTGACTTGGGAAAAAGCCAACCAACTAGACTTGGGTATTGACTTCGGGTTATTCAACAATCGGATAGCCGGTACGATCGAGGCCTACTATAAGCGTACGACTGACCTGCTATGGGAAGTACCCCTTCCGTTGGAATCCGGCTTCGGAACTTCACTTACCAATATCGGCAAAATTGATAACAAAGGTATTGAATTTACGCTGAACACGGTCAACATCAGTACCAAAGACTTCTTATGGACAACTGCCTTCATGATTTCTTATAATAACAATAAGATCAAAGAACTTTATGACGGCAAACAAGATGTCAATAAAACATTGTTTGTGGGACGTCCTATCGGACAGTTCTACTTATTGAAATCCGAAGGTATCTGGCAAACCAATGAAGCTGCCGAAGCTGCCAAGTACAATGCCCAACCCGGTGACCGCAAGATTCTGGATGCCAAGAAAGACTATGTCATCAACGGAGAAGACCGTGATTTCTGCGGAGTTTCCACTCCCAAATATTATGGTAGCTTTACGAATACATTCTCATATAAAGGTATTGACCTTACCGCGTTCTTTACTTTTGCAGGAGGACATAAAATCAACAATTCACTGAACCGTTACCTCAATTCTTTCAATGTATGGGGAAACATGAGTGAAAACTATTACAAATATTATTGGAGACAAGACAGACCGAACAACAAATATCCGGCTCCGAGAGTTGGTAGTGCTTATGCCAACGGAGATGGTACCGATGCCAATCTCCAAAAAGGTGACTATCTCCGCCTCCGTAATCTGGAAATTGGTTATAGCTTGCCGAAAAACGTCATCAGAAATATCAAAGCCTCAAATATCAGAGTTTATTTCTCTGTACAAAACCTATTCACAGCTACGGAATTTACGGGATTTGATGTAGAGTCCAGCGACAATACCAATCCTTATCCGAACGCCCGTAGCTTTATCGGTGGTATTTCTCTTAACTTCTAAAAACAGAAACATTATGAAAAAATATTTATCAATATTAGCTTTCAGTTGCCTGACATTATGTAGTTGCGACAACTTTCTTGACTTGACACCCCAAAGTGTACTAACACCGGAAAATGCTTATGAAAAACCGGAAGACTGGCAGCAAACTCTTTATGCCGCTTATGGCACGCTCCAGGAAGTCTTTGTCGGGAAATATACCATTACCCTTACTGAATTCGGAACAGATGAAGTAATTCCGTTTGATATGGGTTGGGCGGCTTATTCCCAATTGCATTACTATACTTTTTCCGCTTCACACGAATTCCTGGACAATCACTATCGGCTCTGTTACGAAGGTATCAAACGTTGCAATGCAGTTATTGATATGCCTTCGGATGCAGTCAGTGCAGATCTCCATAGTTCCATGATTATGCAAGCCCGTTTTTTAAGAGCGATCTACTATTTTGACCTGGTGAGAATGTATGGCGGGGTTCCTTTATGGACAAAATCATCCATTGACAGAAGTGAAATCATGAGACCGCGCGCTACGGTTGACGAAGTTTACACACTGATTACGCAGGATATGGAAGCAGCTCTCGGCCTCCCTACCTCCTGGCCGAATGCCCAAGATAAAGGAAGAGCCACTTCATACGCTGCCCAAGCTTTGCTGGCACGCATTTACCTTCAGTGGGGAAAACCGGAAGAAGCATTAAAATACTGCCGGATGCTCGAAGGCAAATTCAAATTGTACGATAATCTAAAGGATATATTCGATCCTAAAAACAAGAATCAGGAATATGAGAATATATTTGAAATTCAATTCAAGCATTCCGGTTCATGGGGACTGGAGGGAAGTATCCAGCATTCTTATTGGGGACCTCGTAATGTAGGCGGACCGACCAACTTTGGCGGCTGGGGCGGATTTGGTCCGACACAATATTTATACGATTCTTATGATAACAACGATAAACGTAAAAAAGCATTCTTCATCACAGAATATGCAGGCGTCACCCAGACACCTCCTTCTTCCGGCAAATTCTGGGACGCAGAAACAGGTAATGTGATTGAAGATGATAATCTGAATTTTACAATGATTCGTTATGCAGACGTGCTTTTGATGAAAGCGGAAGCGCTGAACAGCATTGATGACACAAGTAATGATAAGTATGATGCCTTAAATGAAGTACGAGGCAGGGCAGGACTGACTTCCATAACAGCAGCCGATAATCTAAATAAAGAACAATTTGCCGAAGTCGTACTGGAAGAAAGATTACATGAATTATGTTGTGAACACCTGCGCCGCTGGGATTTAATCCGCTTCGGCAAACTGGGCGAATATATGAAAGACCATGCCGGAGTCACCATCCAGCCTTATCATGTTCTATACCCAATTCCACAGGCAGCCGTCGATGCCAATGACGCTATCACAGAAAACAACGAAGGATATTAACATAAATCATTTAGCACATGAAAAAATTTATTTTTATCACAGGACTATTGATGAGTATCTTCTTTTATTCATGTAAAGAAGAAGACCATGGCATACTCCCTCCTATCGAAGGGGGAGGAACTATAGAAGTCAAAGACGGAAGAGTTACGGTCAATCCGGCAGAATATCTTTATGCGATACGAAATCCGATGAAAGGTTTACGTGAATTCTTCGGCCCGGGCTATGACAAGGTAAGAGACGAATATCCGTATCCTTACGGCTCTATCATTAAAGAATATATGCAATGGAATATGCTGGAAAACAATGAAAGCGACGGTGTCGACAAGATTATAGCTTACAGTAACCACAGGTGGCAGGGAGTAGAAGATATCAATGTCAAGGTTATCCCACGTATCTATATCGTATGGATGGAACCCTGGCACGGAGGATATGCCAAGAACACTCATACAGACAACCCGGACGACCTGAACGGTTGGCATTGGCCAAGCGACATTCCGGGAGAGACGTACGATGAAGACGATCTTAACGCCCCTATTATTGGGGGCTATTGCCACCCTACTTTTCAGGAAAGAGTGAAAAAACTGGTAGAGAAGGCTGGACAAGCATGGGACAACGATCCGCGGGTAGCGTATGTGGAAATGGGGATTATCGGCGAATTCGGGGAACATCATGACCCGGACATCACCACAGTATGGGCTCCTCACGACCAACCCAATCATGTAGAGAACCGTACCTGGTTACCGGGCATTGAAAAGGTGTTGGGAGATGCATTTACCGCTGCCTTCAAAAACAAGAAAGTAATGGTTCGCTATGCGTACGAGTTTAAAGATTATGAATTCGGAATCTATTGGGATTCATGGGCTATTGATGAAGAAAAGGTGCGTGGCTACGAGGAAATGAAAAAGCTCGGCGACCGCTGGAAAACTCAACCGATAGGTGGAGAAATAACCTGGAACTGGGGAAGCCTCTATAAATTCAAATCTTTTGAAGAAGTGGTGGCAGATGAAAAGACAAGAGACCTGGTCATCCAGCAAATACGTGATTTGCATTGCAACCACTTGGGAGGCATCACCTGGGCTAACTTTAACGACCCGTCTTTTGAGCCAAACGCTGAATTATTGCAAAAGACAATGGGGTACCGTTTTGTTTTATCCAATTTCAGTTACCCAACAAGTATCAAGCCGGATGAGCCGTTCAAAATATCATTTGACGTAACCAACACAGGCTCGTCACCCTTCTATTATGACTGGCCGGTAGAAATATCCCTGCTAAATTCCCAAACCAAGGAAGTTGTATGGAGCAAAACACTGAAGACTCCCAAGATATCCCAATGGATGCCGGGAGATAACTGGAACAACTCAACCAAAGTTTATACCCAACCGGCTACTCCGAACCATGTTGAAGAAGAACTGACTTTAGACAAGAAACTGGATACGGGAGATTACATCATCTCTATTGCTGTGCTAGATCCGGCCGGTATGCTTCCTTCACTGAGATTCGCCGTTCAGAACTACTTTGAAGGAGGACGTCACCCAATGGGACATATCGGCGTCAATACCGAGCCTATCTATTTTGAGATACCGGTCAGCAGTTTTAATGACATGAGGCAGGATAAAACCCTGAAATATAAAATCCAATAACCAATAAGCTTAATGAAATCAAGCATCAGAAACATATTACTCCTAATGGCATTCGGAACGTTATCTGCTTGTAGTGAACAAACCGTCACGGTTTCTTACCAGGAGTATCCGAATGCATTCAGGAATCCGATGAAAGGCTTCAGGGAATTCTTCGCTCCCGGTATCGACCGGGTCAGGGAAGAATATCCCTACCCTTACGGTTCACTGACAAAAGAATATATGCAGTGGAATATGATCGAGGATGACGCCAATGACGGGGTAGACAAGATTATCGCTTACAGCAATCATCGATGGAAAGGCGTGGAAGACATAAATGTCAAGGTAATTCCCCGGGTTTTTCTTGTATGGCTGGAACCCTGGCATGGCGGAAAACCTAAAGACCCCACTAATCCGGACGACTTGACCGGTTGGCACTGGCCTAAAGGAATAGATCCGGAAAAAGGTCCTTATAAACAGAAACCGAACTCCGTGGGCGCCTATGTAGAAGAAAAAGACAAAAATACCCCTATTAGCGGGGGGTACTTTGATCCTTCTTTTCCTGAGCGCGTAAAAAAACTGGTAGAGAAACTCGGACAGGCATGGGATAACGATCCACGGGTAGCGTATGTAGAAATGGGGATCATCGGCGAATGGGGAGAACACCATGATCCGGATCTCTCAACTTACTGGGCTCCGCACGACGAACCGGAACACGTAGCTAACCGGACATGGATTCCGGGCATGGAAAAGATCCTGGGAGATGCCTTTGCCAAAGCATTCAAAAACAAGAAAGTAATGGTTCGCTACGCCTATGAATTTAAAGATTATGAATTCGGAATTTATTGGGATTCATGGTCTCAACCTCAAGAGATTGTAAGAGGTTATGAGGAAATGAAGAAGCTGGGTGATCGTTGGAAAACCCAGCCGATAGGTGGAGAAATTACTTGGAACTGGGGAGATTTAGCCCGGTTCAAATCTTTTGAAGAAGTGGTGGCAGATAAGGATACCCGGGAATATGTCATGGAACAGATCCGGAACCTGCACTGCAATCATCTAGGCGGAATCACCTGGGCAGACTTCAACGAACCGGAGTTCCGGAAAAATGCAGAGATACTGCAAAAAGCCATGGGGTACCGGTTCATTATCAATGAATTCTCTTACCCGAAAGAAATTAAGGTGGGAGCACAATTCCCTATTTCTTTCAAAGTTGTCAACAGCGGATCGTCTCCATTCTATTATAACTGGCCGGTAGAAGTAGCTTTACTAGACCCTGAAAGTCATCAAAAAGTGTGGGGAAAAATATTGGAGGAAGTAAACATCTCCGAATGGATGCCGGGAGATAATTGGTCTGTAGATGAACATAAATACCAAATAGCTCCGCCAACTTATCACATCCGAAAGAATATTTCTATTGATGCCCCCATTGCCAAGGGAAAATATATCCTGGCTTTAACGGTGCTCGATCCGGCCGGTATGCAACCTTCGCTCCGATTTGCCAATGAGAATTATTTCGAAGGCGGTTATCATCCAATGGGCTATATCGGTATTGGTGAATCAGTTGCCGATACCCGTCTGAATCCGGATTTATTCTTTGACATTCAAAGTGACAAGTCTTTAAAATATCAATTCAAACAACCCGATAAATAATCAGTAACATGAAAATATATAAATATATCACATCTGTTGCAATCCTTTCGTTCTGCTTCTTGAGCGCCTGTAACAAGCCTACAGAAACGAAGATTCCTGTTCCCGTGATATTCGACACGGATGTCGGCAATGACATTGACGACGTGCTGGCTATGCAAATGCTATTCAACTATGAGAACGCCGGAACAATAGATCTGCTAGGTATCACAATCAGCAAGTCCAACCCTTATTCAATTGAATATATTGACGGATATTGCCGCCTCAACGAGAGGGGAGACATTCCATTGGGATATGCATACAACGGAGCTACTCCCGAAGACGGAGGTTATCTCCGCCAGACTTTGGATACCATTATTGAAGGCAATAAGATACTGTATCCTCAAAGAAGCATAAAAGACAATCTGCCGGAAGGATATAAGTTATTACGGAAATTACTGGCTTCACAACCAGATAATTCCGTGGTATTTATTGCCGTAGGACCGGAAACGAACCTTTCACGCCTGCTACACTCGGAAGCCGATGAATACAGTCCTTTGGACGGCAAATCACTCGTTGCCCAAAAAGTGAAGCTGTTGTCCGTAATGGGAGGACTCTATGGGAACGAGTTCGACTTCCCCGAATGGAATCTAGTACAGGATATAAATGCCGCACAAACCGTATTCAGCGAATGGCCCACTCCGGTCATTGCAAGCGGCTGGGAACTAGGCAACAAATTGTTGTATCCGCATCAGAGTATCTTGAATGATTTCCCGAACGCTTACAAACATCCTCTTTGTGTATCTTACCAGATATATGACAAAATGCCATACGACAGGCAAACTTGGGATTTGACTTCTGTCATACAGGCCATAGAGCCGGAGAAGGATTATTTTGAACTGTCAACAAAAGGAACGATTACAATAGACAGTGCAGGACACAGTCTATTTAATGCGTCAGACAAAGGACAACATCAATATCTTATGATTCAAGGAAATGAGAATATTCAGAGAACATTAGGTGCCATTGTCCGCCAGGTGACAGGGAAAGAAGAAAAGAATATAAACCAATAAAGAAAGAGTCATGTTTATAGTCAATAGTTATACACTAGCCATTATCTTTTGCTTCATAACCATGATATGTTGGGGTTCCTGGGGTAACACCCAAAAACTGGCCAGTAAGAACTGGCGTTATGAGCTTTATTACTGGGATTATACAATCGGTATCTTATTATTTGCCTTACTTCTCGTTTTCACACTCGGAAGTTTCGGAGATTCGGGGAGAGGTTTTCTGGAAGATATCCGGCAAGTAGATACCAGATACATAGTCAGTGCCTTGATCGGAGGAATTATTTTCAATGCTTCCAACATCTTACTTTCAGCTTCGGTCTCCATAGCCGGAATGGCGGTTGCTTTTCCGTTGGGCGTAGGACTTGCCTTGGTCCTAGGTGTGTTCATCAACTATTTCAGCACTCCTAAAGGAGATCCGTTCTGGTTGTTTACTGGAGTAATCTTGATTGTTATCGCTATCATCTGCAATGGAATAGCGGCAGGCAGACAACAAAAAGAGGGGAATAATAATAGCAAGAAAGGGATTATTCTTGCGGCTATTGCCGGCATACTTATGTCTTTCTTCTACCGTTTTGTGGCTGCTGCCATGGACCTTAACAATTTTGACTCTCCGACTCCGGGCATGGCTACTCCATACACCGCTTTCTTTATATTCTCAATAGGTATCTTCCTGAGTAACTTCCTGTTCAATACAGTTGTTATGAAACGCCCGTTTGTAGGAACTCCTGTAAGCTATAAAGAATATTTTGCAGGAAAAGCAAGCACACATCTGGTAGGTATCCTCGGAGGATGTATATGGGGATTGGGAACTGCTTTAAGCTATATAGCCGCAGGAAAAGCGGGAGCTGCCATCTCCTACGCTCTCGGTCAGGGAGCACCTATGATTGCCGCCTTATGGGGTGTATTTATCTGGAAAGAGTTCACCGGTAGTTCCAAATCAACCGACAGACTTTTAGGAATCATGTTTATTCTGTTCATCACAGGATTATCATTCATCGTTTTATCCGGAGGAAACTAATTATGAAGATAAACTATATTCTTTTTCTACTGACGGCAGCCTTTTGTTATCCTTCGATAACCGTTGCCAAAATAATTGAGGCCGGTTCGCCGGACAAGAAAAATGTGATAACTATCGAGACTGACAATCAGGTCAGTTACAGCTTATCCCGGAATGGAACAAAGATTCTTGATACTTGCCCGCTCTCACTTACAGTCGGAAACGACACTTGGGGAACAGACAAATGTAGAAAGATAACTCGTAAAAGCGTTTCGGAAAAAGTGGAATTTATTGTACCGCGTAAATATAAAGAGACAGTGGATAATTATAACCAGGTTGAGCTTATTTACAAAGACTATAAAATCGAATTCAGAATCTATAATGACGGAGTGGCCTATCGTTTCGTAAGTACTGCAAACAATAAACAGCCTGTAAAGAAAGAGTCGGTATCTTTCCGCTTCGGACAGGATCATACCTCGTACACTCTTTTAACCGACCAGCTACAAAACTGGTTTGAGCAGGATTATACGGTAAAGCCGATCAATGCATTACCCAAAGACAGTTTCTCCGTAGCTCCTGTAATGGTTGAAGTAGACAAATACAAAGTATTATTAGCAGAGGCCAATCTCTATAATTATCCGGGAATGTACTTACAACCCGCCCTAGAATCCTTCCATGGCATTTTTGCCAATTATCCGGACAAGGAAGTGCCATACGAAGGGGATAATAAAATCTATGCCTCCACACGCAAAGACTATCTTATTCCCACCTGCGGGAAACGGGTCTTTCCATGGCGGGTGACCGGTATCTTCGACAATGCTTCTTCCATATTACAAAGCGAGCTTATATATTTACTCTCCGAGGAGAAAGAACAAGCCGCCGACTATACATGGGTTAAACCCGGTAAAGTATTATGGGACTGGTGGAATGACCGTAATATCTATCATATAAATTTCAAAAGTGGCATTAATACCGATACATATCTCTATCTGGTAGACTATGCAGCCAAACATCACATCGAATATGTCCTGATCGACGAAGGCTGGTCGGCACGTAACGATCTGTTAACCCTCAATCCCGATGTTGACATTCCGCGTATCTGTGAATATGCAACAAAAAAAGGAGTAGGTATCCAGTTATGGTCGAAATGGGTAAACATCATGCGACAAATGGATGAGGCTTTTGCACAATTCAGCAAATGGGGAGTGAAGGGAGTCAAAATAGACTTTATGGACCGTAATGATGCCAAAATGGTTAACTTCTACGAACAAGTAGCAGCTAAAGCCACTCAATACAAATTATTAGTAGACTTTCACGGTTCTTACCCCAACGAAGGCATGAGGCGCAAATACCCGAACCTGATGACACGCGAAGGCGTGATAGGACTGGAGTATAATAAATGGAGCAAAAGAGCCACGGTTACACATGATGTCATCATACCTTATCTGCGTATGTGGGCAGGTCCAATGGATTATACTCCTGGAGCTATGCTTAATGCACATCCGGAAACCTTCTATGAAAATCAGCATGAACCTATGAGTCAAGGAACGCGTAGTCATCAATTAGCAATGTACGTAGTCTACGAAAGCCCGTTACAAATGATTTCAGATAGCCCAACTAAATATGATGAAAATATTCAAAGCTTCGAATTTATCAAAAATACACCTACCACTTGGGATGAGACAGTCCCTTTGGGAGGAGAAGTAGGTGAATATATAGCTATTGCACGCCGACATAACAATACATGGTATATCGGTGTCATTAACGGAGCTACTCCAAGGCATATTGAGATTGACTTATCCTTCATAGGAAATAGACCGAAAAAAATAAAAGCACACATGGACGGCATAAACGCAGTTCATCAGGCTAAAGACTCACAAGTAAAGGACCAAATCATTGAAAACGATAAAAAGCTTCTCATAGATATGAGCAGAGGAGGAGGATATACAGGTA
>OLXJ01000565.1_pt1 | contig 18756 bp, 9 predicted proteins | sample 1644591 | NCBI WGS metagenome assembly OLXJ01 (sample SAMEA103958150, study PRJEB25191) | human gut metagenome | biome: human-associated habitat [ENVO:00009003]; feature: intestine environment [ENVO:2100002]; material: feces | place: Germany | collected 2013/2015 | reverse complement strand
ATGTCCGGCGAAGTCATCCGTGCAAAGTTGGTTTTCCGGGTCCTGTCCAGACTAAATTGTTATTTGTTAACTAATTGAAATACAATAGAATACATTCATGCTGTATTGTCTTTGTGTTGTTGTGGCTATTAAATGAAATACAAAATTCTAATTTATGAGCAGACTTTTAATAAATAAAAAGTTAATGGATAAATGTAGTGGTAGTCTAAGATGAGAAATGGACTAATCTGAAAAAATGAATATTTTTCCTCTCTCTCTTTCCATTTATCTATGTAATTTCTTTTATGACATAAAAACTAGCAGCATTTTAAGATATTAAGAATCAAATAGATTGAATAATTACTCTTGTTGAATGAATTCGACGTAAATAAAGCTTTCTGGAATGATTTATCTATCTTTTTATGCTATTTTGCAGAGAAATGTTATTGTGTGATAGCTTAAGGTAATAAGGAAAGTAGATGTTAGAACTCCATTCAGGAGTCCATAGTGTGGTTTATTTTAAACCAATAAGTAGTTTCTTTTAAAGGTAAGAGATGTTCCTTTTAAACCAACGACTTGTTTCATTATATCAAAACATCTTTTCGATAGTAGGAAAAAGTACATATTTATAAAGAATTATGCTATATATTCAATAAAAAGAATATATATGATGTAAATGTGACTTTCTTTTTTCTATTTAGCAACTCAATAGAATCTTAATTCTTCTGCATATATGAAAAATAGAACATAATTTGAAATAACTAAGATGAAATATTTCAATCTTTACCTGGCAAGTTTAGCTCGAAGTTCTTTTAGTCTTTTTGCAGCCTGTAGATTATCCACCTTTATATATCTCATGAATGCAGATGGACTTTTATGCCCGGATATGCGCATAAGTTCTCCGGCAGGAAAGCCGGATAAATACATATTTGTGCAAAACGATCGTCGGCAAGTATGAGAAGAGATCATCTCCCATTTTTCATAGACTCTCTTTTCCCGTTCCTTTCCTTTTTTGCGAACAACTTCAATTTTTTGTTTTAATTTTGCTCTTCGCCCCAATTCTTTAACTCTTTCGTTGAATATATATCTAGGGATTTTAGGTAAATCATAGTTGTATTTCTTGAGTATTTCCGGTACATAATCAATCATAGGGATTATGACAGCTTTATGCACTTTTCTCTGTTTAAGATTTATAATCTCATTATCTAAGTCAATATGTTCGGGACTTAATGTTGAGAGATCACTATATCGTAGTCCTGTAAAACACCCAGTAATAAAAACATCTCTAATCTCTTCCAATTGCTTATCATCTGACAAGTCTAACTCGTGTATTGTTGAAAGCTCCTTTTCACTTAAATAAATAGCATCAGTTTCTTCTTCTACGACCTTAAAATGCTTCAAGTCAATTGGAGGAATAACTCCTTTATCTATTTGATAATTAACAAATCCCTTTAACAAACGTATAATTTTTCCTGCAGAATTAGTGAGCAAGCCAACACTCCCATCGGGCTTTATAACCTTATAAAATAAATAATCCATGAATTCATTATAAAATATAAGATTCAGGTTATGAAAAGTAATTGGTTGCGATGAATGTTCTTTGAAAGCGATCAGATGTTTACGAAGTGTTCGGTAGTCTTTTATTTGATCTGCAGAAACAACTGGAGCTTTTTCTGTAATATATCTTTCTAATGCGTCAAATATATCTACCCGATTAGGACGTAATTCATATTCTCTATTTTTTTTTAATTCAAGTAAAACAAAATCTACGGTTGGACTTATTCCGTTTATCTTAGCATATGTAAGAATTTCTCCAAGCTTGGACGTTATTCTAATCAGGCAGGCATCAATTTCATCATAGTTTGGACAAGCGCGCTTAATCCATCTCTTTTTAGAATCCCAGTGTTCCGGTTTAATACTGTATCCAGTAGAGATGAGCGTACGCTTAGTTCGATTGTAGTTATATCGAACATAGAGGACAGTAGTCCCCTCTCGAGTGACGTACTTTGGTTTAATATATGGAGTATATTTTGCGATAGTAAATCTGTATTGCTTTCGTATTGCAAAATTACAAAAGCTATTCGATATGAGCAATATCTCATCGTTAAAAGCTAGAACCTCCAAAAACATTGTACTATCTTAATAAAAGTGGATAAATATTGCTCAAAAAGGAAAAAAACTACTCAAAGCACACTGTAAGAGACTTATTTTGCACTTTAAAAACACTCAAAATTTGAAAAAAGAATAGATTTTGTCCTTTCTTGAACACAGATTTTCCTAATATTTAGCATTAATTCCATTATTTTGTAGCGTTACAAATAAAATGCTATGGAAAAACAAATGGATTTGTATGACTCCTGGGTCCTACCTGAAACACACAATTCTATATAAACTTTTCCTCTAGCATTTATAAATATTCGACAGTACTGATTTTAATATATTATTTAGGTATAGCGATAAGAAAGGTAAGATTGCATTTAAAAGGTAATAGTAAGAAGGTAAAAAGAGAAATAAAAGAAAACGTAGGGTTTGTTTTTCTTTTATAGGTAAACAAGATTGTAGATGGGTAACCTTAAAATTGTAGATTAATTAGAAAATATTTATGAAGAAACTACTAACAGTAATGGCCTTTTCGGTCGGTTTATTCGCAAATGCTCAAACCGGCAACTTATTTAAACCAGTAAAAGAGGTAGCGTTACGTACTCCATCGGTACCTATCGTTGTTTCAGATCCTCACTTCTCTATCTGGTCTCCCTATGATAAATTAATGGAAGGAAGTACAGAACACTGGACTACAGCTAAGAAACCATTAGTAGGGGCTTTACGCGTAGATGGTAAAGTGTATCGTTTCCTGGGTAAAGATCAAGTAGCTTTAATACCTATTGCTCCCATGACAAATGTGGAACGTTGGGAGGCTGCATATACTAATAGTCAACCAGCAAATGGATGGCAAGAATTCCAGTTTGATGATAGTAGTTGGAAAAAAGGTAAAGCAGCTTTCGGTAGCCGTGATATGCCACGTGTTCGCACAGAATGGAAAGGAGATAATACAGATATTTATATCCGCCGTACATTTGAAATAAATGATTTGGATTTAACAGAGAATATTTTTCTTATTTATTCTCATGACGATGTATTCGAATTATATTTAAATGGAGAAAAACTGGTTGCTACAGATCTCGTATGGAAGAATAATGTAAACCTAAAACTTTCAGATGAAGCCAAGAAAAAACTTCGTAATGGCAAAAATGTGATTGCAGCGCATTGTCATAACACAACTGGAGGATCTTATGTGGATTTTGGTTTATATCGTGAAAAGAAAAATGCAGTAACATTTGAAAATGAGGCTGTACAGAAATCGGTAGATGTACTAGCCACTTCCAGTTACTATACATTCACCTGCGGACCTGTCGAATTAGATGTTGTATTTACAGCGCCTCAATTGATAGATGACTTGGATTTGTTGTCAACTCCGATTAACTACATCTCCTATCGCGTGTGTCCTCTTGATAAAAAAGAGCATGATGTACAATTCTATATAGAAACGACTCCGGTATTAGCAGTGAATGAGACTACTCAGCCTACTATTGCACGTACATTATCGAAAAATGGTATTAGTTATGTAGAAGCTGGCACCATCAACCAGCCGATATGTGATCGTAAAGGTGATTTGATTTGTGCTGACTGGGGATATGTATATCTTGGTAGTGTAAATGGAGCAGGAAAATCTATAAGTTTGGGTGACTATAGCGGAATGAAGGAAGCTTTTGTTAAAAATGGGACTTTAGCTTCAAGTAAGACCAAATGGATTACTCGTCGGGAAGAAAATACTCCTGCAATGGCTTATGTACATAATTTTGGAACTGTTACCAAAGATGGTAAAGATGGTTTCTTGATGATCGGTTATGATGACATTTATTCCATTGAATATATGTATGAGAAACGTATGGGATATTGGAAGCATGATGGTAAAGTAACGATTTTTGAAGCTTTCGAAAAACTAAGAGATAACTATCAATCCATCATGGAGCGTTGTCGTGCACTTGATGAGCTTATTTATAACGATGCAGAAAAAGCAGGTGGTAAAAAATATGCAGAAATATGCTCTGCAGCCTATCGTCAAGTTATTTCTGCTCACAAACTATTTACAGACAAAGAAGGCAATCTGATGTGGTTCTCTAAAGAGAATAACAGTAATGGTTGTATCAATACAGTCGACCTGACCTATCCGTCTGCTCCCCTGTTTTTGGTCTATAATCCTGATTTACAAAAGGCAATGATGACTAGTATCTTTGAATATAGTGCTAGCGGTCGCTGGGATAAACCTTTCGCAGCACATGACCTTGGCACTTATCCAATAGCTAATGGACAAGTTTATGGTGGTGACATGCCGATTGAAGAAAGTGGTAATATGGTGATTCTAACTGCAGCTATTTCGAAAATTGAAGGTAATGCAGATTATGCTAAGAAATATTGGGACATTTTGACAACATGGACTAATTATTTAGTAGAGTATGGACAGGACCCGGAAAACCAACTTTGCACGGATGACTTCGCCGGACATTGGGCTCATAATGCCAATCTTTCCGTGAAAGCGATCATGGGAGTGGCCGGATACAGCGAAATGGCTCGGATGCTCGGATTGAATGATGTAGCAGACAAATATGCTTTAATAGCCCAAGAAATGGCGATGAAATGGGAAAAAATGGCAAACGAAGGCGATCACTACCGTTTGGCTTTTGAACGTAAGAACACTTGGAGCCAAAAGTATAATATGGTGTGGGATAAGTTGTGGAATTTGAACCTATTCCCTAACAATGTAATCGAAAAAGAGCTCAATTATTACCTGACTAAACAGAATCTTTACGGACTTCCTTTGGATTCCCGCAAAGAATACACCAAATCCGATTGGATCATGTGGACGGCAGCTATGTCATCAGACAAGGAAACTTTCCAGAAATTCTCTGATCCTGTTTATAAATATATTAACGAGACAGTATCTCGTGTACCTATCAGTGACTGGCATCATACTGATAGTGGTAAGTGGGTTGGCTTCAGAGCACGTTCCGTGATTGGAGGATACTGGATGCAAGTGTTAATGAATAAATTGAGTGGTAGCAAGTAATTTTCTATTAGGGAGTGATATTATGTGTAACTTATCTACTGTATCAATTCTTCGATGGAATCTAGTAATGCTATTGAGCACACTATTCTGGTTTTCCTGTTCGACAAGCGATAATAATGAAGAGTCGAATGGAAAAGAAGGAGATGAGACTAATGTATCTGTGTATTTACAACAGAATGGATTCCAGAATTTGAATCTAGTGCCCGACCAGAATTTCGTTTCATACAATGTGCTTGTTTGCAAGAGTACCCTTTTGAATGGAGAGATATCTGTTCGATTGAAAACTTGGAGTGACAGTGAATTGAAAGCTTATAATTCTAACAATGGAACAAACTTTCAACTGCTTCCAGAAGATCTTTATCAGCTAGAGGAAATGTTAACACTGAAAGCGAATGAGAAACAAAAAAGTATAGAAATTCAATTTCATTCCTCTGAAATCTTCTCAAGATGGAAGAGGGAAAAAACTAATTATGTACTCCCTCTTCGGTTAGAAAGTGCATCGGTTAGCGCTCAAGAAAACAAAAGAAATTTACTTCTTACGATAGATGTCCAAGCAGCTATTGTCAAGTTGGAGAGTATTAGCGGAGAAATACTATTAAACCAAGAAAAAGTAGAAGTAGACATTAAATCTTATTATGATTTTAGTGGCACAAACCAGAGTACATTTCATTGTACGTTAAGTGTTGCACCAGAGGCTGTACAGTTGGTAAATGATTATAATGCAGCTCATGGAACATCTTATGAGTTGCTACCTGATGACTCGTATACTCTTGGTGGGTTGACTTATTCTGCAGGGAATAATCAAGCTTCTACGAAATTAACTATTCAATCAACTAAACTACATCCTACGTACTATCTACTTCCTCTGTGTCTAACGAATGCCGATAGCGAAACAGTGTTAATAGATAAGTCTGTCCGGATATTGACATTAGTGCGTGGTTATTGCAATCCGATTATTGCTTTTAGCGCACCAGATCCTACAGTAATTCGTGCCCAAGATGGTTATTTCTATCTCTATGGAACAGAGAATACTCGAAATGTTCCTATTTATCGTTCCAAAAATTTGGTGAATTGGGAGTATAAGGGTACAGCTTTCACGGATGCTACTCGCCCCACTTGGGGTGGCGACCACAATATTTGGGCACCAGAGATACGTTATTTCAATAATCATTATGTGCTTTATTATTCATGGGCTATATGGGGAGATGAGTGGAGAAGTAATGTAGGAGTTGCTGTGTCAGACTCCCCTCTAGGACCATTTATAGACAAAGGGTGTTTGATCGACTCGAAAGTGATTGGGGTACAAAATTCCATTGACCAGTTCTTTTATGAAGACAATGGCAAAAAATATATGTTTTGGGGAAGTTTTCGGGGTATCTATGCTACAGAACTCACGGATAATGGTCTGGAAATAAAGAAAAACACGGATGGAACCCCAGTCCTGAAGAAGCGTATTTGTGGAAATCGTTTTGAAGGGACCAACATATACAAACGTGGAGAATATTATTACTTGTTTGCTTCCATAGGAACTTGTTGTAATGGAGCAACCAGTACATATCAAACTGTGGTAGGGCGTTCAAAGAATGTGCTTGGACCTTATTTAGATAAGACAGGAAGGGATATGTTGTATGATTATTGTGAAATCATTATGAGTGGCAATGAAACTTGGGCAGGACCTGGACATAACTCCATTCTGATTCAGGATGATGTAGGAACTGACTGGATCATCTACCACGGTTACAAGAAGAAAGAAGCCGAAAACGGAAGATATGTTTTAATGGATAAACTGATTTGGAGTAACGATGGATGGCCTTCCGTCAAGAGTAACGCACCTTCCATCTTGGAAGTGGCGCCCTACTTTCAGAAATAAATATCCTATACAGAAAAACAAGTAATACTTATTGCTTATGCGATTTTATTAACATATTTAATCTAATTTATTATGAAACAAAAAGTAATGAAAGCCTGTTTGGGCATTTTATGGGGAATGTTTACATTGACCACTTTTCTATTACAGAGTTGCGATAATGGAAAAGAAGTCACTCCGGCTCAAGGAAGTGGTGGCAGTCCCTTTAATCCGCAGCTTCCTATTAGTGTCAAGGAAATCAGTCCGACTAATGGTGCTGCAGGTCAGAAGGTTCTTATTTATGGAGAAAACTTCGGCAATGACCCGTCTCTGATAGAAGTCACTATCGGCGGACAGAAGGCGCCTGTGGTCAACGTACAATCAACTGTCATATATTGTATTGTACCAACGAAGGCTTATTCGGGTGAAATCCAGGTAACTATCAAACAAGGAGAAGAAATCTATTCAGCCGAGGTAGCCGAAGTTAAGTTTGAATATCAACGCCAAGTGGTGGTAAGTTCCTTGTGTGGTGCAACTAGTGAGCAAGGTTCCAATTCAGCAAAAGATGGTCCGTTTAATGATTGTGGCTCCATTACGAATCCCTGTTTTATGACTTGGGACCCGGAGGACCATAATTTGCTATATGATGCAGAAGACGCAGGAGACGCTGAAGGTGTAGGACAAGGTATTCGTTGTTTTGACTTCACAAACAAGCAGGTCTATACAATGATTCCCAAGAACTCATTTGTAGGCTCACAGCGTTGCCGAACCATTGATTTCTATAAAGATGACAATGGAAAATATCACATGATTGTAGGATTAGCGCAAGGAAATGTTAATAGTACGGCTGTTATGATGTTCGATCGAATTGAAGGAGGAACGAAGCCGTGTGGGTTCACGTGGGGCAATGGAAGGGTGATCGTACAGAACCAAGGATGCCAAGCTGCTGCAATACATCCTACTACTGGCGACCTCTACTTCTCCAATTACCAGAACAGTCTGCTTTATCGGGTAAAGAAATATGTTATAGAGGAATTTGCAACAGGAAAGAGAACAACCCCTGTCAGACCTGGTACAGCAGATGATGCCGCTCAGACAATATTAAAAGTGCAAGACAAAGAATGGGAGTTCAATATTATGATTCATCCAACTGGTAAATATGCTTATTTCATGGTCATCAATCGCAATTATATTCTTCGCTCAGATTTCAATGGGGAAACCTTTACCGCTCCCTATGTCATTGCAGGTGTTAATAGTAACAAAGACACTTATGTTTATCAGGATGGGGTCGGTAATCAGGCTCGATTCGGTAATCCCTACTCTGGTGTATTTGTAAAGAACCCGGAATATGCCGGAAATTCGGATGAATATGACTTCTATTTGACAGACAGGCATAATCATGCCATTCGTATCTTGTCTCCTTTGGGTCAAGTGACTACCTATGCCGGACGTGGTAGCGCTAGTTTGAATTCAAACCCATGGGGGTATGCAAATGGCCGCTTACGAGAAGATGCACGTTTTAATCGGCCTAAAGGAATTGCGTGGGATGAGCGTGATAATACGATATATGTGGGAGACGCCAACAACTATCGAATCAGAAAGATTGGCCTTGAAGAAGATATTAATGAATAAACACCGTATAAAAATGAAAAAAATAACAATTTTATGTATACTGTTGCTATGTGTAGTAACCGGCACAATGGCTCAGAAAACTGTTACTGTATCGGGTATTGTTTCTGACAGTAATAAGGAACCGCTTATTGGTGTGAATATTATCGTCAAGGATGTTCCCGGATTAGGAGCCATTACTGATATCAACGGGAAATATACCATTAAAGTAGAACCTTATAACCGACTGGTCTTCTCATATATTGGATATAAGACACAAGAAGTATTGATTAAGGAACAGCGTTCGGTCAATATAAAAATGGAAGAAGATGTAGCTACTACTATTGATGAGGTTGTAATCACAGGTACCGGTGCACAACGTAAATTGGTACAAACCGGTGCCATCACTACAGTAGACATGGAACATCTGATGGCTAATCCGTCGTCTAGTGTTGTTAATGCTTTGGCAGGTAACGTTGCAGGTGTATTAGCCCGCCAGACTTCCGGTCAACCAGGACAAAATGTTTCAGAATTCTGGATTCGCGGTATTTCCACATTTGGGGCTGGAACCGGTGCTTATATTTTGGTAGATGGATTCGAACGTAGCATGGATGAAATCAACATTGAGGATATTCAAGACTTTTCTATCTTGAAAGATGCTTCCGCTACTGCAATATACGGTTCTAAAGGAGCTAATGGCGTTGTATTGATTAACACTAAGCATGGTAAATCCGGAAAAATCAAGATTGACATAAAGGCACAAACCACCTACAACATGCGCACTATTACACCTGAATTTGAAGACGGGATTTCGTATGCAAACTTATTGAATGAGTCACGAATTACACGCAATTATGAACCTGTATATCAACCGGAGGAACTGGAGATTCTAAAAAACGGATTAGACCCAGATCTCTATCCGAATGTGGATTGGATGGATTTATTGTTGAGGAAAGGCTCATGGCAACACCGCGTTAACCTGAATTTAAGCGGTGGTGGTTCTACTGCACGGTATTACGCCTCTATTAGTTACCTTGATGAAGAAGGCATGTACAACACTGATAAAGCGTTGAAAGACGATTACAACACTAATGCAAACTATCGTCGTTACAACTATCGTCTGAATACAGATATTGATATCACGAAAACTACACTATTAAAGTTAGGTGTATCCGGTTGGTTATCTAAGAGAAACAGTCCGGGACTGGGTGATGCAGATGTATGGGGTGAACTTTTTGGCTATACCGCCATTCGTACTCCTTTACTTTATTCCAACGGTCGTGTTCCGGCAGTAGGTACAGGCAACAAAACAAACCCATGGGTAGCAGCTACACAGACTGGATTCAATGAAAACTGGGAAAATGTGATTCAGACAAATATTACGTTGGAACAGAATTTGAAGTTTATCACCAAAGGTCTGAAATTTGTTGGACGCTTCGGCTATGATACCTATAATAACAATCACATCAATCGTCGTAAATGGCCTGAGCAATGGAGTGCCGAACGTTCACGCGATGAAAATGGAAATTTGGTATTCAAGAAAATTTCGGATAGTAGCAATATGCATCAAGAAAGTGGTTCTAGCGGTAACCGTCGTGAATTTTTAGATATGATGCTTAATTGGGAACGCGGTTTTAAGGCACATCATCTCAATGCTACGTTGAAATACACACAGGACTCGTACATCAAAACACAAGACTTAGGTGATGATCTGAAAAATGGTGTCAACAGACGTAATCAAGGATTGGCAGGGCGAATTGCGTATAACTGGAACTATCGATATTTCGTAGATTTCAACTTCGGCTATAATGGTTCGGAGAATTTCGCAAAAGGGCATCGCTTCGGTTTCTTCCCGGCATACTCTTTAGCATGGAACATTGCAGAAGAATCATTTATCAAAAAGAATTGGAAATGGATGGGTATGTTCAAAGTGCGTTTCTCTTATGGTAAAGTAGGTAATGATAAGATTCGTCATAACAATGCAGATGTACGTTTCCCTTATCTGTACGCAATTGGCGAAGGCAATAGTTATGATTGGGCAAACTACGGTAGTTCTTATGGATTCACAGGATTAACTTACACAGGACTAGCTTCCGACCAAGTTACTTGGGAGGTGGCAACGAAGAAAGATTTGGGAGTAGATTTGGCTTTGTTTGATGACAAATTCAAATTGACAGTTGATTACTTTGATGAAAGCCGTAGCGGAATTTTCATGCAACGCCAGTATTTGCCAGGTATGATTGGCCTGCAAGGAAAGAGTCCTTTTGCAAATGTCGGTAAAGTAAATTCCAAGGGATTCGATGGCAATTTCTCTTTCAAACAGAAGTTCAATCAGGTAAGTTTGACAGTACGTGGTAATATGACTTACAGCAAAAATGAGATTATTGAAAGAGACGAAGCTAACAATGTATATCCCTATCAAATGCAAAAGGGCTATCGAGTGAACCAGAATAAAGGATTGATTGCATTAGGACTGTTCAAGGATTACGATGATATTCGCAATAGTCCTACTCAAAAGTATGGTCCTGTAATGCCCGGTGATATTAAATACAAAGATGTAAATGGTGATGGTGTAGTGGATGACAACGATATTGTAGCAGTAGGAGCTACTAATCGTCCGAATCTGATTTATGGTCTTGGGCTTTCTGTTAAATGGAAAGGACTTGATGTCAATTTGCATTTTCAAGGCGCGGGCAAGTCGCAGTTTTTCTTGTCCGGGAAATGTATCAGAGCTTTCAGCGAAGGGCAATGGGGTAATATTATTAAAGGAACTTTGGATAATCGCTGGGTAGATGCGGATACTGCCGAGAAATTAGGTATTGCAGCCAACGAGGATCCCAATGCTACTTTCCCCCGCCTAAGTTACACGGACCAAGGAAATGGAAATACAACGATTTATGCTTATACTAATAACTACCGCAACTCTACTTACTGGTTGCGTGACGGTTCCTACGTACGTCTGAAAACGGTTGATATCGGCTACACACTTCCCAAAGCACTGGTTAACAAAATACATTTTAATAATGTACGTATTTTCTTGACTGGAACCAATTTACTTACATGGTCTAGTTTCAAACTCTGGGACCCGGAAATGGGTAGCAATAATGGAGAGAAATATCCATTGTCCAAATCCGTAACGTTAGGTTTGAGCGTTAACTTATAAATGATTAATGATATGAAAAAAATATATATACTATTAATCGCAATTTTTGCGATCAGTTCCACTTCTTGTTCCGATTATTTGGATTCTGATTACATTTTTGAGGATAGAGAAACAATTGATAAAGTTTTTACCGACTATAAAAAAACAGAACAATGGTTGGCACAGGCGTATACCTATTTGTTGGGACAATGTTGTGATGTTGCAAGTAAACGTAATACACCTTTTGTGTTTGATGATTGCATGTATTATGGCGATGATGATGTTACAGTGGATGCAACCAAAGGCGGTGCTTTATCTTATAATAAATTCCGTGAAGGAGCATACGATGAAAACACTTTCCAAGATACTTGGAACCGTTGTTATAATGGTATTCGACAGGCTTCTATTTTCATCCAGTATGCAGATATGAGCATTGAGCATAGTGCGGAGGAAATCATTGACCTCAAAGCACAAGCCCGCTTTGTTCGTGCCTATTACTATTGGTTGTTACTCCGGAAGTATGGTCCTATTCCACTGGTTCCGGATGAGGGTTTTGATTACAATCAGTCATACGAAGATTTGGAACTTCCCCGCAATACATACGATGAATGTGTAGATTATATCGCTAAAGAGATGGTCTTGGCAGCACAGGGTTTACCTTTGAAAAGAGACCAGCTTTCCATTACCCGTCCTACTCGCGGTGCTGCCTTAGCTACCCGTGCTTTGGCAATGCTTTATGCTGCGAGTCCGCTAATGAATGGCAACGATGATGCGTATGCACAGCAAATGGCCAACCGTGACGGGAAACGTTTATTAAATCCTGTATACGACAACAGTAAATGGGCTAAAGCAGCAGCTGCTTGCAAAGATGTAATGGGACTAGGCGTTTACCATATTTATACAGCCGATTTCCGGTCGACTCATTCTATTGCTTTTCCTGCTACCATCGCTCCTCCGATTCACCCGGAATATAGTTATAAACATTTTCCCGAAGGTTGGCAGAATATTGATCCGTTCGAATCTTATCGTTCTCTATTCAACGGACAGGTAACTGCTATGGACAATCCGGAATTGATTTTTACTCGTGGAAAGAATATTTCCGGTGAACGCATCAAAGATATGGTCATTCATCAATTGCCTACTGTAGCTAAAGGATGGAATACGCACGGTGCCACCATGAAACAGGTAGATGCCTATTATATGAGCGATGGTACTGACTGTCCGGGAATGAACTCTGAATATGCAGGCACTCCAGCTTATCAAGGACGCATAGATACTCGCCCTCGCACAACTGGTTATACAACAAATAATACAGATCACAAACCGCTTCCAAATGGAGTATCTTTGCAATATGCTGAACGTGAACCACGTTTCTATGCGTCCATTGCTTATAACGGTATGTACTGGCATCTAGGTAATGAACCAGAAGTTCAGAATCAAGATCAACAAGTATTCTATTATCGCGGAGATGGAAATGGTTATGCAAATAGTATGTTCTGGTTGCGCACCGGCATTGGGGTAGCTAAGTATGTGCATCCTGATGACACCTATTATAATAGCGATGCAGCCAAGGTAAAAGATAAAGATGAACCAGCTATTCGATATGCTGATATCCTGCTGATGTATGCAGAAGCTTCTTTGGAAGCCGGAGATAAACCGACTGCCATCGAATATCTGGATATGGTGAGAACACGTGGAGATAATATGCCTTCTATCAACGATACTTATCCGCAGGGAATCACAGAGAATCAGTTGCGGGAAATCATTCGGAGAGATCGTCGCATAGAACTGGCGTTTGAAGATAAGCGTTGGTGGGACATTCTTCGCTGGAAGATTTGTGATGGTGAAAACGGAGTGATGAATAAACCGATTGGCGGTATGAAAATAGAAGATACCAATGGAGATGGTGTGTGGGAATACAATTATCATGAAGTTGGTAAACGTACCTTCCTGCCACGTATGTATTATCAGCCCATTCCGCAGTATGTGATAGACAAGAATCCAGTGATCCGCGAGCAAAATGGTGGTGAAGACGGATGGGTAAACGGGCAGAATCCCGGATATTAATAAAGAATGTAAACCTTGAAAGATTATTCGTATGAAACTAAATAGATTTGTCATGGCGGCAAGTGCGGTACTTTGTTCGTTTGCCTTGCTGAGTGGATGTAGTGATGATGATGTTTGTAAAGTATATATTCCGGAAGCCAAAACTTTACAGATTAAAAACTTCGATTTGGGTGAAGAACTGAGAGAAGTATTTCATGTGGCTGTGACTGCCAGTGACTATGTGACCCGTTCCGGTAAGGAAGTGGGAGGAGATGTAAAGGTACAGTTGACTGTGGATGAGGCGAAGGTGCAGGAGTATAATTCTTTGTGTGGAACAGACTATCCTTTGCTTCCTTCCGATTGCTATACGCTGACAACAGAAACTGTGATTCCGGCCGGGGAGAGTTCTTCTGCCGATCTGGTGCTTACGGTAAATGCACAGGGAAAAATCCAGCCGTTTGATTCTTATTTGTTGCCGGTCACTATCACTTCGGTAGAAGGTGCGCAGGCGGATCATATTCAGCAGACGGTATATTACCTTTTGAGTGGTGCGGAAGATGTATGGGCGATGCCATTGGCCGATCGCAGTGCATGGCAGGTAGTAGACGTTTCTTCGGAAGAGACGAGCGGCGAAGGATCAGAGAACGGTCACGCTATCCACGCTTTTGACGGACTGAAAGGAACTTTCTGGCATACACAATGGAAAGGCAACGAGCCTCAGCCACCACATCATATCGTAGTAGATATGGGGCAGGAAGTGAAAATGCTGGGCTTTCAGTATGTATCCAGAGATCATGGTGAAGCATGGCCGCAGGAGATGACGATGGAAACCAGTCTGGATGGCTCGAAGTGGGAGTCGGCAGGAACTTACAGCGACCTTCCTGCGGGGGCAAAAGAGGAATTCCGTTCCTATTTTCCGGGATTTAAGCAGGCACGTTATTTCCGTCTGACAATAACTGCCGTGTATAGTGGCAAATGGGCAACAGCGGTAGCAGAGATTAATGCGATTTCTATTATTAAATAACAGAAAAAACGATTACCATGAAAAAATACATTTATATACTTTTGACGTTCTGTCTGTTAATCTCCTGTATGGAAGATCCGACGGCAGGTGTGGTCGTTCCTAAATATACTCCGTCTACCGAGAATCCGGGAGGTCCGGGTGAAGAACCGGGTGATGGGCTGATAGATCCGGCAGAACCGCTGGACAGGGGATTTATGCATCTGAAAGGTCGTGAACTGAAATCCCTGAATTCTATTTCCATCACAGGACTGAATGATGGCGAGAAAGTAATTCTTTCCACTTTGGCAGGGCTTGCGGCAAGAGTGACGGGCGATCAGGTTTATATCAATGAAGGAGGTCCTTCTTCCGTATGGTTGAAGCAGATGCAGAATAAGTACGGAATTCCGGTAAATACTTATAATGCTTTGGCTCCGTTGGTACAGCATTATGTAGAAACCGGAGTGATCAAGGGGTATATTGTCTATACGCCTTATTCGGAAGGACAATCTCATTCGATCAATGTAGCTACTTCTTTATGTGGGTTGCTTCGGGGGATTGCGGTACCGGAATCTCTTGTCGATAAGGTAAAGGCAATGGGAGTGACAACCGAACTTATGGACGTAAGGTCTTATGATGAGAAGTGGTTGTACGAGAATTATAAAGACCAGTTGGACAAGAGTCTTGCAGCCGATATGAAACCGGAAATCTTCCATCACCTGCGCGATTATATCACAATGACCAATGCTTTTGCTTTTTATGACTACAATGCGCGCAGGGATTGGTCATGGCGTACTTCTATACTGAAAGATCTGGATAAAGGAGCTTATTGTTTCGGTTATTATGATCTGGATGAATGGGGCATGGTGAATAATGCTTCTCAATTGGGTGTTTCTATGTTGCCGACCGATCAGGCGGCTAATCTGGCCACGTTGAGTAGTATATATGATACAACAGGACTGAAACAGCGTCCGGCAACTAAAGAAGTGGTTACCGAAGAGAATGTGCACTATGTGACATTCCTCGTCAGTGACGGTGATAATATTGCGTTTAACCTTTGGGGGCAACAAGGATACATGGATCATGACCTGCACGGTCAATTCCCACTCGGATATACCATTTCACCTTCTCTGTACGATTTGGCTCCGGCTGCTTTACGCTGGTACTATGAGAATAGCAAAGAAGGCGATTACTTTGTAGCGGGTCCGAGTGGCAGCAGCTATATATTCCCGAGTAAGATGTCGGATGCCGACCTGGACGATTATCTGGCTAAGTTGAATGAGTATGTCGATAAGTCAGGCTTGAATATCTGTAATATTCTGGATCAGAAGATTATGGATAATCCGAAAGTTTACAATAAGTATCTGGCTCAGCCTAATATCGATGCGATTTTCTACACAGGATATGGAGAAAAAGGGGATGGAAGAATCAAATTTTCGGATAATGGCAAGCCGGTGATTGAGCAGAGAAGCGTATTATGGGAAGGCATCGACGGTGGCTCGAACAGAGGTGAAGAATCGACTGTCATTTCTCAGATCAATAGCCGCTCTGCCAATCCGCATAGTGCCGACGGATATACTTTTGTATTTGTACATTGCTGGACAAAGAACCAGCAAAGTATCAAAACCGTCATTGATGGATTGAATGACAATGTGCGTGTTGTTCCGGTCGATCAATTCGTGCAGCTGGTGAAACAAAATCTGGGTCCTAAATAAACGAATATACTCGTAAGTTATTTATTATGAACATAAAAGTATTAGTTGCATCGGCAGTTGCTGCATTCAGTTCTCTGCCGGTCATAGCTCAACAAGCACCAGCTCCTTGCGGGTTGGTTCCGAGTGTCCGTCAACTTGAATGGTACAATCGGGAGATGATTGCTTTCTTTCATTTTGGAATCAATACATTTGAAGAATATGTGAATGAAGGTGACGGGAAGGCAAGTACGGCAATTTTCAATCCCACAGCCCTGGATTGCAGGCAGTGGATGCAGACATTAAAAGCAGCGGGGATTCCCGCTGCTATTCTGACTGCCAAGCATGCCGACGGATTTTGCTTGTGGCCTAGCAAGTACACAGATTATAGTGTGAAGAATGCAGCGTGGAAGAACGGTAAAGGAGATGTAGTCCGCGAGTTTGTCGATGCTTGTGAAGAGTATGGATTGAAGGCAGGAATCTATCTGGGACCTCATGACCGTCACGAACACCTTTCACCTTTATATACGACCGAACGCTACAAGGAATATTATGCCCACCAGCTTGGCGAACTGATGAGTGATTACGGTAAGATATGGGAAACATGGTGGGACGGCGCGGGAGCCGACGAATTGACAACGCCTGTTTATCGTCATTGGTATAAGATTGTCCGTGAAAAACAGCCGGATTGCGTTATCTTCGGTACAAAGAATTCTTATCCGTTTGCTGATGTCCGCTGGATGGGGAATGAAGCGGGAGAAGCGGGTGATCCTTGTTGGGCGACGACTGACTCAGTAGCTATTCGTGATGAAGCTCAGTATTACAAAGGTTTGAATGAGGGTATGCTGGATGGTGATGCGTATATTCCGGCAGAAACAGATGTTTCAATACGTCCCAGCTGGTTCTATCATGCCGAAGAGGATAGCCGTGTGAAGAGTGTCCGTGAACTTTGGGATATCTACTGTACCTCCGTGGGGCGTAATAGTGTATTGCTTCTGAATTTCCCGCCCGACAGACGTGGTTTGATTCATTCGACCGATTCGCTGCACGCCGCCTTGTTAAAACAGGGGATTGATGAGACCTTCAGTACGAATCTGTTGAGAGGAGCCAAAGTGAAAGCGACCAATGTACGGGGTGCAAAGTATAGTCCGGAAAAAATGCTGGACAATGAGAAAAACACTTATTTTGCCGGAAAAGACGGAGAGGTAAAAGCGGATATAATTTTTACCTTGCCCAAAACTATTGAGTTTGATTGTCTGATGATCGAAGAAGTTATCGAATTGGGACATCGGACGACGAAGTGGAGTGTGGAGTACACTGTTGATGGCAAAAACTGGATCACCATTCCGGAGGCGACGGACAAGCAGGCCATTGGTCATAAATGGATTGTACGTCTGGCACCGGTGAAAGCAAAGCAGGTACGTTTGCGTATTCAGGACGGTAAGGCTTGTCCGGCTATCCATACTTTTGGCGTATATAAACAGTCACCGGTTTTCAAATTATAATATAAATTAGACTACTAAATGATGCAACGATTAAAAATCTTGGGAAGTGCATTGATTGCACTGTCGTTTTCCGCCTCTGCGGTTGTGGCGCAGCAGTTTGATCCGAAGCAAGGATATGAAATCCATACGGTCAACGGATTAGTGCTGGACAATCAGGAGAGTCTGGATACGAATACGAAAATATTTATCAGTAAGCGGGAGGCAGACAAAGAATCGCAGGTCTGGAACCTGATTCCATGCGAACAAGAGGGATGCTATACGATAACCAGTCCCTTGACTCAAATGAATGTAGATAATAGTGGTAAAGGAAAAGTAGAATGTTCCGTGATTCAATGGTCGGCAGACCCTAAAAATCCGAACCAGCAATGGAAAATAACGGCTTTGCCGAATGGGAATTACGTATTAACCAATGTCGGGACTGGCTATAACTTAGGATTTCCTGATGCCGGACTGGTCGGAGAGCCTGTCTTTCAGTTAGAACCGGAAGCTTCGAAAAGTAACCAGCAGTGGCAGATACGGAAATCGAACCTGAAAGTAGTGGCGGAAGCCTTGAAAACAACGAGTCATAATGACTGGGAAAATGAACGTATCTATGCAATCAATAAAGAAGAAGGCAGGGCTACATTTATTCCTTTCGCCAATTCGGAAGAGATGAAGGCGGATCCCGCTTATACCCGTCCTTGGGAGCGTACCCGCTCTTCCCGTTATCTGCTGTTGAATGGAAACTGGAAGTTTAACTGGGTGAAACAACCTTCGGAACGTCCGGTGGATTTCTATAAAACGAGTTATGATGTCTCTGGCTGGAAAGAGATTC